>AGTN01043450.1_pt1 | contig 20676 bp, 14 predicted proteins | sample 314218 | NCBI WGS metagenome assembly AGTN01 (sample SAMN02954264, study PRJNA73603) | bioreactor metagenome | biome: terrestrial; feature: non-aerated bioreactor; material: poplar woody material; isolation source: poplar biomass | place: USA | collected 2006-12 | reverse complement strand
GCCCCGGCCGCCTCGATCACGTCGCGAACCGCAGCGCTCTTGTGGCTGGAGAGGTTGTCCATGATGACGATGTCGCCCCGGCGCAGTTCCGGCGCCAAGACCTGGCGCACATAGGCCTCGAACCATTCGCCGTTGATCGGTCGGTCAAGCACCATGGGCGCGACCATGCCGGTCATCCGCAGACCGGCGACCAGGGTGGTGGTCTTGCGATGACCATGCGGGAACCCCATCCGCAGTCGTTCGCCCTTGGGGCAACGCCCGTGCGTGCGGGCCATGTTGGTTGCCGTCCATGTCTCATCGATGAAGACCAGCCGTTCCGGATCAAGGTCGGGTTGGCCGTCGAACCAGTCCTGCCTCTCCGTCAGGATGTCGGGGCGGTCTTGCTCGATCGCGTGGCCAGTCTTTTTTTCCGCGTGATCCCACATCCCAGATGGCCAGAATGTCCTCGCGCCGCTCCTCGATCCGGTGCGACCGCATGTCACCGCCTTGAGGCCTGGGCGCAAAGCGGCCGGTATCGCGCGCTGCCCATGCCACCGGATCGCCGTCGAGGGAGCGACGCCAAACCGAGCCGCCGCCGAACGGCAACTCATGCCCGCGTCAATCGTCGCCAAGACCCGTGACCGCAAATCCATTGATAGAGGCTGACCCATTGATGCTGGCCTCCTCGCTCCAGCCAGCATCATGAATCAGGTTTTCAGCCTCTTGGGAATCCCCTGCGATTCCTGACGGTCGAAATCTGCTCTAAGCTTCGCAGCCCATGCGGGATGCTTTCGAATGCCATCGGGTTGGCATTCGGCAATAGATTGGCAATAGAGATTAAAAGACTAATTTTTATCCATTGAATTCAATGATTATAGGCGGAGAAAACGTCCGCCATGCGGTGTTTCCGATGGAAAGCCGCTGGCGCGCTTCGGCCAGTTCGATGACAAGCGCCTCGATTTCGTCGTCGGATTTGCCTTGAATCCGGGCGGCGATGACCGCCCTTACTTCGTGTTCGGGCCAAGCTTGATCGGGCGCGGAAACATCCCCTTTGCCATCGACTCATGGAGAGCAGGCCGGGCCATGCCAGTAGCTTGAGATACAACCGGCTGACGGACAAGAAAAAGCGTCTTTCGTCCTTGCGTAATCGCAAGTGCCTGTGTCGGATGGACACCTTAGGGATGAGTACGGGTGCTCGCCAAACTGAAAAACAATCTATAATACTTGCCACCTGGTTTTCTGCCCGGCTTCGCTGGTGGGGGATGGGAATTCCGCTTTCGATGCGGTATTCACTCGTTATGCCACCCCCTGCTTGAACTGAACGACGTTGCCTTCGGCAAGCTGTCCACAGTAGTTCGCCCAATCCTGCATCAAGGCAGCGCGCCGTTCGACCATATCGGTTCGACGGTAAGCGCGTTCGACCGCGCTTCCGACAGTATGGGCAAGCGCCATTTCGGCCATGTCGCGATCATAGCCCATTTCGGCAGTCCAATCGCGGAACGTCGAACGGAAACCATGGACGACCGCGACGCGGCCCGAACGAATGTCCGTCCAACCTGTACCTTCCTGCTTGATATCGTCTTCGTGCATACGACGCACGGCGGCGATTAGTGCCATGTCCGACATTACGCCGCCACGCGGGGCGGGGAAGACGTAGTCAGGTATGTTCGCATCATTCTTGCCCACAATTTGAGGTGCATGCTTCATGCGCGGCAAGGCTTGCAGCAGTTTCACGGCGTCATCCGACAGGGCAACGACGTGTTCGCGCTTCGCCTTCATGCGGTTGGCGGGAATCGTCCAAGTTTTCGCCTGCACGTCGATTTCCTCCCACGTCGCGCCACGTACTTCGCCCGACCGCGCAGCGGTAAGGATGGTGAATTCAAGGGCACGCGCCGATACCCCTTCGCGCCTGCGAAGCTCAGCCATGAATGCGCCGATGCGCTTGTGCGGCAACGCCGGTTGCTTTTCCTTGGCGTTCTTTTTCTGCTTGCCAAGAATAGGCTCAAGCATGCCCTTGAATTCCGCAGGATTGTCGCCCTTGAACGCTTCAATCCCCTTTGCATAGTTGAAAACGGCTTCGATTCGCCCACGCAGGCGGCTGGCGGTTTCGCGCTTCACCTGCCAAATGGGTTCGAGTACCTTTGCCACATCGCGCCGCGTAAGTTCGTCGATCTTGCGACCGTCGTTCAGAACCGGATAGGCATAGGTTTCAAGCGTCGTTTCCCATTGCGCCTTTGCCTTGGCGTTATGTAGCTCGTCGTCTTTTTGCCTGATAACGGCTTTGGCGCACTCTTTGAAGGTTTTGCGGCGGTCTTGTGCGGCTTGCGCTCTCAGCCTCGCGCGACGCACCTCTTGCTTGGCTTCGATAGGGTCGATGCCATTGCGCACCTGTTCGCGCAGCTTTTCGGCAATCCGCCGAGCTTCGGCCAGCGACAGAGTGTCCGCCGACCCCATGCCCATACCGCGCCTGCGACCGTGTACGGTGAACTTGAACACCCACGACTTGCTGGCGTTGAACTGGCTGACTTGCAGGTACAGCCCGCCGCCGTCGCTATAGAAGCCCGGTCGGGTTTCAGCCTTGACCTTGACGGCTGAAAGTCGGTAGATGCCGTGCGCCACCACATGATCCTATTGCCGATCTATTGCCGAATATTGGCAGATGCATACAGGCCAATCAAGATTGCATACAATCTTCTCAAGTATACAACATGCTGTAATTGAATTATTGAAACATACAGACAGAGGTTGATGCAGACAGGTACAAAGTTGGCGCACTCTCCACCACGAACCCAAGAGAACAGCGCCTTTGAGCGCGGTTTTTTCTTTGGCGACATCTAACGAAGCTGGAACGGACTGAACGGAAAGGGGATTCCGCCTCCGTCCAACTTTTGCTCTGGCATTTTGCCTACCGTGATGATATCCAGGTGTGAATACTGATGCCAGTAACCGCACGAAAGTTGCGCACCCCTTGGGCAGAGGTGCCCGCAGCAGTAGAACCGGGGCTCGCCAATGCTATTTGGGCAGCATTTGTTCAGGACCGGTCGTGACCGCTGACGTCGCCTTTCTGATTACGGAAAGCTCGTACTTCCTGTCCCACCGCCGCCTTCTGGAAGAGGGCTGCCGGAAGGCCGGCTGGCGTACAACACTGATCACCAATCTGGCGGAGAGGGATCGGGAATACTTGGCGGATTGCCGGGTCATTCCATTCGACATGCGCCGTGCATCGCATCATCCGCTTCGCGAACTTGCGACGATGGTACGACTGTTCTTTCTGCTGCGACGCGAACGTCCGCGGCTGCTGCACGCAGTCGGTCTCAAGCCGGTTCTGTACGGGGCCTTTGTTGGCAAGGTTCTCGGGCTGGACATCGTTTGTGCCTTGGCCGGCCTGGGATACCTGTTCATGTCCAGCCGCCCGACAATCAAGATTCTGCGCCGGATCATCGTGCTCTGGATGAAGCTTGTATTTCGCAACGGCCACATCCGGCTGATCCTGCAAAACGATGACGATGCTGAAAAACTGGTGGCCAACGGCATCATTCCGGCTGACCGGGTGGTGATGATTCGCGGCTCCGGCGTCGATCTCGCCCATTTTCGGCCGACCCCGGAGCCGGACGGGGTTCCCGTTTTCGCCGCCGTGGCGCGCATGCTGGCCGACAAGGGGATCAGGGAGCTTACCCTGGCAGCCCGCCTGCTTCGCTGGCGCGGCGTTCCTTGCCGCGTTCTTCTCGTCGGCGATCCGGACGAACACAATCCGTCGTCGCTGACCCGCGAACAACTGACCGCCTGGGCTTCCGAAGGCGTGGTGGAATGGCTAGGCCACCGCCGCGACATCGCCGGGATCTGGCGCAATGCCCATGTCTGCATCCTGCCCTCCTACCGCGAGGGGCTGCCGAAAACGCTGCTGGAAGCGGCAGCCTGCGGGCGGCCGATCATCACCACCGATGTTCCCGGCTGCCGCGCGGTGGTGACCGATGGGGTCGAGGGTATCCTCGTGCCGGCGCACGACTGGATCTCCCTGGCCGACGCGATAGAGCGCCTCGCCCATTCACCGGAATTGCGGACCAGAATGGGTCAGGCGGCGCGCATACGGGCTGAAGCGGAATTCGGGCAGGATGGGATCGTCGAACAAACCATGGCATTGTATCGTCACATACTGGGGAATCCGTGAAGATCCTCTTGATCGCCGACAATTACCCTCCGGAAACCAACGCGGCCGCCACGCGGGTATCGGAGCGGGCCGCCTATTGGGCGGCTTGGGGGCACGAGGTGACCGTGATCACGTCCTGCCCCAATTTTCCGCAAGGCAAGGTCTATCCGGGCTACCGCAACGCCTGGTATGCCGAGGAGGAGCGCGACGGCGTCCGCGTCATCCGCGTCAAGACCTTCATCGCCGCCAATCGCGGCACCTTGCTGCGGATGCTCGATTTCCTCAGCTTCATGCTCACCGCGACAACGGTCGGGGCGACGCGGCCCCGTCCTGACGTGGTGGTCGCCACCTCGCCGCAATTCTTCGCGGCGGTGGCGGGATGGAGTCTCGGCTTGCGCCACCTGCGGCCTTTCGTCTTCGAACTGGGCGACATATGGCCGGCCTCCATCGTCGCCGTGGGAGCGATGCGCCCCAGTCTCGGCCTCAGGCTGATGGAGCGGCTGGAACTGTTCCTGTACCGCCGTTCGGCCGCCGTCGCGGCTCTGACCGCCGCCTTCAAGGACAATCTGGTGAGGCGCGGCATCCCGGCCGACAAGATCGCGGTGGTGCGCAACGGCGTCGACCTCTCACGCTACCGTCCCACTCCGCGCGACGACGCCCTGGCCGCCCAATGGGGGCTGTCCGGGAAAATGGTGGTCGGTTATGTCGGCACCCACGGCATGGCCCACGGCCTGAAGAACGTGCTCGATACGGCGGAACGGCTGCGCCATCGCGAGGACATCGGTTTCTTGCTGGTCGGCGACGGCGCCGAACGGCCGATGTTGGTGGAGGAATGCCGACGGCGGGACTTGTGCAACGTCGTGATGCAGCCGATGCAGCCCAAGGCCGAGATGTGCCGCATATGGAGCCTTTGCGACGTCGCATTGGTTCATCTGCGCAATTCCCCGGTCTTCGCCGAAGTGATTCCATCCAAGATATTCGAGGCCATGGCCATGGGACTGCCGCTGCTGGCGGTTCTGCCGGAAGGCGAAGCGGCCGGAATCGTCACCGGCCACGGTGCCGGAATCTGGGTGCCGCCGGACGATCCCGAAGCGTTCGCCCAGGCTGTCGAACGGCTGAGCGATGATGGAGCCGCCCGGCAGGCATTGGCGGCGTCCAGCCTGGCCGCCGCACCGTTGCACACGAGACGGCGGCAGGCGGAGGAAATGTTGCAGGTGCTGGAAATTGCCGCCGCCGGCTATGGCGACCGGGTTGGCGGTGAAGCTGGCGGGACGGGAACCGCCGCGTGAGCCCCTCGGCAACGAAATCACGATCGGCCGGATCGCCCATGGTCCACGCTGTCGATACGGGCATTACAAGGGCAGAATACGCCATTGAGTAACGTCACAGGTGCGCAGAGCGGGTGAGTATGCTGGTCGAGCTTCCTTTGATCGTTCACGTCATCACCGGTTTGGAAACCGGAGGGGCGGAGCTGATGCTTTCGCGGCTGGTCAGGGGATCCAAGGACTTCCGTCATGTCGTGATCTCGCTGACGGGCAAGGGAACGATCGGCCCGGACCTGGTTTCCAATGGTATCGAGGTCATCGCCCTGGGTCTTCGTCCCGGTCTGGCCGCCCTGACAGGTCTGCCGCGCCTCATGCTGCTGATACGCCGCCTTCGCCCCGCCCTGGTGCAGACTTGGCTGTATCATGCAGACATGCTCGGCACCCTGGCGGCATTTCCGGGTGGGTGCAGGAACGTCGTGTGGGCGTTGCGGTGTTCCAACATGGACCGCGAGCGCTATGGGCGACTGTTGGCGCTGCTCGCCAGACTGTCCCCCCTGCCCAGAGCCGTACTGGCAAATTCTCAGACCGGCAAGGACTGGCATGAACGCCTGGGCTATCGCCCTCGTGCCTGGCATGTGATCGTCAACGGCATCGACACCACCCGTTTCCGTCCCGACGCGGAAGCACGCGCGCGATGGCGAAAACAGCTCGGCATCGGCGGGCACATGGTGTTGGTGGGGATGGTCGCCCGTGTCGATCCGATGAAGAATCACGCCGCCTTCCTCGCTGCCGCCCGCCAAATCTCCCAAATCCGACCGGACGTGGCCTTCGTGGTGGCGGGACGGGGAACGGAAGACTTGCCGGAAGGGCAAGTGATTCGTCTCGGCGAGGTGAAGGATGTCGCCGGCCTGTACGCCGCCATGGACATCTCGCTCCTGATCTCGCGTTTCGGGGAAGGCTTTCCCAACGTGGTGGCCGAGGCCATGGCCTGCGGCCTTCCCGTCATCGTCAGCGATATTGGAGACTCGGCGCGAATTATCGCCGATACCGGCATAACGGTGCCTGTCGATGATGAGAATGCGCTAGAATCGGCAATCCGTTTTCTCACGGATGACCCGCAACACCGTCTTTCTCTGGGAAAGAAGGCGCGTCGGCGCGTAGAGCACGAGTATAGCCTGACCAAGGCGGTTGCCGCGTTCGAGGATGTGTGGCGAAGCATAATGGTGGAGAAAGGCTAGCTCTGTGTGCGGGATTGCGGGTCTGATGGACTTTCAGCGCGGTTCGGGCGAAGAGGCGATGAAGCGGCACGCCGCCGCCATGTCCGATTCCTTACGCCATCGTGGCCCTGATGGGGCCGGCGTCTGGGCGGATGCGGGCATCGTCCTGGCTCATCGACGACTGGCGATAGTCGATCTGACCGAGGCCGGCAGCCAGCCCATGCATTCACCGAACCGGCGGTTCACGGTGGTTTTCAACGGCGAAATATACAACGCCCAGGACTTGCGGAATGCACTGCCCCACCATGCCTATCGTGGCCATTCGGATACGGAGGTCCTGTGCTGGGCCCTGGAGCACTGGGGGATGGACGCCACCGTCGCCCGGCTCAACGGCATGTTCGCCATCGCCGCTTGGGACCGCCAGTCCTGCCGGCTGCATCTGGTCCGCGACCGGTTGGGCATCAAGCCGCTGTACTGGTCCCGCTTTGGCGACCTGCTGCTGTTCGGGTCGGAGTTGAAGGCGCTGCGCGCCCATCCCGACTTCCCCGCCCAGTTGGACAGCAACGCCGTCGCCGCCTTCCTGCGTTTCAACTACATTCCCGCACCCCACACCATCTACCAAGCGGCCCGCAAGCTGGAACCGGGCCACATGTTAACCTTCCGCTCCGATGGTACGATGGCGGAGAACGTCTATTGGGATGCGGCCAGCATTGCCCGCGACACCCCCCGGCAGGCGCTGTCCCCCGCCGAAGCCGTCAACCAAGCGGAGGCGCTGTTGACGGATGCCGTGTCACGGCAGATGGTCGCCGACGTGCCGGTAGGGGTGTTCCTGTCCGGCGGCATCGATTCGTCCACCGTGGCGGCGCTGACGTGCAAGGCCATGCCCGGGGAGGTGCGCAGCTTCTCCATCGGTTTTCGCGAACGGGGCTATGACGAATCCGACCATGCCGAAGCGGTGGCACGCCATCTCGGCACGCGTCACACCCGTCTTTTCGCCGAGCCGGCCCATGCACTGGAAATGGTGTCGCGCCTAGCCGAATGGTATGATGAACCCTTCGCCGATTCGTCCCAGATTCCCACGCTTCTGCTGGCCCGGCTGACACGAGAGCATGTCACCGTCGCGCTGTCGGGCGATGGTGGTGACGAGTTGTTCGCCGGCTACAACCGCTATGTCTTCCACCAGACGCTGGAGCGTCTCGGCGTCGCTCCCCCTGCCCTACGGCGGCTGGTCTCCGGGGCCATCACGGCCGTTCCGCCCGCTTGGTGGGACCGGCTGGCCTGCGGGCGGTTCGACCGCGCGGGCGACAAACTGCACAAGCTGGCAGATGTCTTGCCGTTAAACGGCATGGCCTTGTACCGGCGCCTGGTTTCTACCTGGGACGATCCCGACCCTGTGGTCTTGGGCGGGTGCGAGCCCAAGCCCGAGGCATTGTGGAGTGAAGCGCTGGCCGCCCGCATTCCCGATCCGGTCGAGCGCATGCAGTTGCTCGACATCCTCACCTACCTGCCCGACGACATCCTGACCAAGGTGGACCGAGCCACCATGGCCGCGTCGCTTGAGGCACGCGTGCCGTTGCTGGACCACCGCGTGGTGGAATTCGCCTGGTCGCTGCCCCGGGCGTTGAAGCTGCCGCCGGGCGGGCCTGGAAAATGGGTGCTGCGGCAGGTGGTGGGACGGCATGTCCCCCTGCAGCTTCTCGACCGCCCCAAAATGGGCTTCGGCGTGCCCATCGGAGACTGGCTGCACGGACCGCTGCGGGATTGGGCGGAAGGCCTGCTCGACGAGAACCGGCTGCGGGCCCAAGGACTGCTCGACCCGGCCCCAGTGCGCACTTTGTGGGCCGAGCATTTGTCCGGGCGCCGGAACTGGCAGTACCGGCTATGGAATATTCTGATGCTGCAAAGCTGGTTCGACCACTGGGGTTGAGTCCGGGGCACGCCGGCGGCAGCGCAGGGCCATCACCGAACATCCGGCCTGCATGCCCCGGCCCTCCACCAGAACCACCTCGACCAAGGCCGAGAGCAGGGACAGCAGCACGGCCACCCCGCCGGTCAGCACCACTCCGGCAAGCTTGCGAAATCCGCCATGCCACAGATCGCGGGCCACCGAGCTGCCGATCAGGGAGGCGGCATTCCCCACCGGATTGCCGCCCACCTCGGTCTCCAGGCACTCCAGGCGATGCTGTTCAAGCAGTTTCAGCACGTGGGTCGCCTGGCGGGCGACGGTCAGGTCTTCCTCGTTGCGAAATAAAAAGACAATGTCACCGTCCTCCGCGAGGAAATCGGGACGGTCGTCAAGGACCGCCAACACCCCGCGCAAGGAAGGCAGGGCCGCATCGACGATCACCCGGCCAAAGAGTTGCCCGGGCGCGAGATCGGCAAGAGCATCCAGCCTCACACGGCGTCCTGTGGGAAACAATTGCCCGAGATCGTCACTGGCGGATACCACCAGCAGATCGCCGCGACAGGACGCCCATGGCTCAGCCCGGCGACGAATCAGCCGCAATTTGCTCCAACGCGGATGCAAGGGCGTCAGCATGGGCTCGCGACCGAAGGCGAACCGGATCAGTCGCTCCGTGAGGCGTGCCCGCAACGAGCGGCGCCCCCGAACCTTCCCGTGCAGGCCGAATTCCGCCAGGGGCGGTTCGATCCCGCGCGCGGCGAGTTGACCGAGCCACCCCTGCACGGCCCCGGACCAGAACGGGTGCCCTTCCGCCGGCTGAGGCGGCGGAAGGGCGGCCAACACGGCGGAGGCATAGGCGTCGATCGCCGACCATACCGTATCGGGCACGTCCCCCGCATCCTCGCCGCGCAGGATGCAGGTGGCCTGGAACAGACGGCGGTGGATGGGCGTGGTCCATGCGGCGGCATCGGCCGCTACGTGTGGGACGGTCAGTCCCCCCCAGGACAGCATGGCCGCCTCGCCGTCGCGGCGCTGAAGCTCCAATGCCATGAATTCGTTCGAATCGCCGAGGATGGCGATATCGCCCGACGGAGCCGCCTCGAGCGCCAGACCGTAATCGAAGAACGAGGTCGCCGCCCCCAGCAGCCGCTCGGGGCGGATGCAGAAAAGGTGCATCAGCATCTGGCGGCAGAGCAGCGTACCGGAGCCATGGCGCCAATAAAGCTGATTGGGGTGGCAGGTCGAACAAAGCTGCTGATCGACCGTCCGCGCAACCACCGTGGGATGAAGCTCGGCCAAGGTCATGCCGGCCAGCGTCCTGGGCGCGATGGACAGCGGCTCGGTCTGCGACCACTGTCGCAGCCTGGGCCCCAGAGCTTCTTCCTCCGCCCGCCAACCGGGCGCGAAAATGGCCGAGCGGCCAGCGCGAATTTCCTCGGCCAACCGGCGCAACGCGCCGTCGGCCAGGATGAGATCCGACATCATCAGGATGAAATGGGTCTGCAGGCACCTGTCGTTGCGCTGCATGCCGCGACGCAACGCAAGGGTCAGGACCACGCCGTAGCTGCCATCGGCGATCAGGTCGTCGATGGCGATGAAGCGCAGTTCGGCAAAGCGCCTGATCGCCGCCGCCACAGGATGGGCGGCGATGGCGGCCACCTCCTCGTCCTGCGTCAGCATGGTCAAGGAAACCGGCAAGGACGCCGCCATTGCCGGAAGGTTTCCCGGCGCCAGCAGCGCACGCAGGCACAGGGAGAGGCAGTTGTCTATGTAGGCGCGCCCCCAGACAGGGAGCAGGATATCCACAGAGGCCGGTGCCGGCCTGTCCCTGGGTGCGTCCATGCTAGCCGATCCGCGCCATGATCGCTTCGACCGAGAGGCCGTGCGCCGCCAGCAACTGGTCATGGCTGCCATAGACATGCAGGAAGGCGTCCTTCAGGGTGAAGGTGTCCAGGCGGCAGGCAGCCCCGGCATCCCAGGCGATCTGCTTGGCCCAGCCGGCCAGGCCGCCATTGGGCAACAGTTCCTCGATCACGATCACATGCTTGTGGCGCGCCATGGCTTCGCGCAGTCCGTCGGCGTCGAACGGCTTGAGCGTGTGGGCCGAGACCACCGAGACGCTCCTGCCAGCCGCCTGCAGACGGTCGGCCACCTGCAGCGCCATCTTCAGGATCGGCCCGTAGGTGAGGATGCAGACGTCCTGGCCGCGACGGACGTATCGCAGCTTGCCGAACCGCCACGTCTCGGCGCCCTCGGTCAGCACCGGCTCGCCCGCCTTGGCAAGGCGCATGTAGACCGGCCCGTTGGTCTGGCCGACGCACCACAGGGTGGCCGCCCGCACCTCTTCCGGGTCGCAGGGCGCGATGACCTGCATGTTCGGCAGGGTGCTGGCCAGGGCCACGTCCTCGAGCGCCTGATGGGTCGCCCCCAGGGTCGAATACGTGACGCCGCCGCCGATGCCCACCACGGTGACCGGCTGGTTCTGATAGCACAGGTCGTCGCGGACGAATTCATACGGGCGGAACAGCGCGAACGGGGCGATGGTATAGGCGAACGGCTTCATGCCGCGCATGGCCATGCCGGCGGCCATGCCGATCATGATCTGCTCGGCGATGCCGGTATTGATGAAGCGGTCGGGGAATTCATCGCGGAACTGGGCGATCGACCCGGCCGGCGAGATGTCGGCCACCAGGACGCAAAGTTTGTCGTCGGTCTTGGCCGCCTCGTAGAAGGTCTTGGCGAAGGTGTTCCTCATGGCGCGCTCTCGATCTCGGCGATGGCTTTGACGTATTCGTCCTTGTTGGGCGAACGGTAGTGCCAGATGGGGTCATGCTGCATGAATGACACGCCCTGTCCCTTGACCGTGCGGCACACCACGAAGAACGGGGCCTCGCCCTTGCGCCCGCGGACCGAGGCGACGATCTTCTCCCAGTCATGGCCGTCGATGTCGACCGCTTCCCAGCCGAACGAGCGGACCTTTTCGGCGATGGGATCGAAATGAGGATGGGTCTCGGAGGTGCGGCCCAAGCCCTGGTAATCGTTGAAGTCCAGGAACACCACCAGGTTGGACAGGTGCAGATTGGGCGCCATCATGATGGCTTCCCAGACGGATCCCTCCTGCGCCTCGCCGTCGCCGATGACCACGAAAGTGTTGCGGTCGATGCCCTGGATGCGATCGGCGACCGCCATGCCGACGGCGATGCCCAGGCCGTGGCCGAGCGACCCGGTCGAGGCGGCGATGCCCGGCACGCCCAGATCGGGATGGGCGCCCAGGCGACCGGTCGGCGTGCAATAGGCCTCGAGGTCGGCCTCGGTCAGGATGCCCAATTCCTCGAGGATCATGGCCTGGGACATGTAGCCGTGCCCCTTCGACATGATGAAGGTGTCGGTTGGCCGGCCGGCCGCGTCCCTTTTCATCAGCGCGTGGTAGACGGCATCCACGATTTCCACGGTCGAGAAAGCCGGAGCGATGTGCAGCGCCGCGACTTTCTGCGAAATATCGAGGATGCGGCGGCGATAGTGCCGACAGCGCGCCCTGGCCGCTTCAGTGAATTCCCTCTCAACCATGACGAGCGATCCTTCCCATACTCTAACGTGTCGATCCGATGTCCTGCAGGGTTGGGGGGCGATGGAAGCGGACGCGAGGATAGGAACGCGCCAGCCGATCAACCACCCGGGAGGCGGATTCGTCGATGAGCGGGACGAAGACGTCGGCCCCATCGGGAATCCCGGCGGGAGGGAGGACGGGCCTGCCAAGATGCGTGTTGCCTTGGCGGGTCGGGTCTTCGTCCACGAAAAAGGCGAATCCATCCCCCAGCACGCCGGCCAGCCATGTGCCTGACGTCGCAGTGCCGAAGATGCCGAACGATGTCGCCGAGTGCGCGAGGCGCGTGGCGGATTCGGCCTGCGCGCCGAGCCATCCGAGGTCACGGCGGACTTTTTCCAGGACCTGCGTCGACACGTCTTCCGTGGCGGCCCAGTCGACGGAAGAGAGAGGGCGGCGCCCGATCCAGGTCAGTTCCTTGACGGCGACCCTGTCGGATAGGGCGATGGTTTCAAGGCCGGCGACGAGGGTCGCCGTGGCCAGGGTCGCGGCCGTGAAATGGCAGACGTGCTCGACGATGAGCAGGTCATAGGGATTGACGGAGCAATCCGGGACCTGGATGACGACGAACCCGTCCGGGCTTGCGATCCTTGATATTTTCCGCAGTTCGCCGGTGGGCGTGTAGAGATGCTCAAGCGAATGGATCAACGTGATCGCGTCGAAAGGACGCTCGATTTCGTCGAGCGGACAGGTGTAAAGCTTCCGGAAGTTGGGAATTGACGTCAGTCTGTGCAGGGACCTGTCCGACATCTCGCATCCATAGAGATCCCAATGCGGACGGCGCGCGGAAAAACGCGCGAGAGCCGAGCCGTTGCCGCAGCCGAAGTCCAGCAACGCTCCCTGCTGGGGGATCGTCATCACAGTGTCGAGATATGAGAAAACCCTTTCCGAACGAGGAAGGAATCCCCCGCTCAGATCGAACGTGGGCTGCTCTTCCCCGTCGGACAGGTGGTACAGGTCGTAGCGGTCGTAGACTTCCTTGATTTCCGACAAGGTTTCTTCGGTCAGGATTTTCTGGATGCCGCCACACCTCGGGCATACCGCGAGACGTCCACCGGCCCTGAACGGCTTGGCTTCCGATGTGACCCTATGGAGCTTCCCATAATCCGGCACATCTTGAACGGATGCGTTGCCGCAAATCAAGCACGCATGCCCTTTTGCCCCTGTACAGCTCATCTCCCACTCCGGAACATTGGTGTAAGGCTCGGTCGAACCTTCGTCATGGTGTCTGTCGTCCGATGAAATCAAGTCGGACTGGCGTCGGACGATCGGTTCATCCTGATGGCGGCGAATCGAGAGTGTTCGACATCACGGCATTCGACAACACATTGAATGCCAGCATGGCCACGATAACAGGGGACGCCAACACAGCAAGAACAATCCCCAGCCAATGACTGAATGAAAATATTTTCTTCGCAAAAATGCTCATCGCCCCTTCGAACGCAGTTATCTTCAATGAGAATTGAACGGCCGGATGGTCTCCAAGGTATATTTTTCTACTACATGGTATTTTTATCCCATCTTTAGGTGATGCGTAGACACATATGCTCACGCTCCCCTTCTCCGTGAGGTATTTTCCCATGGAGACGAACATGCCCCCGAAAATATCTATCGCGATGACCGTATCGAACTTGGCATTCTCATGCGTCAGGTCGATGTGCGGCGACCATCTCTGGTAATGGATGTCGAGGGCCGCGAATTCGCTGCGGAACTGGTCGGCGAGCCCTTTTTCCTGACTTACGATCAGGACGCTGCCGCTCAAGGTGGCGAGGATGCCGCGAACCTCCGTTTTGATGAGACGGTGCAGCAGCCAAAGAGAATGCCCCCGCCCAGGGGAACCGATATCGCCGACGACGGCGCTGTAGAACCGGTATATCTCGGCCGGAAGATACGCCTTCAGCCATGGCAACTGTACCCACGACAACAGCCGGATGTCAGCGTGCAATCGTGCTTGCGCTTGTGCTTGTGCTTGTGCTTGCGCTTGCGCTTGCGCTTGCGTTTGCGTTTGCGTTTGCGGCGTCTGAAGCCTCAACCATTCCAGCCTGTTGCTGAAACGCCCTTTCCCTTGGATCAGTGCCGTCATCCGCCATCGCCATTGGCTCCATTTCTGCTTTCGCGTCCACAGACATCCCCAACTGCCGAGCTTGCCGAGAATTGCGGCGACGACCTTGCGCGCCTCGGTTTCGACAGGCAGCCAGAGCGCCTTGGTCATGTCCCCCTTGTGGATGCGGATGGGGTGCCGGACCAGTTTGCGATGGCGCAGATTGGCGCCGACCTCCGCCCAGCACGCGACGCTGTCGATGGATTCCTTCTCAAAGGCCCCTTCGATCCGTTTCGCGGGGGGGCTGATTTCAAACACGACCATTTCGTCGGAATCCTCGACGACGTAATCGCGTGACGCGTCCGGGCAGGCCGATTGCGGCAGGTCGTCGTCCATCGTGCTGTGGAAGCTGGCATTACGACGCTGTGGCTTGATCATCAGGGGATGGAAATGGAAGCAGTGCGCAAGAATGCCTTCCTCCCCGACCTGCCAATACAGATTGCTGGGATGAAGGCCGGCATCCTTCCTTTCTTTCCAGAAATGGATGTCCATTATCGGATGGAGATGGTCGAGCCCTATCGCGGACAGATCCCGCGGCGCGATGGACAACGTCGCCCCGTCGTCGCTCCTGTGGGAAGAGAGGGCGGGCAGCACGGTCTCCAAATTGGTCCGAAGCCCCGGCATGTGGATGATCGACTTGCCGGAGGACAGGATATCCAGGGCGCGGCGAATCAAGCCATCGGACCACACGCAGTCCGGATCGAGGAAAAAAACCACCCCATCCTCGGCGTCGACCCGCTCCATCACCTCGGCGTGGCAAAGGGACATTTTCGCATAAGGGTCCAGTGCTTCGGGAGCCGGCAGGATCTCGACTGGGAGAAGCGCCGACAAACGCCGATACGCCGGGGAACACCGGATGACGTCCCCATCCGCTTCGCTGGTGTGGATCAGGTACAGGCATGACGACGGATCGGGAAAGGATGGGATGTTTCCCGGCGCCAGCAAGGATGGCAGGCAGATGTCGACGAAGATTTGTGTATGGCTGCGCCCCCATACCGGAGTCGACAAAAAATACGTCACTGCCCCTTCCCCTCCTTGATCGTGCCTGTCACATAAGCGTCAAGCATGTCCGATATGCTCATCGGATCGTATCCGAACATGCTTGATGCCGTATCGTACCCTATGGTGAACGAATGGCATTTTTTCTCGTTGATCGATATGGGTGAATTCGATGCGAGACCATTTTTTATCCTGGTGACGACGTCAAGAATCGACAGGCTCCCCGACGCGCCAAGAGTCAAGGGATGGTATCCACCGGCATCGGAGTGAACGATGTTGCCAATCAACGAGGCGACATCGGTGAAACAGACCGCATTGTTGAATGGGGCATTGGGATTGTGAATTCTTATCTCCCTTCCGTCGCGCGCGGCACTCGTCACCGTTGCCAGCCAGTGCCGGTGGGCCAATGGCCCGAGAATGGCGGGAAGGCGCAGCGACACTCCGGCCTGGGATGAGTAGGACGCTTCGACCAGACGCTCGCCGACCAGTTTGCTCAGGCCGTAGGTGGAAGGGTTGACCACCGGCGTTGCCTCCGTCACGCGGCTGACTCGGACGTCGCCGTAGACGGACATGCTGGAGGCGAAGATGAACTTTCCAACCTCGTTTTCGGTCGACGCCTTCACGAGGTTGGCCGTGCCCAGGATATTGTCTTCGATGATTTCGAGGGACGTCCTGGCGTCCGAGGTGGCGGCGAGGTGAACGACGGCGTCGGCCTTCTGGCGGAACAGGGCGCGGGTATCGTCGGGGGAACGCAGGTCGGCTTGGATCGTTTCCACCCCGGGAATCCCGGCAAGGTCGAGGATCGCCCGGGATTCCCGGCGATAGCTCGCCACGCATCGATTTCCACGGCGGATCATCTCCGCGACGACCGCCCCCCCCAGCATGGTTCCCGCGCCTGTAACAACCACCAGCATGTCCCCTCCTTTCGTCCCTCGCTCCACCGCGCCGGAAGGCGGGCTCCTACCAGAAGATAGGAAAATTCCAGCCCCGATATCTATGCTTGGGAGGTGCAAAAATACTTATTTATACGGCACGGTCACTGCCACCCGAAATAGTTTACCCAGGCGGTGGGAAGATGCTCCGTCAAGGCCCCTTGCTGCTCGGTTGTGAGCTCTTTCTTCCAGCCGTCGATCCGTCCGCTCCGGAAATGGGTCGACATGTCCTTTTTGATTTCCTGCTTCCGGTACAGCACGGAGGGTATGTCGTAGAAATTCATGATCCTCCGAATGAAGGACGTTTCCCCCGAGACGACCATATCCTCATGAGTCGTCAGCAGGACCTTGACGGAGCGGGGCGGACACGCGCCGAACCTGTCGATTGTCGTGCTGTACTTCGCGCTGTCGAGCACATGGACGTTGGTGTCGTCTTTCGGCGGAATCGTCCCCGTGTACGCGTATTGCCCGGAGAAATCGAGACCGATCGCGTCGAACCAGGATGACAGCCAGTCGATGCATTCCCTGTAAAAATATTTCGTGGCGACGTCGAACTTTTCGGCGTTCCCGAGCCGGGTCCAATGATCGCCGATATACGGCAGATGTTGCGCCGAGAAGGCCATGCTGTCCGTGTTTTTGTTGGTGTAGTCCATGAAGTTGATCCATGAGACAAGGGCGTTTCGTGGATCCCGGACATGGAGAATCATCCGATCGAGGCTCAGGCATAAATCGATCAGGTTGACCGGGGTGGCGGGGATATGGGCCTGACTGATCTGCCGCCCCCGGTTGAAGACATAGAACCGGTCGAAGTCGATCAATACCTCGGGAAACAGGGAGGTGGCGACGGGAGAAAAGGGAATCCCAAGCCCCTTTGACAGGAGATTGTAGATGTAGACCGACCCTGATTTCGGAAGAGTGCACAACAATATCGAGGGTATGTTCATCATACCTCTCAGTTGTTCGTTCTCCTGTCTGAGACTCTGAACGTCGGAAAAGTATGAATCACTGTCGTGGGTGAACCGATTGACCTCCTCTGCAAACCGGGGAGCGGCGGAGAGGGTGGGATTCGAACCGTCGGCAACAGGAGGGGGCGCGCACGCGCTCCTCACGTTTCCCTTCCTGGTGACCACGTAGCCGAAATGGCCGGCAATCCGGTTCATCGCCAATTTGATGGAGCTGAACATCCGCGTCCTCATCGGTCTTGTTTGCCGGAAGGGGGAAGCCTACGCATGATCTCGTCAACGATCAAACGTCCTCCCTTGACGGAAAGATGATCGTCATCCGTATACAGGATTTCTCCATTGCGCATGACGCTGCATTCCTCGGAGTCACACAGCAGTTCTGCCGCATCGACCAGGACGACGTCGGAGAAACGGCTTGTTTCCTCCGTCACGATTTGCCGGTAGACCCGACTGCGGCTCTCGTAGTCCCCCCACGAAACCGAACAGGGCTGCCGCAGCTTTTTCCGCTCGCCAAGACGCACCGGACGCATGTCGACGCATTCCTGGACGGTAAACCCCAACTCGGGATTGTCGATGACGAAAACGACGGTCTTGCCCCGATCGCCGAGGCGCCGAAGGGTTTCCCGCAAGCCGCTGCGGAAGATCTGCGCATAATCCTGGATGCTTCCGTCACCTTTCCACTCAAGAACGCGATTATGGCCTTTTTCCTCCGGCCTGTCTCCAAACCCCTTGCCGGTGATGTGCAGGGGCCCCCGGCTGACGAGGATGACCGTCTTGATGCTATCCGTGCTCGAGGCGACGTCCAGCGCTTGCGGCATCATCAGCGAGCACCCCTCCGGTTCTCCCTTCTGATGCGACCCGACTCCATAGAACGGCACGCACCCGCCCCACCCCAGGAAAAGCATGTTCGAGGCCGGACCCCGGTCATGGTTCAGCACGGCGCGGCTGAGCGGGTAGGCGTGCGAGTCGCCGACGACCATGATGCTGGGCGGGGTGTCCGGCTTTTCCAGCCAGCAATATGATTTGCTGAAGTTCTTGTAGGATTCGCGACAGTATTCGTTGTTGTATTCCGGAACCGTGGTGAACGTGGCGAGGATCTCATTCAGGGCGGCGTTCCGGAACGGGACGTTCTTGCCGAAACCGATCCAGCCGCCAATCGCGCCGAGGACCAGCATGAGCGCGCAAAGCGCGGCGACCTTGATCCGCTGCCTTCCCCCGAAACGCAAGGGGAGTTCGACGAAATGGTATGTCGCAGCGGACAGAACAAGAGACAGGGCGAGCGCCGAGACGACAAGGAGCGGATCGGGCTTGTATCCCTCCATGTTTCGTAAAAAGGCCAGCAATGGCCAATGCCACAGATACAGCGGATAGCTGATCAGGCCGATATAGACGACGGGGCCGAAAGACAGAACACGACGGTTGAGCCATGTGTTCGGGCCGGCCGCAATGATGAGAAGCGCTCCGGCGACGGGAATGATCGCGCGCCACCCGGGATAGGGGGCAGCGCCATGGAAGACGAACGCGGCGCCGATCAGGGCCAGGAACCCGGCCGGGGCCATGCTTCCGCGTGCCCATGCCGGCATTTTCCCGGCCATGCGGCGCAAGAGGCGATCAGCGGACGTTTTCTCCGCAGCCTGGCAATGGAGGTGGGCCAGCAGGCCACCGGCAAAAAGCTCCCAGTACCGGGTATGAGGCAGGAAAAAGGTCGAGGCGAGGTGGTCGTCGACCCTGATGATGGACAGAACGCACGAAATCAGCGCAAGTATGCCAATCGTCAGGGCGCTTCGATGAAATCGATATGAGACGATCAAGATGACAGGGAAAATAATATAAAATTGTTCCTCGACACATAGAGACCAGATATGCATCAAGACTTTCAGTTCCGAGGCCTGATCAAAATATCCGGCCTGCGTGTAGAGCAGGAAATTCAGGTAGAACAACGATGTGGCGAAAACACTCTCGCCAAGAGCCCGCATTTCAATGCTCAGGAGGACGAACCATCCCGTGACAAGGCTGAAGATGAGGACAACGGCAAGGGCCGGAAATATGCGGCGGATTCTGCGCGCATAGAACTGGGAAACAGAGAAAGAACCGCACGACATATGACTTAGGATCAGTCGCGTGATGATGTATCCCGATATTACGAAGAAAATATCAACGCCGATGAAGCCGCCGGACAAAAATTCTGGAAACGCATGGTAGATCACGACGATCAGGACGGAAAAAGCCCGAAGACCGTCTATGTCTCGCCTGTAGTTCTCTTTTTCTCCCGCATGTGAAATTCTATCCACTGCATCATAATTGTCACTTTTGCTCTTATAATCCGATATGCTATGCATGATCAATCTACCTCACCCAGTATCTTATGTATCTGATCGGCATTGAGCACAAATCGAACCATCTTTTTCTCACAAACAAACCTGCAATCATCACCCTCTTTAATGTCTTACGAATGACATTAAAATATTTTTTGCGCTCACCCTCTTCTTTCCTTAGGCCGCATTCGATATTGAACCTGTATATGCCGAATTCCGTTCTGCTTCTCCATCGTCCCGGGTATTTCGCAGGGAAATACCGCGACGATTTCATGGACTCGCAGACAAGGTTTATCCTTCTGTTTTCTTTCCCGTTGTCGACGGATTCCCTCCACGCCATGCCTCGGTCCGTCCTGCGCCAGACCGCCAGCGGAACGGGGTGATGGCAGGCCCCGTGCCTGAGAGCGAGCAGGCGGCTGGCATACCCGTCGGCATAGGATTCCAGCTCCGGCAGGAACCCGCCTTCGTCGAGCAGGCAGGCGCGGCGGAACAGGGTGGCGTTGCCCATGAACCATCCGTCTTCGCGCATCAGCAGGCGGGCAACGCGGGCGGGCGGAATGAAGCCGGGACGCGTCAACGGCACCGGGGCCGGCAGCGGCGGAAAGCGCCTGCCGGTTTCGTCCATGATCAGGCTGGCGGTCGAGCACAGGGCCGCCTGGGGATGACGTGCCAGCAAATCGGCGCATTCCCGGAGGAAATCCGGGTGCAGTTCGTCGTCGGCCGCCGCGAACAGGATCATCTCGCCCCGCGCCTGGGCCATGCCCCGGTTCATGTTGGTGACGCAACCGACGTTGACCGTGTTGCGGATCAGCCTGGCCTCGGGACGGTCGGCGATCATCGCTTCGATCAGTTCGACGCTGCCGTCGCCGGAACCGTCGTCGATGATGATGAGTTCGTCCGCCGGCCGGGTCTGGGCCAGGATCGCCCCGAGGGATTGGGGCAGGTAGCGGGCGTAATTGAAGCTGGTCAGCACCACGCTTATCGACATGCCAACCTCTCCAGGGCCGCCGGCAGCTCGGCGAACGTCTCGATCAGCGCGTCGGCGCCGTCGAGGTCGCCGTCGCGGCGGGGGTAGCCGTAGCGGCAGCCGACCGCCGCCGCGCCGACCGCGCGCGCCATCAGGATATCATTGACGCTGTCGCCGACCATCACGGTGGTTTCGGGGGCGTCGCCGCAGGCGGCGATGGCGGTCCGCAGCGGCAACGGCGACGGCTTCAGCTCGGAGGTGGAATCCCCGCCGACCACCGCCTTG
>AGTN01309979.1_pt1 | contig 20742 bp, 7 predicted proteins | sample 314218 | NCBI WGS metagenome assembly AGTN01 (sample SAMN02954264, study PRJNA73603) | bioreactor metagenome | biome: terrestrial; feature: non-aerated bioreactor; material: poplar woody material; isolation source: poplar biomass | place: USA | collected 2006-12 | reverse complement strand
CTCAAGGACGTCATTGTCTCGGCGGCGGCGTATTTTCTCGCGCTGATCCTGTCTGGCTGGGAGTTTAACCGCCTCAGGCTTGTAGAGGGCGGCATCTGCGTCGCTGTGACGATAGTGTGGCTTCTGGTCTTCAACTGCTACCGCATAGTCTGGCGCTACGCCGGTTCGATAGAGATGCTCAACGTGATCGGCGCGTACCTCGCGATTTTCGTCACGCTGATAATTTTGAAATATTCCGTCCGGCTTCCCTCGGACATAATTTTTTACACCGTCTACATCTTCCTGAGCCTCGGCGGAGCTATGCTTTTGAGATTTTACAAACCGCTCGCCGCCAACTTAATGCGCAAATTCGGCGACAAAAAGTCGACGCCGCCCGAGAACATCATAGTTTACGGCGCTGGCTTCACCGGCTCGGCCCTGATCAAAAGATTTTTGAACAATCCCGAGGACGGCTACAACCCCGTCGCTATTTTGGACGACGACCCCAACAAAAAGAAGCTTCAGATAGCCGGGATAAGAGTGGTCGGCGGCAGGGAAAGCATACGCGACGCGATGAGAAAGTATAAGGCGACGACTATCGCTATCGCGATAACGAAGATAAACCGCGAGGAGATGCGGAAAATTTACACGGCCTGCAGGGCGGTCAACGCGACGGTCAAGGTCGTCTCCAACATCACCGGCGCCGAGAGCGCTTTGAATACCGACGCGATCTCTTTAAAAAGCATCAACATCGAGGACCTTCTGCGCCGTCGCGAGCATAAAATAAACCGCGACCTCCTCGACAGCCTCGTCAAAGAAAAAATAGTTATGGTGACCGGCGGGGCGGGCTCTATCGGCTCCGAGCTCTGCCGCCAGTCTCTCGAATACGGCTGCAGCCGCCTCATCATCTTCGACCACTACGAAAACGGGATGTTCGAGATAAACGAGGAGTTCAGAAGGATCTATCCCAAAGAAAAATACGAGCTGATCGTCGGCACGGTCAAGGACAGGAATAAGCTCCGCGCGGTAATGGAAAAATTCAAGCCCGACATCGTCTTCCACGCCGCCGCCTATAAGCACGTGCCGATGATGGAGATAAACGCCGACGAGGCTATCAAAAACAACGTCTTCGGGACGCGCAACGTGATCGAGCAGTGCTTCGAGAGCGAGGTCGGCAAATTCATTCTTATTTCCACGGACAAGGCCGTAAATCCGGCAAATATCATGGGCGCCTCGAAGAGGATAGCCGAGCTGATCGTCGAGAGCAAATACGATCCCGACGCTAAGACCGTCTGCGCCGCCGTAAGGTTTGGCAACGTCCTCGGTTCGAGCGGCTCCGTGATCCCCACTTTTATCAAGCAGATCAACCGCGGCGGTCCCGTCACCGTAACCCATAAGGAAATGAAAAGATACTTTATGACGATACCCGAGGCCGTCCGTCTCGTTATGCAGGCGGGAGCTCTCGCGGGCGGCGGAGAGGTATTCGTCCTCGATATGGGCGAGCCGGTCTACATCTACGATCTTGCGGCCGACCTCATCCGCCTGTCGGGGCTGGAGCCGAACAAGGACATCAGGATAGACATCACAGGCCTGAGACCGGGGGAAAAACTGTTTGAGGAGCTGAGATTTTCAAACGAGGACGTAGACAAGACGACGCACGACGGCATCTTCGTCTGCAAGCTGGAGCCCGTAGACCCGCTCGCCCTCGACCGCTCTCTCCACAAGCTCGAAATAGCCGCCGACAGGGGGGATATGGAAGGCGCGGAGAGAATCATATTCGGTCTCGTGCCGGATACTTATCGCAATATTTAACATTCCGACCGATTGAAAATCGGCGGTCTCCTATTTTTATACGCGCCGATTTTGTCGGACGCTAACGGATGACTCGCTTAGCGCGAGGGCATCGGAGTCGGCGCATTGATAAGGAATTATGAAATACTTCGGCACGGACGGCATACGTCAAAAATCGGATTTTTTCACAGACGGCTTTCTGAGGAAGGCGGCTTTCGCCGCGGTAAAAACGGCCGTAATTCCTAAATTTTTTATCGGAAGGGATACTCGCGTTTCGGGGGAGAGGATAGAAAGGGCTCTCGCCGGGCATATCGCGTCCTTCGGCGGGGAAGTTATAGTCGGGGGCGTTCTCCCGTCCCCCGCCGCGGCGTACCTCGCGAGGCTGAATAAATGCGGCTACGGGATAGCCGTCTCGGCCTCGCACAATCCGCCCGAGTATAACGGGATAAAGTTTTTCGGGCCGGACGGAGGGAAACTTTCGGAAAATGAAGAGAACGCCATTGAAATAGAAATTGATAGAGCGATATCGGGGAGCGGGGAGCGGGGAGCGGGGAGCAGCGAGGATAATATAAATATTGATCCGTATCTCTCCTCTCTCCTCTCTCCGCTCCGCTCTCTTGAGCATCCTTCCCCGCTCCCTCTTAGAGGCCTACGACTGATCGCCGACGCCGGCGACGGCGCGGCTTCAAGTTTTATCAAGCCTTTATTCGAGAGCGCGGGGGCGGAGGTCGCCGTTATCAACGGAGAGGGAGACGGCTCGAAAATCAACGTAAGCAGCGGGGCCACGCATCCCGAGACGCTTCTCAAGGCTATGGAAGGCGGAGATCACGGCCTCGGCTTCACTTTCGACGGCGACGCGGACAGAGTTCTCGCGATAAAAGGCGGTAAAATTTTCTCCGGCGACCAAATAATCTACGCCGCGGCGCGCTATTTCAAAGAAAAGGGGCTTATGAAGACTCCGATAGTCGTCGGCACGGTAATGACTAATCTCGGGATCGAGAACGCCCTGAAAAAAAGCGGCATAAATTTGTTAAGGGCGAAGGTTGGGGATAAATACGTTCTCGACCTGATGAGAGAGAAGGGCGCGGCGATAGGCGGAGAGGCGAGCGGGCACGTCATTTTCCTCGATTATGCGAATACCGGCGACGGCCTTCTGACGGCTTTGATCGCCGCAAAAATCGAAAAAGAAGTAGGCCTCGATTCTTATTTCGTAGAGGAATACCCCCAGGCTGAGAGAGACATACTAACCTCGCCCGAAAATATTTTGAAGTTCAAGGGAAGCGAAAGCATAAAGGCCTTCCTCTCTTCGTTCAAATTCGACGGAAGGATCGTCGTCCGCCCGAGCGGCACCGAGCCCAAAATACGTATTATGGCGGAGGCGGAAAGCGAGGAAGGGGCGAAGGCGGCCGCGGAAGAAATTAGAAAGTTTATAATTTGTAATTTATAATAAAGGAATTTATGGAAGACTATAAAATTTATCTATCCGAAAAAAAGCCGGCCTTCGGCTCAGGCCAGGTAATGGGAATGAAGTATGTCGAGCTCGCTATGCGATCGCTTGAAACGCCTAAGGCGGACGCCCCGGATTCCGATATGATCGCCCGAATTTACGACGATACTCCCCTCGTGACAAAAAAAGAGCTCGACCTTCTCGCGCGCCTGATCGACGGCGGCGAGACCGGATATAAAATAGGTTCGGGATACATTAAAAAATCCGACGTTTCGGACGGGAATTTAAAGGAGCCGCCGTTCAAGGTGCTCGTTATCGACTCTCTCGAAAATTACGACGCGGCCGTAAAAAAGGTCAGGTGGGAGATCCTCGAAAAGCATTCGAAGAACGGCGTTATCTTTCACGACCCCGCGTCCGCCTATATCGAGGCCGGAGTGGCGATAGGCGCGGGCACGGTCGTATACCCTATGGTCTACCTGAGGGGCAAGACCTCGATAGGCGCGAACTCGACGCTATTTTCCTTTACCGATTTAATAGATACCCAAGTGGGGGATAATACGGACGTAAGAGCGTCGTTTGCGATCTCTGCGAAAATCGGCAAAAAATGCACGATCGGGCCGTATGCCTGCCTCAGGAAGGGCGCAATCGTCGGCGACGACTGCCGCGTCGGCGATTTTGTGGAGATAAAGAACTCCACTCTCGAAAACGGCGTTAAGGCGGCTCACCTCGCCTACGTCGGCGACTCCTACGTCGGCGAAAATACGAACGTGGGATGCGGCGTGGTTTTCGCCAACTTCGACGGCAAGGTAAAGCGTTCCGTTATCGTCGGCAAGGACGTTTTTATCGGCTGCAACACAAATCTCGTCGCCCCGCTGGAAGTCGAGGACGGAGCCTACATCGCCGCCGGTTCGACCGTCACTCAAAACGTGCCCGGGAACGCGCTCTGCATCGCGAGGGCCCGGCAGATAGTCAAGCCTCAGTGGAACGGGAAAGAGGATAGAGGTTAATTAGCGGTTAGCGGTCAGAGAAGGATGATTTAAATCGTAGGGGCGGTTCAGAAACCGCCCTTTTTTAAATATTCATAATTACTTCATTCAAAATTCAATAACTAAAAATAAAATGTAAAAGGCGAAATAATAGCCTTTATAAAGAAAAATTTTGGTAAATCGAAAAGATTATACTTGCGCGCGCGTCTATTATTATATATAATTAATCAGTAATAGTTTCTTACTACAAGGATATAATGGCAAGCACACAACTCCTCAAACAGAATCCCACCGCGCACCGTTCGAGCAATTACCTGAAGCGCGGGATAATCGCGGTGATAGTGCTCGCGGCGGCCCTTATTGTGACCGCGGCGATAGTCCTTCCCATTCTCGCGCCAGTAGAAAAGCCCGAGGAGAAGAAGGTCGTGGCAATAGTGCCCGACAACAGCGCGATGCTCGGCGTGGGAGCCGATCCTTCAAAAATTTCAGTTACGATAAAATACAGCGACGGCTCGTCGGAGACTAAGAACCTGTCCGAATTGATAGTGACCGGCCTCGACACGACCGAGCAGGGCACGCTTGATAAAGTGGTGCTGACTTTCGGCGGATTTTCGCAGGCCGTTACGTATACGGTGCTCCCGACCGAGCTCAACCTTCGCTACACGGCTGGAAACGGCGGGCATATAGACGGGCAGCAGAATCAGCGGGTTTTCGCTGGGAACGACGCTTCGACGGTCAGGGCCGTGGCCGACGAGGGCTACTACTTTCTCGAATGGTCGGACGGCGTTCAAAGCTCGGAGAGAAGGGATAGACAGGTCTCCGAAAACAAACAAATAACGGCCAAATTCAAGAGAAAATCCTTCACGGTGATTTTTTACTATCCCGACGGCACGACCGGAAGGGAAGAGATCGTCGATTACGGCTCGGCGGCTATGAGGATACCCGACCCGTCCGAGAAGGAGATGTACAAGTACGGCTACGTCTTCGTCGGCTGGAGCGTCGGGCAGTCGCAGCTCAACTACGTCACAAGCGACATAGAAGTCGTGCCGATGTACCAAAAGTACGCCTCGGACGTCTACATAGAATATACGTCGGGAGTGGACGGCCTTCCCCTCGGGGGCGCGGAGGACGCGAAACCATTTTATCCTAAGGAACAGGAATCTTCCATAAGAGTTACTCCCAACCCCCAGCGCACCTTTACGGGCTGGGAAATTTTAACCGCGAGCGGGCAATGGGTAAAGATAGACCCGCAGGGCGCGAACGTTCTGATACAGCTCAAAGAATCCGATCAGCAGTTATCCTTCGTCACTTCGAGGACGGGCACGACCGACGAGTACGTTCTGACGTTCACTCCGTCCGCCCTGACGGACGAGATCCATTTAAAAGCCAATTTTGTGTACGATACGAGCGTAGTGACCTTCACGAGTATGTCGCACGTCGTCAGGGAGTCGGCGGAGATATCGGTAAATACGACGATAGGCGAGTACTTCGGGGCGTCCGGCCCGGGAGTATTCGATTCGATACATCTGGACGAGATAAACGGCTACAAATTCAAGGGCTGGTACGTTCGCGGCGGCGCGGTGGACTCGAACGGGATACCCGTTCTGATAACTAATTCCTACGTCTTCACGCGCCCGACGGATCTCGTAGCCTACTGGGAGAAGGAATTATACGACGTCGTTTTCAGAAAGGGCGACGCGGAAAATATAGCGCAGGACATAACGATACATATTTATTATCAGGAGTCTTTGGCCGGCGAGGGAGAGAACAAATTCCCGTCGGTGATCCCGTATAAGACAAATTACGTCTTCGCGGGTTGGTGCCTGATGATCAACGGCTCGGTTACCGACAGAATAGTCGACAGGACTTTCAAGGTCGTAGACCCGGTGACCGAAATTTATCCCGTCTTTAACGTCAAACAAATGAACCTGACCGTAGGCGTGACCGGCTCGGGCTCGATAAAAGTAAAAGAGAAGGGCTCCCCGGCGCCGGCCGCGAGCATAATCGGCGTCTTCAAAATGGACGTCACAAAGAGCTATACGGTGGAATTCTCGTCCGGCGCGGGATATACGCTGTTCGCAGCCAATGTCGAGTCTTCCGCCTCGGGATCGCGGATATTACCGGTACCGCTCGGGGCGACGGAATATTCTTTCGATATCGACTCGATTCCAATTGACGGCAACTACCATATCAGCGCTTCGTTCTCTCTGTCCCTGCACGATTTGAGCATCACCAACGGCAGCTTCGATATGACGGGAATAATAACTTACGACCTTTTGATAGGCGGCGTCCTCCAGACCGTGGAGAGAGACGAGCAGTCTATTCAGACCAAGATAGAAGACGACGTTTCGAGGCATATCAATATTTCCGCGCCGTTCGGATGCTATATAGACAGGATAGTGCTGAACGACGTCAATCTGACAGCCGTCCCCTATCGGACGGTATATTATACGATCGCCCTCGAAAACGTAGCGAACGACGTCGAGATCACGATTTACTACGGAAAATTCGAGTATAACGCGCACATAAACGAGGGAATCAACGGCCGCATCACCGAGGAAGCCTTAGGCCCGTACTACGCCGGGGATTCGCCCGAATTTTACTCGTGGCAAACGAGGGATATTACGTCAAGAGCGTCAGGATAAACGGAAGGGCCGTCGACCCTTACGCGCCGGACGCGTCGTATAGAATATCTAATTTGCTCATCCTCGGCAGCACGATAGAAGGCTCCACCGATCCGAGGATCACCTCTCTCCGCCTTCAGGTGAGGAATTTGTCTTCCGACCTCCAGATAACCGCGGAGTTCCAACGGCTCTATTTCAAGGTTTCGATAGGCACTATAGGCTCGGGCTCCGTCAATATTCAGAGCGCGAGGGTAAACTACGGCGACGACCTGACGATGATAGCGACGACGACCGACGCGTTCTACGTCGCGAGTTACATAGTTAACGGCGGGATCCCGACGACATATAAATCCAACGACTCGGCCCAAAACGTGACGCTCTCCCTCGTAAGGGAAGACAAGATAGTCATGGTGGAATTCAAGAGGAAGCTTTACCCGGTAAACTTTGTCGGCGCCAAATCGACGATAACCTACGACGCGCCCGACGAGAACGGAAATCTGGTCTCCGTGACCGAAGCGCTCGGATTTTCCACCGTTCAAAAAGAGTCGGCTTCGAGCATCTTCGTAATAATTCGCGCCGAGGAAGGCTACAAAATCACCCGGATCAGCGTCAACGGCGCGGAATTAGTCGTACCCTTCAACGCGCTCCGCTACGATCTGAGGATCGACGATATCAACGGGGCCTACAATATAGAAATAGGCGTAGAGGCCATAACCTACAATATCATATATTATCTCGCGAACGCCGCGACCGACGACCCGGAAACCGAGTTCGTCGAAGGCACGATCGTACTCAGCGCGGACGAGACTATCTCCTACGGCGGCTCGTTCAATATGATAATAGAGCTCGGCTCGCCGACCAAGACGCTGACGAATTACTACGAGAACACCGACCAGGTGCGCGTCTACAACCGTATGACCGGCGAGGACATAACCGCTCTGGTAAATAAAACCGTCGAAGAGAACGAGGCTCTGCCCGGGCAATGGAATATAAAGATAGAGCGTTTCCCCGTCAATATGACGGAGATCGAAATCTTTGTGCCGATACAGGATACCCACGACGATACGCTCCCGCCCGACATAACCTACGACGTCTTCTTCCGTACGGACCTGAGCAAGGGGATCATTACCTTCGGAAGGCTCCAGATTTACGACCCTGAAACCGGAATAACTCATACTCAAAACGAATTCGGCCCCCCGCACAAGGACGGCTCCCAGGGAACGGCCGGCTCCGGCTGGACGCTGGAGATAAGCGTAGACCCCGTCTCTCCGAGATACGAGTTAAAATATTTGATAGTCAACGGCTTGCAGCAGCGGATAATAGGGAACACGTTCACTTTATCCGGCTACGGCGAGACGGGAATCGCCGAAGATCAATATATCGAGGCCGTATTCGACACCCGGCTCTATAATCTATCCGTCGCCTACGGCGAAAACGGTATGGCGACCGCCCAAAAGACGACGTTCTATTACGGCGACACGGACGTCTGGATAAGAGTGATAGCGACCGAGGGCTACGAGGTCGAATCCTTCTCGCTTGTCAGAAGGGGCGAGCCCTACAATAAAGACCAGACGGTAGTCGACTATCTGAACGCCGGCCACACCGACTACCGCGTTCCCGATTATTTTACGGATTCCGATTTGGACGTAATGGTCTACTTCGCTCCGAAGAAATTCGTTCTGAACGTAAATAAGCTCAACTCCGGAAGCCTGAAGGACGATATTTACAAGACCGAGCTCGTCTCGGGGATCCCGACGGATATTGAGTACGGGGATTTCTTCCCGCTTCAGATAGCGGCGGGCGAGGGCTACTATATAGAATCAATATTTATTAACGGGATTGCGATCTCCCTCGACTCTCTCAGATCGGCCATAATAAGCGAAATAACGCAAAAGTATACCTACGGAGTTCTCGATATCGACGTCACGGAGAACGTAGCTTTCTACGTCGTCTTCAGCCCCAACGTTTACAGGGCCGGTTTGGCCGCGACCGTGGGCGGTACGACGCTCGTCTCCGCGGGGAGTTCGGGATTTTCGGACGGCTCGGCGCTCGGCCTCGACGCCGGCGACGCCCTGACGATAAGGATGCGCGCCGATACGGGCTACCACATCGAGAGCTTGACTATAAACGACGTCCTGCTGCCCGAAGATATGTGGAAGGTCGATTTAGACCAGGAGAACAACAACAGGCTGATCGACTATGTCTATTATCCCGTCCTCGGCAACGTCTATGTCAAGGTCGTCTACGCCGTCAACAAATATACGGTATCCTATACGATAACCAACGCCAGCCCCAACTTCGCGCCCGACGACGCGGCATACTCGCAGTTCGGCCTGATGACTCTCTACGGCTACGCGCAGAACGAAAATAACGTCTACGCCGGAATCGTTCACGGGAGCGATATCCGCTTCGTCTTCCAGCCCGTCGCCGCGAAAGGATATTACGTCTCTCTGTTCACCGTCGGCTGGTACGATCCCGAAAACAGGGAGAGCGGCGAGGCGACCGTCAACAATTATACGTCGGACGCGGCGGCGAACGGCCAGTACGTATACGCTAACGTCCGCGGCAATCTGCAGGTGACCGTCGAATTCAAGAGGCGGCTCTACTCTTTCACTTCTAATTTCTACGCCGATCAGAGGAGCTCTCAATTCGCTTCCGACGGCTCTTTGATCACAACCTTCACCAATCCCCAAGCCCCGTCGAGGGCGGTTACGACCGTAGACGGAAAGTACGAGTACGGGATATCCTATTCGATTCAGATCAATCCGGGCCTCGGCTATAAGCTCAAGGCCTTCACCGTAAACGGCGTCGACAGGATGACTTCCGTCCGCACGGGCACGGTTTTAAGATTCAGCGGAGAGGTGCGCTCGGACGACGTAGATGTCTTCGCCACGTTTGAAGTGATCAGCTATTCGGTCACGGTCTCGGCTTCCACCGTAGGCGCGGGAGCGGGCGGAACTATCTGGATACTCGACGAGAACAGAAATCCGATATGGAAACTGGGCGAGACGAACGCCGTCGGTTTCATATTCGTAAACGGAGACAGGATAGATATCTCGGCGATCGGGGTCTCGGCGACCTACGGCACGCTTTTATATTTCAGAATTATTCCCGCGCGCGGCAGCGGCTACTATATCTCGAGCGTCCTCGTAAATAATACGACGCGCGAGATTTTAACGCCCGGCTCCGATACCGACGTCGCCTGCGAGATAACGGGGATATCCTCTTCTTCCGTCATATTCAGAAAATATAATTATCAGGTGAAGGTAACGTCCAACGAGAGCGGCGGCTCGACCGCCGTCTCGTCCGAAAACGTCGACTGGGGCTCCTCGGCCGAGATTTCCCTCTCGATATACGAGGGCTACATTCTGAAGCAGGTCAAAATAAACGGTAACGCGGACAGCGGCGCTCTCGAACGGCTTATCAGCGCAGGCAGGCTGACGATAAACGATATCAGAGAATATACCTTAGTCGAGCTCGTCTTCGACAGGGACCCCCACTCGGTCACCTTTACGGGCGATTATAAGACCGAGCACGATTTCGGCGGCCCTGCCGTCGCCGGATTCGTCATAAACGACGGCTCTTCCGGTTCGGTCAAGCACTTCACTTTGAAAGACGTGGCGGGCGTCCCGATAACCTCGGGCGCGAATTTAATACCGGCGGGCGGAGTAGTCGCGGGCGGCGGAGCGGACGGCGCGCGCTTTAAAGACAGGATCACTATCTATCTGTTGCCCGCGGACGGGTATAGGATAGCGTCTGTTTCGATAAAAATGAAGGATTCCGCCGGGAACGACCAGACGTTGGCGAGCTCCGTCTCCCAGCTCTCAGTCTACGATTCGCAGAAAGGTTATTACTCCTATGCGATCACCCTTATGACGGGAGATATAACCGTAAACGTAACTTACGCGGTCAAGACGTATCTCGTCAGGATGAACCAGCCCGCTCAGCTCGTCAATCCCGTTTTTAGCTTCTCGGTCGGAACATATATAGCTCACCACAGCGATATTTCGCTCTCTTTCGACGCCGCCTACGGCTACCACCTCGAATCGATTTCGATCAACAACAGGGTAGTGCCGACGAATTATACGCTTGTAGGCGGCCCGGACAGCAGCAGAGTTTATCACTATACGACTACGATTGACGGGGCAAATCTCAACGTCAACAACGCGCTGATAAACGGCCTTACCGAGCTCACGATAAATCTCTTATTCCAGATAAATACCTTCGCCGTAAGGCTCTACGTCAACGGGAACGACGTCTCCGGCGGGGCGACCGATCCCACTCTCATCCCGACGCTTTCGGGCAACAGAGCGACTTACAGCCAGCCCGCGATCATTCTTCAGCAGTTAGCGGAAGGTTATTATATAGACAGCCTCTGTTTCCAGAATACGGAAAACTACGTCGAAGGCGTCACGAGCCGTAAAGAAATGGACGACGTGACGTCCGGCGCGTCTTACTTATTCTATCCGACCGGCTATATCATCGATATGCTCGACTATCATTCGCCGACTAACAGGACGATTTATATCAAATATACGACACAGATAAAGCGGCACACGAGCGAGATCGAATCCTACACGCTCGAAAGCGGCTATCCGACGTCCGCGGTGCCCGTCTACGGCTCCTCTCCCGCCTTCACTCTCGACGTATCCTACGGCGACCATTTGGGTAGCGGCGACCTCCACGACTATAATACCTCGGCGAGGTTCAACTTCACTTTCAATACTTCGGGCGCCGATTCCCATTACCTCTTCGCCGGCTTCCAGGAGAAAAACCCGGTGACGCAGAGGTGGGAATTCTGCCGCGACGGCGTCAACGGCCTCTCGATCGTCAACGGGAGAACGCTAAGCTACCAGATCAAGGGCGAAAGGCAGTTCCGCGCGCTGGTCTTCCGGCTCTATTACTATACGATAACGGTCTATCCCGAATACAAATACATAACCGGCTCTTACAATCCCGACGAGCTCGGCAAATCGATGTACTACTCGAAATATCTCAGCCTGACCGCGAGCGCAAGGGTAACGGATTCCAACGCCGCGCTCGGGATCAAGCCCGATATTGCCGGAAACGTGCTCGCCCTCGACGATAAGGACGCCGCCTCGGGCGTATATCTCTTCAGAGTACCCTCGGGCACGCTCCTCACCGCGGCTTACTCCGACTCGCTCCTCTCTTCAAACAGGACGACGAGCGTCACATATTCGTGGGGAGGAACGACACTGACGCTGAACGGAAGCGCAGCCGATACGGCCACCGGCGACAAGGATATCAGCGCCTATTTCTATAATAATTTAATGATGTCGTTCTCGGTCGAGACCGTCGGCGGCACGACGGGCGGCGAGGGCGGAGTGGTCACCTTCGTCGACATGGACAGGGGAACGGCCCTGAACCTCAGGGATAACTCGATAACCGTCAGCGCCGGCAAGCGCGTCAAAATAACGATCGCGCCGAATAATAACTATTTCTTCAGCGCGCTCTTGCAACGCGAGGCCGACACCGCGAATCCGGTAGACTCGGCCGGATTCAGGAATTATACTCAGAACTGGAACGGCGTAGTCACTTACGACGCCGAGCACGGCACGTTCGCGACGAACGGCTCCGTCACATTCCGCTCCGAGTTAGTCGGCGGGAAGACCGTCTATGTAGTGGAAATACTGGCTACCGAAAACGCGATGTACAAAGTGCGCTTCTGGAAGAACGTCAGAGTGGAGAGGAGCGTTCAGCTGTTCACGGACGAGAGCCTGCCCCCGGCCGTCAAGGCCGACTTCAACGCTCAGATCGCCTTCCTGACGGGCACCTCCGACGCCGGGATCAAGAAATATAACGACAAGTTCCGGCTCGTCCTTCCCAAACCGACCGTCCTCCCGACAGTCGAGTACACATATTCGCTAAGGTATCAATTCATAGGATTTTACGTCAACGGCGTAAATACCTTCCAGAACCTATCCTACCAGTTCCCGAAGACTTACGACGTGGAGTATACGATCTCCACCGATACGACGCTTCCCAATCACGTCAATATAGTCAATACGGGAACCGAATTTTTAGTCAGCTTCACCGCGGTTTACATCCCGATTTATACGATAGTGCTCGAAAACGAGTACATTTATAACAGCCCCTACGGGGATATAACAAATCATTATTTCGACGTCGGAATGGTCAGCCTTACGACCAAAAATTACTCTATCGACCGCGCCCAGAGCAACGCGACCACCGGCTCCGCGATGCCTAAGACTTCTACGACGCCGACCGACAAGACCTTCCAGGCCCTCGGCAAGACGAACGACCCGACGGCCTCCGATCTGACGCTAATGACTTCAAAATACAACGTCTGGACCGATAACGTGATGGCGCTCAGTTGGGACGGGCAGCGAAACTACGGGGAATACTACACTTTCAAGTGTTGGCAATATTACGACGGCGCGACGCATACCTGGAGGAATCTGACCTATACCGACCCGTCCGATCCCGCCAACATTCCGACCTCGCCCTCATACAGGCTTCCCTTCAAGGAGCTGATAGCGCTCTCGTACTTTATGCTCGGGGATCCGAATAGCGGCGCCTTCGTCGATAATCCGAATTACAGGACGGACGCCGCGCAATATATCAACAACCAGTATTCGGGCTCTACGATCAATATTTACGCGATACGTATCCGTCCCCTCCTCCAGAGGCGGGAGACGATATCCGTCGATTGCGACGTCACATACGACGGCTCCGCCGGCGACACCCTGCATCAATACGACAACCCCATCAGAATAAGCGGTTCGAGCGGCTCGCTTACGGCCGTCAGAGATTACGACTCGATAGTTACGATAGATCCGGCCACTCAGGCGGAATATATTTTCAACGGCTGGAAGACGTCGATCGAGGGCCCCTTTATCACTCGGGCGACGCATCCCGTAGAAGGCGCGGCCGATCTTACTATCAATCAGCCCTACGGGGTACTGTCCGACAATAGCATAATCTACCGCGTCCTCGCGGGAATAAGTTTCATCGCCTATTACACAAAGACGTGGCAGGTGCAGATAGAGGTGATCAATATATCGGGGCCGGACAACAACTACCTCAGAAACAGCACGCCGTTCTTAAATTACAGGGGCGATCTGGGCACCTCGGCCGACGATAGAAATTATATCCGCACTCTCCCGTTTACGACGATCCTCGCCGGCACCAGCATATCGTTCGGCTTCAACTTCTACAATGCGGACGGCACTCCGGGGACGAGCTTCGATTCGGCCTTCGACTCGTATTACGGCGCGACGATCGGCGTCTATCAAGGTTCGTCGATAATAACCAACAATTTCTTGCCCTCGTCCGGCACGCTCTATAACGGCCTGTCCGATCAAGGGGAGATCGCAACGGCCGGCTTCACCATGAAAGTGAACGCCAAGGCGGTGATAAAGCTTTACTTCCAGACCAAAGGCAGGCTTGTCATCAGCTCGATTTTCGCGGGCTCTACGCTCAAGATCCCGACCGCGCTCTTTAATACGCTCAGAAACGACGCCGGCTGGACTTTAAGCAGCCCCTTCATAGCCGACGGCGCAACATCCTTCGACGCCGACGGCGCGGACGACAACGGCTCGATAACTATCAGCGGCATCCCGATAAGGACGGATAACGCCGTCTACGCCGACCGCGATATACATACCGCCGACGAATATAAATTCGGAGTTCAGCTGAGGGGGATGGACAGCGGCGTCTATATGAGGAAAAACGTCATAAACTACAATTTCAACGGAAATATGATGAATTCCACTACATATACGAAGGAGCAGACTATCGTCTACTTCGGAAGGGATTCCGGTTTCAATTCCCCGTTCGCGGGTGGAAACGGCACGGCCGATACGCCTTACCTGATAAGCGACAAGGCCCAGTTCCTGCTGATGGCGACCTTCTACAATATGAACGGCTCGACCGGCCTTCTGAACGTCTATTTCAAAATGACCGCCAACATTGCGCTCACCCAGAGCGACCTTAACGACTTCGGCGGTATGCTTTGCGCCACCGGCCCCGGCTTCAACGGCGTACTCGACGGGGACTATCATTCGATCAGCGGCTTTGTGATACAGCTCGGCTCGGCCGACAACGTAGGCCTCTTCTCGACTATAAACGGCGGCACGGTTAAAAATCTGACGCTCGGCGGAGCCATAAATGTGACCGGCAGAAACTACGTCGGTATCCTTGCCGGAAAAGCTATCAACGCGATCATCTCCAAAGTGACAATGGACGCCACGGGGAAATACGTCACCGCCATTCAGGACTACGCCGGCGGCTTGATCGGCTGGACGCAGTGCTCCTCGAGCTCGACGGCCTCGATATCGGAATGCAACGCGAGGTCGATATCGGAAGTCGTGGCCCGGCGCTACGCCGGCGGCTTTGTGGGCGGAGTCGGCGAGTATTCGAGCATAACCTCCTCCTTCGTCGAAAATACGACCGTAAGGGCTAACGGCGCCCCGGATGATACCGCTACGACCACCGTCAACGAGAATACGCTCGGCTATATGGGCGGCTTCGTGGGGATCACGAGCGGCTCCGACAGGTTGGGAACGCCGGCCATCTCCGGCTGTTACGTTACCCAGCCCTCTTTCAGCTCCGATAAGGAGTACAAGGGCGGCTTCGTAGGCTACAACGGCGGAACAAAAACGATTTCTTCCTCCTACGTCAAACTAAATCTTTCGGCTTCCTATACTTCGACTTACTCGGTAAACGCGACCGACGCGACCTCGATCCCGAATATTACGAATTACGGTATGGGAATGTTCGCCGGTTTCAATAACGGCGCGGCCACGATAAAAGGCTGCTCCCTAACGAGCGATCCGGGGGCGGAGGGCTCGGTCGTAATCACCCTGAACGGCTCCGTCGTGGGCGGCTTCATAGGAGTCAACGCCGGCGCAATAGACGGCATATACGTTATCAATCCGAACTACACCGTCACCCTGACTAACGTCATCAGCGAAAGGATACGCTTCGTCGCTTCGAGGGCGCTTAAAAGATGCGTCTACAACGGCGTCTTCGCGGCCTACAATTCGGGCACGATTTCTTACGTAAAGATCTCCGAGCAATCTAACGATATCAATTATGCGGAGGGGACGGCGCGCCTCTATCAGTATACCGTGCTCGCGGGTTTGGATTACAGCGTATCCCATAAGACTTCGGAAGGCTGCGTCACTTCGATTTCCAATAACGCCGCCAACAACGATTCCTCGACGGTCTATATCGGTGGAATAACCGCGTACAATGCGGGCACGCTGCTTTACAATCAGTTTTCGGATAAGATTCAGGTTCACAGGTCGACCAATATCATCAACGCAAACAAGATCTATATCGGCGAGATAGCCGGCTTCAACGTCTCGACGGGCACCAGAATCGACGAGAATATTGTAGACGGCTCGATAGCGGCCTATTTCTATGTCTGGGTAGACTCCGGCGGCGCGGCCACGCCTATGTTCTACTTAGGCTCGGATTCCGGCAACGGCGAATTAGGCGCCCTCTCATATTATAATGTTTATACGGCTAATAAAATCAACCTGACAATTGTAGGCATAGGCATTGCGTATACCGACGCGAAGCAGTATTCCGGGGTTTGGCCGTTTGGGAGTAGCGGCAGTAACGCGAAGGGCTACCTATCCGGCACCGTGAATACTTATGCGTATAATCCCGGAGCCTTGACGCGCATGAGATATATTACCACTGATCTTAACACTAATCTTACCGGGGTAGAGTCCGAAGGCGTCACTCGCGTCCATGAAGATTGGCACCATAAAGATCAAATCCTCTCGGAATACAACGATGGTACTGTTATCCAAAACAAGATATACGAATATCACGGGAGATTCAGACGGCTCACCGGCTCCGATTCCTAATTATTATTAGTTAAATCTTTTAAAAAGCGCAAGTCGCAAAATTCGCGGCTTGCGCTTTTTTATTTTTATTCGATTCGACGCTTTCTATCAAAACTCCCCAAAATTCGACGCTGTTTAGGCATTATAATGACTAAGAACGGAGAAATTTATTGTTCCTTCGTTCAATTCCTCTATTTAAGGCTATTAATACGCAAATTTCAAAAAAATTTGCGGTTAATAAATAAATTCGGAGGCAATTTCAATGCAAACTTCTCTTCACGGCAAGCGTATTTTCGCTATTCTTGCCATTTTAGCCGCCCTTATCGTCTTTTCTTTTATTTTCGCTGCTTGCAGCCCTCAACCGTTAGCAGTTTGGAAGTAGTTATTATAGGATTAGGTATGGAATTTATGTAGAGGCGATAATACTGATTTATCGTCCGAAAACGGCGTCCTATATGACAAATATAAAATGAATCTGATAAAATATCCCGCTTTTAAGGCGGGCGATTTCTCTATCCGGTCAGCGTAGTAAATGTGAGCGCCGATTGTTTCAATAACTGCAGAGGGCTAATATCTTTAACTATAAATTCGGATGTTTCTTAACTTCTTGTTTAGTATTTTTTTACGCATTTTTAGTTTAGCAAAATTAATTAAATTGTTTGACATAACTAAGTTTTGTTGGTAATATAGTCAGGGTACAGGGTACAGGGTACAGGGTACAGGGTACAGGGTACAGGGTACAGGGTACAGGGTACAGGGTACAGGGTACAGGGTACAGGGTACAGGGGCGGATAATTATTATAAAATTCGATTGAAACTTTACTCTCCGGCGGAACTATCCGTTAGCGACCCGACAAAATCCGCGACGCGGAGATAATCCCGCAGCGCCCGCTTGCGGGCGGAGTGGGATTTTCAATCGGTCGGAAGGAACTTATGGACATCGGTCCGAAAATAAAATCTCTAAGGCTTCAGAGGGGCCTGACGCAAGAGGAGCTCGCGTCGAGGTGCGAGCTGACTAAGGGATACATAAGTCAGCTCGAAAACGACGTAGCCAGCCCCTCGATCCAGACGCTGATAGACATCCTCAACATTCTGGGGATAAGCCCGCGCGACTTCTTCACCGAGAACAAAAAGGAAAAAGTAGTGTTCGGCAAGAACGACTTTTTCGAGTCTAAGAGCGGCGGCGGAACGAGCGTCTGGCTCATTCCTAATTCTCAGAAAAACGAGATGGAACCTATTATTCTCGACCTTCCCCCCGGCCCCGAAGCCGAGTCGGATACGCGCCCGCCGTTCGAGGGCGAGGAATTCGGCTACGTCCTCGAAGGGAAAATCGAGATAGTATTCGGCGAATACTCCTACACGGCGAAAAAAGGCGAAGCGTTTTATATAGACGGCGGCAAAGAGCACAAAATAAAGAATATAGGAAATAATAGGGCGCGGGTAATTTGGGTTACTACGCCGAGTAATTTTTAGATACGGAGAATATAATGTCCGAAGACAAAATCATAGAAATCAAAGGCGTAAGCAAGAGCTTCGACGGCAAGCCCGTCGTAAAAAATATATCCTTCTCGATAAAGAGGGGGGAGTTCGTCACGTTTTTGGGCCCGTCGGGATGCGGCAAGACGACGACTCTCAGAATGATCGCCGGATTAGAGACTCCCACCGAGGGCAAAATTTTCATCGGCGGCAAGGATATGACCGACGTTCCCCCTCACAGGCGGCCGGTCAACACAGTTTTCCAGAAATACGCCTTGTTCCCGCATTTGAACGTCTTCAACAATATTGCTTTCGGTTTGAAGCTGAAGAGAGTTCCCGACGGAACGGAAGAAAAAAACGGCAAGACATACGAACTTTCCCGCAAGCTGACCAAAAAAGAAATCAAAGACAAGGTGGACGCCGCGCTCAAAATGGTCGATCTGGAAGACTACGGGTACAGGAACGTCAATTCTCTTTCGGGCGGCCAGCAGCAGAGAGTGGCGATAGCGCGGGCGCTCGTCAACGAGCCGGAGGTGCTCCTTTTAGACGAACCTCTCGGCGCGCTCGATCTGAAGATGCGCAAGGATATGCAGTTAGAGCTCAAAAATATGCATAAGCAGGTCGGCATAACCTTCGTCTACGTCACGCACGACCAGGAAGAGGCGCTTACGATGTCGGACACGATAGTCGTGATGCGCGACGGCGCGATCGAGCAGATAGCTTCGCCGCAAAAAATTTACGACGAGCCGGCGAACGCCTTCGTCGCCGACTTCATAGGCGAATCGAACATCTTCGGCGGAGTGATGATAGAGGATTTCAAGGTCTCCTTCGCCGGCGTGACGGCAAAGTGCGTAGACAAGGGCTTCAAGCCGAACGAGCCCATCGACCTGATAATCCGCCCCGAGGACGTCTATATCGTGCCGAGGGAAAACTCGTCCGCGATAATGCGGGCGAAGGTCGAGTCCACGGTCTTTAAGGGCGACCACTTTCAGATAATCGCGAGCGTAAACGGCAACGAGATTTTAATTCACGACAACGTCGAGTGCAAGAAGGGCGACGAGGTCGGCCTCTTCGTCAAGCCGTCGGATTTCCACATAATGCACAAGGCGCGGCTCTCGAACGAGATCGTAACCGAGATGTGGGATACGAACGTAGTGGAAATCTGCGGCGGGCGCTTCCCCTGCTTCTCCGACCTGCCTTCAAGCACGAAGGTCAAGGCGACTATCGAGTTCAAGGACGTCATCGTGCACGACGACGAGGACGACGGGATAATCGGCGGCGAGGTGATAACGAGCATCTATAAAGGGAGCTACTATCAGGCGGTCATACGGGCCGACAACTACTACAACTTCTTCGTAGACACCGCGGACGACTGGCTCAAGGGCGACCGGGTAGGCCTCAGCGTCAATCCGGATAAAATTAAGATAGAAAAAATAGAAGAGGAGGAAAACGGCGGGAATGACTAAAATTCTGAAAAAATTCCAGCTCTCGCGCAAGGTATTTTCCTATCCTTATATATTATTCCTTCTCCTTTTCGTCGTCGTGCCGCTCGTGATGATACTCGTGGACGCTTTTATCGCCGGCGGAAAGCTCTCCTTCAAGAACTTCTCCGACTTCTTCGGCTCGCGGTCTTCGATAAGTATACTCTCCGATTCTATCTTCGTCGGGATAATCACCTGCGTCCTGACTCTTCTGATAGGCTACCCCGTCGCGTACCTGCTTGTAAAATACACGAAGGGCAGGCTCCTCGTCATCCTCTTCATCCTGCCGATGTGGGTAAATTTCCTGATCAGGACTCTCTCCACAAAGGCCTTATTCGAGATAATCGGGCTCCCGCTCGGCCTCTGGTCGGTCATATTCGGAATGGTCTACAACTACCTGCCGTTTATGATACTGCCGATACACACTACGATCTCCAACCTCGACAAATCCTATTCCGAGGCCGCCGCCGATCTGGGCGCGAGCGGCGCGGAGGTCTTTCTCAAGACGACTCTTCCCCTTTCGATACCCGGCGTGGTCAGCGGAATAACGATGGTCTTTATCCCGACGATTTCGACTTTCGCGATAAGCCAGCTCCTCTCTAACGGCACGATCTACCTGTTCGGCGACTCGATCAACACTAAGTTCGAGAACGGCCTCTACGGCGTAGGCAGCGTGATGAGCCTCGTGATGCTCGTCTTCGTGCTGATTTCCAACCTCGTAGTCGGCAGATTAAACAAGGGCGAGGCTTTGAAGGGAGGCGGGCTATGGTGAAAAAATTGCTTGCGAAGGGCTACCTCGCCCTCATTCTCGCAATTTTATATCTCCCCGTCCTGCTGATAATCGTTTACAGCTTCTCGAACTCGTCGATTTATCAGTTCAAAGAGGGCTTCACGTTCAAGGCCTACCAGTCGATAGCGACGAGCCCGAAGGCCCCGATGCTTATCTCCGCGCTCGAAAACACTTTCTTCATCGCGGCGATAGCGTCGGTCGCGGCTACGATCCTCGGCGCGTTCTCCTCGATAGGGATCTACGCCCTCGGCAGGAAGGCGCGCGCCGCCGTGGAGAATATAAACCAGCTCCCGGTAGTTAACTCCGAGATAGTTATGGCCGTCAGC
>AGTN01064421.1_pt1 | contig 20919 bp, 31 predicted proteins | sample 314218 | NCBI WGS metagenome assembly AGTN01 (sample SAMN02954264, study PRJNA73603) | bioreactor metagenome | biome: terrestrial; feature: non-aerated bioreactor; material: poplar woody material; isolation source: poplar biomass | place: USA | collected 2006-12 | reverse complement strand
TACGGCCCTCGCCGGGCGCGAGGCGCGCGACGAGATCGGCGCCATGGCCCGGGGCCTCGACGTGCTGCGCGACGGCCTGATCCGCGCCGACGAACTGGCCGCCGAGCGGGACGGCCTGAAGGAGCGTGCCGAGGCCGAACGCAAGGCCGCCCTGGAGACGCTGGCGAGCGGCTTCGAACGCGACGTGCGCGGCGTGGTGGCGCGGGTCAGCAACGCCGCCGCGGGGCTGAACACCACCGCCGCCCTGCTGGCCGACATGGCCGAGAGCTCGGGCACCCACGCCCACGCGCTGAACGTCGCCGCCGACGGCACCGCCGGCACCGTCAACGGCGTGGCCGCCGCCGCCGAGGAATTGTCCCAGGCCATCGGCGAGATGGCGGACCGGGTGTCCCATTCCTCGGCCACGGCGCGGGCCGCGGTGGCGGAAACCCGCAAGGTGGACGAGGTGGTGCGCTCGCTGGCCGATGCCGCCGGGTGCATCGGCGACGTCGTGCAGATGATCGGCGCCATCGCCGCCCAGACCAACCTGCTGGCGCTCAACGCCACCATCGAGGCGGCGCGGGCCGGCGACGCCGGCAAGGGCTTCGCCGTGGTCGCCGCCGAGGTCAAGAACCTGTCCAACCAGACCGCCAAGGCCACCGAGGAGATCACGGCGCAGATCACCACCATCCAGACGGTGGTGGGCGAAGTGGTGACGGTGATCTCGGGCGTCGCCGGCATCATCGCCGAAATCGACAACAGCGCCGCCGCCATCGCCCAATCCATGCAGCAGCAGGGCGAGGCGACCCGCAGCATCGCCGCCAGCGTCCACAGCGCCGCCGACGGCACCGCCGAGATGTCCGGCAATGCCGGCCAGATGAGCCAGGTGGTGGAAATGGTCCACACGTCCGCCCGCGAGGTTCTGGCCGCCGCCGACGCCCTGACCGTCGATGCGGCCGCCTTGCGCGACGAGGTGGAACGGTTCCTGGTGAACGTGCGGACGGGATAGGCCCGCACCCTACGCCCGCACCATCAGCACCAGGCTGCGGGCGTCCAGGGGATAGGTGTCGCCCGATCGGTGCACATGGGCCTGGCGCATGGGGTCGAAGGTGTCGATCAGCACCTCCCAGCGCCGGTCGTCGCCGGGCAGGGTGAAGGGCACCGGCTCCCAGAACGAGTTGAGCAGCAGCAGGAAGGGCATGTCCCTGGTGGGCAGGCCGGCATGGGCGCTGTCGCCGGTATCGCCGGTGAACAGCATGCCCAGTGTGCGGGCCTCGGGGAAGGCCCAGTCCTCGTCGGTCTTCTCGCGCCCCTCGGGGGTCAGCCACACCACGTCGGCGCCTCCCCCGGAGCGGCCGCGGAAGAAGTGGCGGCGATGGAATACCGGATGCTGGCGGCGGATGGCGATCAGCCGGCGGGTGAAGGCCATCAGGTCCTCGTCCACCTCGCCCCAGTCGATCCAGGCCATGCGGTTGTCCTGGCAATAGACGTTGTTGTTGCCCCGCTGGCTGTTGCCCATCTCGTCGCCGGCCAGCAGCATGGGCACGCCCTGGCTCAGCATCAGCGTCGCCAGCATGTTGCGCTGCTGGCGGCGGCGCAGTTCCAGGATGTCGGAATCGTCGCTCGGCCCCTCGGCACCGCAATTCCACGATTCGTTGTCGTTGGCGCCATCGCGGTTGTCCTCGCCGTTGGCCTCGTTGTGCTTGTCGTTGTACGAGACCAGATCGGCCAGGGTGAAGCCGTCATGGGCGGTGATGAAGTTGACGCTGGCCCACGGCCGGCGGCCGCGATGGCCGAACAGGTCGGCCGAACCGGTCAGCCGCGAGGCCAGTTCCGGCACCAGCCCCGGCGTTCCCTTCCAGTACCGGCGCACCACGTCGCGGTAGTACCCGTTCCATTCCGACCAGCCGGGCGGGAAGCCGCCGACCTGATAGCCGCCGCTGCCCAGGTCCCACGGCTCGGCGATCAGCTTGACCCCCGACAGCACCGGGTCCTGGCGGATGGCGTCGAAGAAGGCGGAACCGGGATCGTAGTGGAAGCGCTCCCGCGCCAAGCTGGCGGTGAGGTCGAAACGGAAGCCGTCCACATGCATCTCGGTGACCCAGTGGCGCAGGGAATCCAGCACCATCTGCAGCACGCGCGGATGGCCCAGGTCGACGGTGTTGCCGCAGCCGGTGGAATCCCAGTAATAGCGCCGGTCCTCGGGCACCAGCTTGTAATAGCTGGCGTTGTCGATGCCCTTGAAGCTGAGGGTGGGACCGAGATGGTTGCCCTCGGCGGTGTGGTTGTAGACCACGTCGAGGATGACCTCGATGCCGGCGTCGTGCAGGTGCCGCACCATGGACTTGAATTCCGACGGCCGCCCGGTGGCGAGGTAGCGCGGCTCGATGGCGAAGAAGCCGATGGAATTGTAGCCCCAGTAATTGCGCAGGCCCCGGTCGACCAGGGTGCGGTCGTCGATGAAGGCGTGGATGGGCAGCAATTCCACCGCCGACACCCCCAGCCCCTGCAGATGCTCGACCACCGACGGCCAGGCCAGTCCGGCGAAGGTGCCCTTGCGCCGGTCGGGCACATCCGGGTGCAGCATGGTCAGGCCGCGCACGTGCATCTCGTAGATCATCGTGTGCGACCAGTGGGTATTGGGCCGACGCTCCCCGCCCCAGGTGAAGGCGGTGTCCACCAGTTCGCATTTCGGCATCTGCCGGGCGTTGTCGCGCCGGTCGAAGGACAGGTCCTCGCGTGGGCTGCCCAGGCGGTAGGCGAAATGGGCGTCGGTCCATTTCAGCTCACCCCGGATCGATTTGGCGTAGGGGTCCAGCAGCAGCTTGTGGTGGTTGAAACGGTGGCCGGCGTGGGGATCGTAGGGGCCGTAGACGCGATAGCCGTAAAGCTGCCCCGGCAACAGATCGGGAACATAGCCGTGCCAGACCTCGTCGGTGTATTCCGGCAGAACGATGCGCTCGATCTCGCGGTCGCCGCCGGCGTCGAACAGGCACAGCTCGACCTTTTCCGCATGGGCCGAGAACAGGGCGAAATTGGCCCCTGCCCCATCCCAGGTGGCTCCCAGGGGATGCGGCGCGCCCGGCCATACCCGGGCCTTGTTCGTCGGCGGCATCGGTGGGTCCCCTGCTGTTCTCACCCAAGGGATGTGGGAAGCGGGGGCGGGAAAGACCAGCCCTGGCGATTGGCGCACGGTGTCGGAATCGTCACAGCTTGACATTTGCGCACACGAAATGATCGCGCGATAGTAACCGTATGGGGCTGGGCTGGACGGTCGCGTCGACGGGACCGAGGGGCAGACAGTTGCGGGCAGCGGACCACAACAATGCGATACGGCAGATCACCGATGCCCTGAAGGGACCGGTGGCGGACATCTATCGCACGCTGGTGCCGGCCCTGAGCGATCTGTCGGGCCAGGAATTCTACGATACCGTCATCGCCTCGCCCGACCTGCTGCACGGCTGCCTGCTGATCTTCCGCAAGCGGCGCGACGCCTTCGCCGGGATCGTGGTCGATGCCAAGGGACGGGTGGTGAACGACGATTTCGTCCATCTGCGCTGCGGCCGAACCGTCCACGACATCATCGCCATGATCGTGCGCACCCATGCCAAGCAGCATTTCCGCACCACCCTGGGCGGCGACCCCAACGACCCCAAAAGCCGCTCCGGCCGGCTGTACCAGGCCATGAACGAATACCTGATCCACGAATGGCAGATTCCGCTGGTGCGCCATTACGCGCCGCTGCCGGTGGCCAAGGTGCGCGAGTTGGGCCCCCGGCTGCTGGAGTACCGCACGGTGGAGGATGTCCAGGCGCTCGGCGGCATCGCCCCGGTGGCTCCGCCCACGCCGGTGGCAGTGGTGCCGCCGCCGCCCAGGCTTCCGCCCGCCGAGCCGGCGCTGGAGGACAATTCCCGCGAGCGCGACTTCTGGTGGGAGACCTTGAACGATCCCCAGGTCCGCGCCGCCATGGGCAGCACCAGCGACAAGGACATGCGCGAACTCACCGCCGCCTTCTGCCATCTCGGCGAGGACACCCGCAGCCAGTTGCTGGCGCCGCTGGGCCTGTCGCTGTACCAGGCGGCGGTGCTGCTGGGCACCTGCTACCGCACCATGGGCCGCGCCGCCTTCGCCCAGATCTTCGGCAAGCCCGGCAACGGCCGGGCGGTCGCCGCCTTCACCCAGGGCCTGAAACGCAAGGGCGTGGGTTCGCGGGTCGATCTGCGCACCCTGGAGCGCGAGACCCGCGCCGTCCTGGCCGCCATGCCCCGGCCCTCGCGGGCGACAGCGGCGGCGCAGTAGGGCGGGATTTTCGCTGTCGCGGAGAGGGGGAGCACGGTGGGCGGCGCAAAAGAAAAAGGGCGCCGCCTCATCGGCAGCGCCCTCGATCCTTCGGCAAAGGCCGGAAGGGAGGATTATTCTTCGCCCTCGTCCTCGCCCTTCTCGCCGGTCGGGCCGGAATCCAGGCCCTTGGCGGCCGGGTCGCGGTCGACCAGTTCGATGAAGGCCATGGGGGCGGCGTCGCCGTAGCGGAAGCCGGCCTTCAGAACGCGGGTGTAGCCGCCGTTGCGGGTCTTGTAGCGCTCGGCCAGGACCGAGAACAGCTTCGACACCACGGCGTCGTCGCGCAGGATGGCGTAGGCGCGGCGGCGGTCGTGCAGGGTGCCCGACTTGCCCAGGCTGATGATCTTCTCGGCGATCGGACGCAGATCCTTGGCCTTGGGCAGGGTGGTCTTGATCTGCTCGTGCTTGAGCAGGGCATTGACCATGTTGGCGAACATCGCCTTGCGGTGGGTGCTGGTGCGATTCAGCTTACGGCCGGACAAACCGTGACGCATGGTGTCTTCCTCTCAAGCTTGGCCTCGACGCGCGAGAACCGATTGCACTCCCCGCCGCCCCCGTTTCCGGAGAACGGCAAGGTCGGGCCGCACGGCCCTGGGTGAACACTTGCCCCTTCAACCGTCATGGCCGGGCTTGACCCGGCCATCCACGGATCCCCGGGTCAAGCCCGGGGATGACGGCTGAACAAGAAACGGAAGATCAGTAAGGCTCTTCCAGCTTCTTCGCCAGTTCCTCGATGTTCTCCGGCGGCCAGTTGGGAATCTCCATGCCGAGATGGAGGCCCATCTGCGACAGGACTTCCTTGATCTCGTTCAGGGACTTGCGGCCGAAGTTCGGGGTGCGCAGCATCTCGGCCTCGGTCTTCTGGACCAGGTCGCCGATATAGATGATGTTGTCGTTCTTGAGGCAGTTGGCCGAACGGACCGACAGCTCGAGCTCATCGACCTTGCGCAGCAGGTTCTTGTTGAAGGGCAGCTCGTCCTTCTTCTCTTCCTCGACCACCTGGGTGGGTTCCTCGAAGTTGATGAAGAGCTGGAGCTGGTCCTGCAGGATGCGCGCGGCGAGCGCCACCGAATCGTCGGGGGTCACGGCGCCGTTGGTCTCGACCACCATCGACAGCTTGTCGTAGTCGGTGACCTGGCCGACGCGGGTGTTCTCGACCTTGTAGGCGACCTTCTTGACCGGCGAGAAGATGGCGTCGATGGGGATCAGGCCGATGGGCGAGTCTTCCGCGCGGTTCTGCGACGCGGGCACGTAGCCCTTGCCGGTCTCGACGGTGAACTCGATGTTCAGCTTGGCGCCCTCGTCCAGGGTGCACAGCACCAGGTCGGGGTCCATGATCTCGATGTCGTGGCCGGCCTCGATCATGCCGGCCTTGACCTCGCCGGGGCCGGTGGCGCGCAGGTGCATGCGCTTGGGCCCCTCGCCGTGCATGCGCAGGCCGAGGTTCTTGACGTTGAGAATGATGTCGGTGACGTCCTCGCGCACGCCGGGGATCGACGAGAACTCGTGGAGCACGCCCTCGATCTGGATGGCGGTGACGGCGGCGCCCTGAAGGGACGACAGCAACACGCGCCGCAGCGAGTTGCCCAGGGTCATACCGAAGCCCCGCTCCAGCGGTTCGGCGACCACGGTGGCCACGCGGGACGCGTCGGCACCGGCCTCGACCTGGAGCTTGGTGGGCTTGATAAGTTCCTGCCAGTTCTTCTGAATCACGAGCGTGACCTCAATGCTAGGAACAATCCATGGTCCGGAACGGCATGACCGCCGCCTCCCCGGTCACGGGGAGGCGGCGGCACCGGCCGATCAAAGACCTCCGATCAGACGCGACGACGCTTGCGCGGACGGCAACCGTTGTGCGGGATCGGGGTGACGTCGCGGATCGACGTGATGGCGAAGCCGACGGCCTGGAGAGCGCGCAGAGCGCTCTCGCGGCCGGCGCCCGGGCCCTTCACCTCGACCTCGAGGGTGCGCATGCCATGCTCCATCGCCTTCTTGCCGGCGTCTTCGGCGGCAACCTGCGCGGCATAGGGGGTCGACTTGCGCGATCCCTTGAAGCCCTGCATGCCCGACGAGGACCAGGAGATGGTGTTCCCCTGGGCATCGGTGATGGTGATCATGGTGTTGTTGAACGTGGAATTGACGTGCGCCACGCCCGAGGTGATGTTCTTGCGCTCGCGGCGGCGGGGGCGCGCGGCAGCAGCAGGCTTTGCCATCTGAGGTGATCCTTACTTCGTCGCGTTCTTTTTACCGGGTCGCTTTCTTCTTGCCGGCGATCGGCTTGGCCGGGCCCTTGCGGGTGCGCGCGTTGGTATGCGTGCGCTGGCCGCGGACGGGCAGGCCACGGCGATGACGCAGGCCGCGATAGCAACCCAGGTCCATCAGCCGCTTGATGTTCATGGCGACCTGACGGCGCAGGTCGCCTTCGACCTGGAAGTCACGGTCGATCAGTTCGCGGATCTTCAGAACTTCGTCATCGGTCAGCTGGTTGACCCGGCGCTCGTCCGGAATACCGAGCTGGCTGCAGATCTGCGCGGCCTTGGCGCGGCCGATGCCGTGGATATAGGTCAGCGAGATCAACACGCGTTTGTTGGTCGGGATATTGACGCCAGCGATACGGGCCAAAGCTGGTTACTCCTTCAAAACGTTCCACGGGAGGACGGACCGCCATCCCCCGCTCGATCCACTCGGCTTGGGAACCCCAGAGGCCGAAATTCAAAAAACACCGCACCGGGTCTCGCCCAGCACGGGGGAAACCGAAGGTGCGCGATTATAGGGTGATTCGGACAAGAGTCAACGACTAGACTCTTGCCTTTTTCCCTATGACTTACTCAGGGCGCCACCGAGGATGGATTCCAGCGAACGGGTCACGTCCGCGATATCCTGGGTGCCGTCCACCAGATGGTAGTTGCCCTTGCCCTGGTAATAGGGAATGAGCGGCGCCGTCTGGGCATGATAGGCGGCCAGGCGCTTTTCCACGGTCTCGGCGTTGTCGTCGGCGCGGCGGGCGAATTCGCCGCCGCCGCAGGAATCGCACACGCCGTCGACCTTGGGGCGCTGGAACTTGTCGTGATAGCCGGCGCCGCACTTGGCGCAGGTGAAGCGGCCGGTGATGCGCTCGATGATCGGGAAATCGGGCACGCGGATCTCGATGGCGAAATCCAGCTTCTTGCCCTTTTTCGCCATCATGGCGTCCAGCGCCTCGGCCTGGGCCACGGTGCGGGGAAAGCCGTCGAAGATGACGCCGTTCCGGGTGTCGGGAGCGTCCAGGCGGTCGTCGATGATGGCGATGACGATGTCGTCGGACACCAACTGGCCGGCATCCATGACCGCCTTGGCCTTCCTGCCCACCTCGGAGCCCGAGGAGACGGCGGCGCGCAGCATGTCGCCGGTGGACAGCTGGATCAGGCCGTACTTGTCCATCAGACGCTTGGCCTGAGTCCCCTTGCCGCCGCCGGGCGGCCCCAACAAGACCAGATTCATTCTCGATCTTCTCCCCTCTGGCCGCGGCTTTCTCGTTCTAGCCGCGGCGGCCTCTGAGCCGGGACTTCTTGATGAGTCCCTCGTATTGGTGCGCCAGCAGATGCGACTGGATCTGGGCCACGGTGTCCATGGTCACCGTCACCACGATCAGCAGGCTGGTGCCGCCAAAATAGAAGGGCACAGACCACTCGGCAATCAGCAATTCGGGCAGGACGGACAGGATGACCAGGTATGCCGCCCCCACGACGGTCAGGCGGGTCAGCACATAGTCCAGGTAATCCGCCGTATTCTTGCCGGGCCGGATGCCGGGGATGAAGCCGCCGTACTTCTTCAGATTGTCCGCGGTGTCGGTCGGATTGAAGACCACCGCGGTGTAGAAGAAAGCGAAAAAGACGATCATGGCCCCGTAGAGCGCCAGATAGAGCGGATGGCCGCGCCCCATCAGGGCGGTGAAGGTCTGCAGCCATTCCGGCCCGCCGGCGGCGGAGAACTGGGCCACCGTCACCGGCATCAGCAGCAGCGAACTGGCGAAGATGGGCGGGATGACGCCGGAGGTGTTGAGCTTCAGCGGCAGGTGCGAGGACTCGCCGCCATACATCTTGTTGCCGACCTGGCGCTTGGGATACTGCACGATGATGCGGCGCTGGGCGCGCTCGACATAGACGATGCAGGCGATCACCCCCACCGACAGGATCAGCAGCAGCACGATCACCAGCACCGGCAGGGCGCCGGTACGGCCCAGTTCCAGGGTGGCCGCCAGGGCGCGCGGTAGTTCGGCGACGATGCCGGCGAAGATGATGAGCGAGGTGCCCTGGCCGATGCCGCGTGCGGTGATCTGCTCGCCCAGCCACATCAGGAACAAGGTACCGCCGGTCAGCGTCACCACGGTGGTGAAGGTGAACAGCGCCGGGTTGTCCATCATCACCGCCGGACCGGTGGAACCGGTCATGCTCAGCAGGCCGACGGCGATGCCGTAGGACTGGAAGATGGCGATCAGCACCGTGAGATAGCGGGTGTACTGGTTGATCTTCTTGCGCCCCTGCTCGCCCTCCTTCTTGATGGCTTCGAGCGTGGGCACCACGGTGGTCATCAACTGCAGGATGATGGACGCCGAGATGTAGGGCATGATGTTGAGCGCGAAGATGGTCATGCGCTGCAACGCGCCGCCGGCCAGCATGTCGAACATGCCCAGCAGGCCGCCGCCGCTCTGGCGGAACAGGTCGGCCATGACGTGGGGATCGACGCCGGGAATCGGCACCCAGGTGCCCAGGCGATAGACGATCAGCGCGGCAAGGGTGAACCAGATGCGCTTCTTGAGATCGGTCGCCTTCGCCAGAACGCTAAAGTTCAGGTTCGCGGCAAGCTGCTCGGCAGCAGAGGCCATGCCCTTCTCCAAGAAAAAGTATCGATGCTGATATTCCCATTCCGGCACGCGGGACAGGCGCCGGAATGGGAATGGGGACACCAGCTTGTAAAGCAATTGCGGCGCGGCGCCAACCCAAGACCTTCAGGCCCGGAGCGGCGCCGCGCGCGCAACAGCATCAGCCGGGCGGATCAGCCCTCGGCGGCGACGGCGGCCTCGGCCACCTTCACCGCGCCGCCGAGCTTCTCGACGGCGTCCACGGCGGCCTTGGAGGCACCGGCGACCTCGATGGTCACCTTGGTCTTCAGCTCGCCGCGCGCAAGGAGGCGAACCCCATCGCGCGGGTTGCCCACCAGGCCGGCGGCCTTGAGCGCCGCCGCGTCGATGGTCTTGCCGGCATCCAGCTTGCCCGCCTCGATGGCCGATTGCAGGCCGCCCAGGTTGACAACAACGTATTCCAGGCGGAACGGCTTGTTGAAGCCGCGCTTGGGTAGGCGCCGGTAGATCGGCATCTGACCGCCTTCGAAACCGTGCAGGGCGACGCCGGTGCGCGATCCCTGCCCCTTGACACCCCGGCCCGAGGTCTTGCCCTTGCCGGAACCGATACCACGACCGACGCGCTTGGCCTTGTAGCGGGCGCCGTCGTTGTCGCGAAGATCGTTGAGCTTCGTCATCATCTTCTTCCTCGTTGCCGGCCCCCGCCGCATGGGCAGGGGCCGGTCGGAGTATTATTCCACGACCTGGATCAGGTGCTTGACCTTGGCGATCATGCCGCGCACGGCCGGAGTGTCCTCCAGGGTGCTGGTGCGGCGGATCTTGTTCAGGCCAAGGCCGATCAGGGTGGCGCGCTGGTCCTTGGTGCGGCCGATCGGGCTCGCGACCTGGGTGACCGTGACGGTCTTCTTGTCAGCCATCGCTGCCTCCATCAGGCCACGGCGGCCGCGGCGGCGGCGCCGTCGCGACGACCGATGATCTCGCCGACCTTCTTGCCGCGCTTGGCCGCGATGGAGCGGGGAGAGTTGAGGCTCTCCAGAGCGGCGAAGGTCGCCTTGATCATGTTGTGCGGGTTCGAGGTGCCCATGCACTTGGCGACGACGTCGGCCACGCCCATGGTCTCGAACACCGCGCGCATCGGGCCGCCGGCGATGATGCCGGTGCCGGGCGGGGCGGCGCGCAGGACGACGCGGCCGGCACCGAAGTGGCCGTTCACGTCGTGATGCAGGGTGCGGCCCTCGCGCAGCGGCACCTTGATGAGGTTGCGCTTGGCCTGCTCGGTGGCCTTGCGGATGGCCTCGGGGACCTCGCGGGCCTTGCCGGAACCGTAGCCGACGCGGCCCTTGGCGTCGCCCACCACCACCAGGGCGGCGAAGGCGAAACGACGGCCGCCCTTGACCACCTTGGCGACGCGGTTGATGTGCACCAGCTTGTCGACGAACTCGGACTCTTCGCGCTCGGCGCGATTGCCCTCGTTGCCGCGACCGCGGCCGCGACCGTCACCTTCGCCGCCACGGCCACGGCCACGGCGCTGCTCGGTGCTGTCTCCACCACGATCGGGATTCGGAGTACGTGCCATATTCTCGTTCCCTTAGAAAGACAGGCCGCCTTCGCGGGCCGCATCGGCCAGGGCTTTCACCCGGCCGTGATAGATGTAGCCACCACGGTCGAACACCACCTCGGTGATGCCGGCCGCCTTGGCCCGCTCGGCGATCAGCTTGCCCACGGCGGCCGCGGCCGCGACGTCGGCGCCGGTTTTCAGGCTGCCCTTGAGACCGGCCTCGGCGGAGGAGGCGGCGGCCAGGGTCTTGCCCTGGGCGTCGTCGATCAGTTGGACATAGATGTGCTTGCTGGAGCGGAAGACAGACAGCCGCACGCGGCCCCCCGACTTCTTGGCCAGGCTCGCACGGGTGCGCCGCTTGCGGCGCTCGAACAGTTCCTTCGGCGTCATCATGGCGGTGCCCCTTACTTCTTCTTGCCTTCCTTGCGGAGGATCGTCTCGTGCTCGTACTTGACGCCCTTGCCCTTGTAGGGCTCGGGGCCACGGAACGCACGGATCTCCGCAGCGATCTGACCAATCTGCCGCTTGTCGCGGCCGGAGATGGAGATCGAGGTGGGCTTGTCGCACTTCACGGTCACATCGGCCGGGATCGGATAGTCGATGTCGTGGGAATAGCCGAGCTGCAGCTTGAGGACCTTGCCCTCCACCGCGGCGCGGTAACCGACACCGTTGATATCCAGGTTGATGGTGAACCCTTCGTGGACGCCCTTGACCACGTTGTTGATGAGGGCACGGGTGGTGCCCCACATCATGCGGGCGGTCTTCGACTCGGTCTTGGGCTTCACCCAGACCTTGTCGCCCTCGATGGTGGTTTCGACCTCATCGGACAGGGGCATGCGGGACTCGCCCAGCTTGCCCTTGGCGATGAACTCGGCGCCGGCGATCTGGACGGAAACCCCAGACGGCACCGGCACGGGATATTTGCCGACTCGCGACATCTGTCACTTCCTCCTTAGAACACCTGGCACAGGACCTCGCCGCCCACATTCGCGGTGCGGGCCTCGGCATCGCTCATCACGCCACGCGGGGTGGACAGGATGGCGATGCCCAGACCGTTCGCCACGCGGGGCAGGTCGGCGATCTTGGAATAGACGCGGCGGCCCGGCTTGGAAATGCGGGAGATCTCGGAGATCACCGGCTTGCCCTCGTGGTACTTGAGCTCGATGGTGAGCTCGGCCACGCCGGGGCGCAGATCCTGCTTGGAATAGCCGCGGATGTAGCCCTCGCGCTTCAGCACTTCCAGCACGTTGGCGCGCAGGTTGGAAGCGGGAGAGGTGATGGTGGACTTGCTCGCGCGCTGCCCGTTGCGGATGCGGGCGAGCAGATCGCCGAGCGGATCGGTCATAGCCATGGGTTATGCCTCCTTACCAGCTCGACTTGACCAAACCGGGGATCTGGCCGAGGTTGCCAAGCTCACGGAGCTTGTTACGGCACAGCTTGAACTTCCGGTAATTGCCGCGCGGGCGGCCGGTCAGCTCGCAGCGGAGCCGAACACGGTTCTTGGCGGAATTGCGCGGAACCTCGGCCAGCTTGAGGGCCGCTTCGAAGCGTTCCTCGGGGCTGGATTCACGGTTCATGACGATAGCCTTCAGACGCGCGCGCTTGGCGGCGAACTGCTTGGCCAGCTTCTCGCGCTTCTTGTTGTTCTCGACGGAGCTGATCTTAGCCATTGCCGGGACTCTCCATTAACCAGAGAACGGCATGTCGAAGCCCTTGAGAAGCGCCTTGGCTTCCTTGTCGGACTCGGCCGTCGTAACGAAAATGATGTCCATGCCCCGGATCGCGTCGACGCGGTCGTAGTTGATTTCCGGGAACACGAGCTGCTCCTTCATGCCGAGCGCATAATTGCCGCGACCGTCGAAGCTCTTGGCCGACACGCCGCGGAAGTCGCGGACGCGCGGCAGCGCGATGTTGATCAGGCGGTCGAGGAACTCGTACATCCGATCGGAGCGAAGGGTCACCTTGCAGCCGACGACCTGGCCCTCGCGCAGCTTGAACTGGGCGATGGACTTCTTGGCCTTGGTCACCACCGGCTTCTGGCCGGCGATGGCGGTGAGTTCGGCGACGGCGGCCTCGATCTTCTTGGCATCCTGGGCGGCTTCACCGACGCCCATGTTGATGACGATCTTCTCGAGCCTCGGCACCTGCATGGGATTCTTGTAGGAGAATTCCTGCTGCAGGGCCGGCCGGACCGTGGTCTCGTAGTGGGAACGCAAACGCGCAGTCATCTGTCTATGCTCCCTTAGCGGTCGATGACTTCGCCGGACCGCCTGGCGACGCGGACCTTGCGACCGTCCTCGAGGACCTTCACGCCGATGCGGGTCGGCTTGTTGTCCTTGGGATCGATATGGGCGACGTTGGACACGTGAATGGCAGCCTCCTTCTCGACGATGCCGCCGGGATTGGCGGCGGTCGGCTTCTGGTGCTTCTTCACCTTGTTCACGCCTTGGACGATGACGCGCTCCTCGCGCGGGTAGGCGACGAGAACCTCGCCCTGCTTACCCTTGTCCTTGCCGGCGATCACGACGACGCGATCACCCTTCTTCACGTTGAGACCGGCCATTAGAGCACCTCCGGAGCCAGCGAGATGATCTTCATGAACTTCTTCGCGCGAAGCTCACGGGTCACCGGGCCAAAGATACGCGTGCCGATGGGTTCGCCCTGCTTGTTGATGAGCACGGCGGCATTGGTGTCGAAGCGGATCGCAGTGCCATCGGGGCGGCGGATTTCCTTGGCCGTGCGAACGATGACGGCGCGATGCACGTCACCCTTCTTCACGCGGCCGCGCGGAATCGCCTCCTTGATCGAAACGACGATGACGTCGCCGACGTGGGCGATGGTGCGGTGCGAACCGCCCAGAACCTTGATGCACTGAACCCGGCGGGCGCCCGAATTATCGGCGACGTCCAGGTTGGATTGCATCTGGATCATGTCGAGTTTCCTTTTCTAAGTCGATATCGGCGAGAAGGCTTACGCCTGCTCGACGATCACTTCCCAGTTCTTGGTCTTCGAAAGCGGGCGGCACTCGCGGATGCGGACAGTGTCGCCGGCCTTGAAGGAGTTACTCTCGTCGTGCGCATGATACTTCTTCGAACGACGGATGAACTTCTTGTAGATCGGGTGCATCACGCGGCGCTCGACGGACACGACCACGGTCTTGTCCATCTTGTCGCTGACCACCACGCCCTGAAGAATGCGCTTGGGCATCTCTTAAGGTCCTTCTCTTAAGCCGCGCTGGCGGCGGAGCCGCCCTTGGTTGCGCCTGCGGCGCGGGCGCGCTCGCCGATGATGGTCTTGATGACCGCGATCTCACGACGGATGGCAGTGACCCGCGCGGTGTTCTCCAACTGGCCCGAGGCCTTCTGGAAACGCAGGTTGAACTGCTCCTTCTTCAGCTCGACGATGGCGTCCTTGAGCTGATCGTCGGTCTTGGCGCGGAGCTCGGTAGCCTTGGCCATGGCGCGTTACTCCCCGATACGAACGATGAACTTGGTCTTGATCGGCAGCTTGGCGGCGGCCAGTTCAAAACCACGGCGGGCCAGATCCTCCGGCACGCCGTCCACTTCGAACAGCACGCGGCCGGGCTTGATCTTGGCCACCCAGAATTCGGGCGTGCCCTTGCCGGAGCCCATGCGGACCTCGGCGGGCTTGCTCGACACCGGCACGTCGGGGAACACGCGGATCCACACGCGGCCCTGGCGCTTCAGATGGCGGGTGAGCGCCCGGCGGGCGGCCTCGATCTGACGCGCGGTGATGCGCTCCGGCTCCAGCGCCTTCAGGCCGAAGGCGCCGAAGTTCAGCAGGGTGCCGCCCTTGGCATCGCCATGGATGCGGCCCTTGTGCTGCTTGCGGAATTTAGTACGCTTGGGCGAAAGCATCTCTCTACCCTCTCAAATCAGCGGCGTTCGGCCGGAGCGGATTCGCCGGCGGCACGCTTGTCCTGGGCCATGGGATCGTGGGCCAGGATCTCGCCCTTGAACACCCACACCTTGATACCGCAGGTACCGTAGGTGGTCTTGGCGGTGCCCACACCGTAATCGATGTCGGCGCGCAGGGTGTGCAGGGGCACGCGGCCCTCGCGGTACCATTCCATGCGGGCGATCTCGGCGCCGCCGAGGCGGCCGGAGCAGTTGATGCGGATGCCCAAGGCCCCCAGGCGCATGGCCGACTGCACCGCACGCTTCATGGCGCGGCGGAACGAGACGCGGCGCTCCAACTGCTGGGCGATGGACTCGGCCACCAACTGGGCGTCCAGCTCGGGCTTGCGGATCTCGACGATGTTCAGGTGGACTTCGCCACCGGTCATCTTCGAGAGCTCCTTGCGCAGCACCTCGATGTCCGCGCCCTTCTTGCCGATCACCACGCCCGGACGGGCGGTGTGAATGGTGATGCGGGCCTTCTTGGCCGGACGCTCGATGACCACGCGCGACACGCCGGCCTGGGCCAGCTTGCCGCGCAGATAGTCGCGCAGCTTCAGATCCTCGTGCAGCATCTTGGAATAGGCCTCGTCGGCGAACCAACGGGAATCCCAGGTGCGGTTGATGCCGAGGCGAAGGCCGATCGGATTGACTTTCTGACCCATCTGCTTACTCCCCGGTCGCTTCTTCGCGCTCGCGCACGATCACGGTCAGGTTGGAAAACGGCTTTTCGATGCGGCCGACACGGCCGCGGGCGCGGGCGCGCCACCGCTTCATCACCATGGCCTTGCCGACATAGGCCTCGGCCACATAGAGCCGGTCCACGTCGAGCTGATGGTTGTTCTCCGCATTCGCAATGGCCGACTGCAGCACCTTCTTCACGATCTCGGCGACGCGGCGCTTGGAGAAGGTGAGCGAGTGAAGGGCGGTCTCGGCCTTGAGACCACGGATGGAGGCCGCAACCAGGTTCAGCTTGCGCGGGCTGGTGCGGATGGAGGCCGAAAAGGCCTTCGCTTCGGTGTCCGCGAGGACGCGCTCGAGCTGCTTCTTGCCCATGGCTTACTTCCTCTTCGCTTTCTTGTCGACGCCGTGGCCGTAATAGGTCCGGGTCGGCGAGAACTCACCGAACTTGTGGCCGACCATGTTCTCGGTGACGAGAACCGGAATGTACTTCTGACCGTTGTACACGCCGAAGGTCAGGCCAACGAAGTTGGGCAGGATGGTGGAGCGGCGCGACCAGATCTTGATGACCTCGTTGCGACCGGACGCACGCGTCTTGTCCGCCTTCTTGAGCAGGTAACCGTCGACGAACGGACCTTTCCAAACGGAACGAGCCATACCCCGTCCCTCCTTACTTGTTCAGTTGACGGCGGCGCATGATCAGGCCGTCCGTCTTCTTGTTGGAACGAGTCTTTTTGCCCTTGGTCGGCTTGCCCCACGGGGTGACCGGGTGACGGCCGCCCGAGGTACGACCCTCGCCACCACCGTGCGGGTGGTCGATCGGGTTCATGGCAACGCCGCGGACATGCGGACGGAAACCCAGCCAGCGGGTGCGGCCGGCCTTGCCCAGCGAGATGTTCTGCTGGTCGGGGTTGGACACCGCGCCGATGGTCGCCAGGCACTCGCCGCGCACGATGCGCAGCTCGCCGGAGGACAGGCGGATCTGGGCGTAGCCCTGGTCCTTGCCCACCAGCTGCACGTAGGTGCCGGCCGAGCGGGCGATCTGGCCGCCCTTGCCCTGCTTCAGTTCCACGTTGTGCACCACGGTGCCGACGGGGATGTTCTTCAGCGGCAATGCGTTGCCCGGCTTGATGTCGACCTTCTCGCCGGCGACGATGACGTCGCCCACGGCCAGGCGCTGCGGGGCCAGGATGTAGCGCTTCTCGCCGTCCTCGTACTTCACCAGGGCGATGAAGGCGGTGCGGTTCGGATCGTATTCCAGGCGCTCGACGGTCGCGGACACGTCGAACTTGTTGCGCTTGAAGTCGATCAGGCGATAGCGGCGCTTGTGCCCGCCGCCACGGAAGCGGACGGTGATGCGGCCCAGGTTGTTGCGGCCGCCCTTCTTGCGCAGGCCTTCGGTCAGGCTCGCCTCGGGCTTGCCCTTCCACAGCTCGGACCGGTCGACGGTGACGAGCTGGCGCTGGCCCGGAGTCGTGGGCTTGTAGGATTTCAGTGCCATGGCGTCAGACTCCCGTCGTCACGTCGATGGTATTGCCCTCGGCCAGCGTGATGATCGCCTTCTTGACGTCCGAACGCTGACCGACGCGGCCGCGGAACCGCTTCACCTTGCCCTTGGTGACAAGGGTGTTGACGGCGGTGACCTTGACCCCGAACACCCCTTCGACGGCCGCCTTGATTTCCGGCTTCGAGGCGTCCAGCGGCACCCGGAAGGTGACCTGGTTGTGCTCGGAGCCCATGGTGGCCTTCTCGGTGATGACCGGAGCGCGGATGATGTCGTACATCCGCTCCTTCGAGATGGTCTTGCTCATTTCAGGCGAGCCTCCAGGGCAGCGACCGCGTCCCTGGTGAGAACCAGGGTGTCGCGACGCAGGATGTCATACACGTTGGCACCGACCGACGGCAGCACGTCCACGAAGGGGATGTTGCGCGAGGCCAGGGCGAAGTTGTCGTCCAGCGCGCCGTCGATCACCAGGACCGACCCCCAGCCCAGCGCCTTGAAGCGGGTGGCGAGGTCCTTGGTCTTGGGGGCGGCCAGCTTGGCCTGGTCGAGAACGACCAGCTTGCCATCGGCGGCCTTGGCGCTCAGCGCGACCTTCAGCGCCAGGGTGCGGACCTTCTTCGGCAGGTCGAAGGCGTGGGAACGCACCACGGGGCCGAAAATGGTCGAACCGCCGCGGAACTGCGCGCTGCGCAGCGAACCCTGACGGGCGCGGCCGCCGCCCTTCTGGTTGAAGGGCTTCTTGGTGGTGCCGGAGATCTCGGAGATCGTCTTGGTCTTGTGGGTGCCGGCACGGCGCTTGGCCAACTGATAGCTGACCATGCGGTGCAGCAGATCGGTGCGGACCGGCACGCCGAACACCTCGTCGGCGAGGTCGATCTCGCCGACGCTCTTGTTGTCCAGGCTGATAATGCTCGTCTTCATCGCAGATCTTCCTTACTCGCCGGCTTCGGCGGCAGCGGCAACCTTGAGCGCGGCCGGGAACGGCACGCCTTCGGGCAGCTTGCGCTTGACCGCGTCCTTGACCAGCACCCAGGAGCCTTCCGCGCCGGGAACCGAACCCTTGACCAGGATCAGGCCGCGCTCGGCGTCGGTGGAGACCACCTTGAGGTTCTGGGTGGTGACCTGCTCGTCACCCAGGTGACCGGCCATCTTCTTGCCCTTGAACACCTTGCCGGGGTCCTGGCGCTGACCGGTGGAACCGTGCGAGCGGTGCGACACCGACACGCCGTGGGTGGCTTCCAGGCCGCGGAAGTTCCAGCGCTTCATGCCGCCGGCAAAACCCTTGCCGATGGTGGTGCCGGTGATGTCCACGAACTGGCCGGGGATGAAATGGGCGGCCGACAGCTCCGCGCCGACCTCGAGAACGTTCTCGGGGGACACGCGGAATTCGGCGAGCTTCTTCTTGGGCTCGACCTTGGCGGTGGCGAAGGTGGTACGCTGCGCCTTGGCAACGTTCTTGACCTTGGCCGTGCCGGCGCCGAGCTGAACGGCAACGTAGCCGTCCTTTTCCGCAGAGCGGGTCGAGACCACCTGAACGGTGTCGACCTTCAGCACGGTGACGGGCACATGGGTGCCGTCCTCGGTGAAGATCCTCGTCATGCCGACCTTCTGGGCGATGAGACCGGATCGCATCAGTTTGGTTCCTTAGAGCTTGATCTCGACATCGACACCGGCGGCCAGGTCGAGCTTCATCAGCGCGTCCACGGTCTGCGGGGTCGGATCGACGATGTCCAGCAAACGCTTGTGGGTGCGGATCTCGAACTGCTCGCGCGACTTCTTGTCGATGTGCGGAGAGCGGTTGACGGTGAACTTCTCGATCCGGCTGGGAAGCGGGATCGGTCCGCGCACCTGCGCACCGGTCCTCTTGGCGGTGTTGACGATCTCGCGGGTGGACTGGTCCAGCACGCGGTGATCGAACGCCTTGAGGCGGATACGGATGTTTTGGCTTTCCATTTCACGTCATCCGTTAAATCGGATCGGCGCCCCGGGGGATAACCGGAGCGCCGATCGGAGTGAATTTCGTTTCGGTTCAAAGAACCCCCCGCAGTCAGCCGCCCCGGATCAGGGGGCGGCTCTTGCGGGGACGGCCGAAGCCGGAGGTCAGGGTTATACAGAAGGCTTGGCGAGGTGGCAAGCGGAGTCTTCAGGGATTCTTGACCCCGACAGACATATGTCGTGGGAAGCCCGTATGAACGCCGAACGCCACGCCCGTCTGTTCCGCAACGGCGTCCGCCTCCGGCACCAATAAAATCCGGCTACAGTCTAAAACACTCACCCCAGATACCCCGCTCAACACATAGCGAACATCATGCGGCGTCCAGATGCCATTCATGATGCAACCGCTTTCCCAGCTGAGTCATCGCGGCTTTGATTTCGTCTGGTCGAGACTTGTGGCGAAAGTTCAGCAGTCGCCGAGCGGCGGTTTCATGTTTTCCTATTCTTTTAGCAAAATCTTTGATCGTACTAAAATTATTGTCTTGATACACATGGCAGAGGACTAACTTCATCGCCTCTTCAACATCAAGTTCGACAAAGCCGTCGCAGATCGTTGTGTCCGGATCACCTTCCGGCACTTTCTCACGGGTGCTCACACGGGCAGAGAGCGCGCAGATGACGGCGTCATGCGCATATGCGCAAACCTCTTCGGCGCTCATCCCGCTGAATTCAGTCGCGCTTATTGCAGAGATGATTTCCGGGAATTTTGGAAATTCCAAGAAATGCTCACCATCATCTTCAACGGCGATCCGAAATGCGAAACGAGGGATGATCGTACTCATGGCATCGCTCCGTTTATAGAAAAGCGGCGGCATGGCAGTATTTCTACCACCCACCGCCACTTTAGCGCTTGATGTATGTTCCAACCGAATCCTCTTCAGGAGAGGACAGCAACACAGTTTGCCGAATCATTGGAACGCCCATTTGAGATGACCCGACAGGGCCTAATTGGAAGAAGCTTCGACCGGATATGCGCCGCTGTCAACACATTTATGTGTTTGCCCCCTATGCACGCAATATAATTCCAATGCCGGCAATCCTATGCGGGCCATATATCGCCGGCATACGATTTTGCGACATAAAAACACACATCTGTGCGCGTTACAGCTTGCGGTAAGGGCCTGCCGTGAGTATGATGCCCCTGAAGTTGGTGATCCGTGACACTCCTCGAACCAAATGGGAGGCACGCCATGGCTAGGCCCATCGAAAAGCGTAAATGCATAAAGGAGCTTTCGTGCTTTCTCGACAAATACGACATTGATGTCGTCGAGGATTCCGGTCACGGCAAGGGGTCGCATGGCGCTCTCATCTTCTTGCATAGAAAGACTGGAGAGGCTGTTTCGGTAACCCTCGCAGGCGGTACCGTAATTAGCGCCGGAGTGCAACGCAACCTCGTCCGATACATCGCCTCCATCCTTCTCAAGAGTGCCGTGGCAGCGTTGGTCCGCGAGGCTTTTCGTAAGACCTTCGGTTTCTGACGAAAACGGCCCCCGAGGTTTCCCTCGGAGGCCGCATTTCTTATCTCTTCCCTTTTCCCGTCATGTCCGGGCTTGACCCGGGCATCCACGCGACGACGGCGCCTTCGGCATAGAGGATCGTCGGGTCGGGCTCGGCGATGACAGCGAAGGAAAGGCCGGACTATTCGAGGACCTTTGCGACGACGCCGGCGCCGACGGTGCGGCCGCCCTCGCGGATGGCGAAGCGCAGGCCCTGGTCCATGGCGATCGGCGCGATCAGCTGCACGCTCATCTTCACGTTGTCGCCGGGCATCACCATCTCGGTGCCCTCGGGCAGGCTCACCACACCGGTCACGTCGGTGGTGCGGAAATAGAACTGCGGGCGGTAGTTGGTGAAGAACGGCGTGTGGCGACCGCCTTCCTCCTTGGTCAGGATGTAGGCTTCCGCCTCGAACTTGGTGTGCGGGGTGATCGAGCCCGGCGCCGCCAGAACCTGGCCGCGCTCAACGTCCTCGCGCTTGGTGCCGCGCAGCAGCGCGCCGATGTTGTCGCCCGCCTCGCCCTGGTCGAGCAGCTTGCGGAACATCTCCACCCCGGTGCAGGTCGTCTTCACCGTCGCCTTGATCCCGACGATCTCCACTTCCTCG
>AGTN01052434.1_pt1 | contig 21211 bp, 22 predicted proteins | sample 314218 | NCBI WGS metagenome assembly AGTN01 (sample SAMN02954264, study PRJNA73603) | bioreactor metagenome | biome: terrestrial; feature: non-aerated bioreactor; material: poplar woody material; isolation source: poplar biomass | place: USA | collected 2006-12 | reverse complement strand
GATAAGGGACTCGAACCCCGAGGGGGCATTTTGCGTCTGAACGCCGCATAAGGCGTTCAAAAAAAGACCCCGTGCGGTCTTTTTAGCAAAATGGTCGAGCGGCTTTGCCGCGAAGACGGCCAACTTGCGTTTACGAATAGGCAAGGAGGCGTCCCTTATTGCCCACCAAATCAAAAGAGCGAGATTGATACAATGGGAGCCGATCAGCAATGACCGGCTTTCATTGTATCTTGAGATGAAGTATTGAATCTATTTGGTGATTTCTGGTTGAAATATCAGCGAAAAACAGTAATATAAACCTATGAAATACAAGGAGCATTATTCTGTTTGTTATCATTCAAAGCGGCCCGTTATTTTTCTACTGCTAAATGAATAGATTTATATCGTTATGAATATAAAAAAACAAAAATTCAAGCTGTTTAATCACTTGTTTTGGATAATTCCGCTCTGCGCGGCTGTTTTTGCCTTACTGTGGCGGGTAGTCCTCGACACAAATACGACAAATGAACTTATAGACAAACTTACGAGTTTTAATATAATTATCGTAATTCCTGTGCTTTACGTATTGTACATTTTTATTTGGTTGTTAGGTTGTCTTTACCATAAAAAACCGACAAGGACGCTCGACTAAAAAGCAATCTAACAAATTCCGTATTATCGGGATTAATCCTATTTGCTTTGTATTTTCTCTTAAAACTGATGAATTGCAAATTTGACGATTTTCTGTTTTTTATTTTGTTCGGAGCAATTTGCGACTTGGGCGGTATTACTTACCACATATATAAAATCGTATCATAAGTCGCTAATCTTTTCCTCAAACCTTTTTGCCGTTCTGTCGTCAAGCCCTTTTAGCTTTTTAATTGCCTTAGTTATAAAAAGGCGCGGCTTTATCGTGCTTGAGCCTGCGTATAAAAATAAGCAATACGCGTCCCTTTATTAGGGAAATACGCCTTTTTTCCTAAAAAGATACTTGACTATATTCTAAAATTATTTATAATAAGCTTAGGTATATGCTTTATAAGATGAATGAATATATTATGTAAGAGTGTAGATAAGAGAGCATTATGAAAAAGATTTCGATTATAATGTTCCTTTTATTGCTTGGTTGTGTATTAGTTTCGTGCACATTGCCGAATGCTTTTGCTATGGACCTTATTGAAATTTCGCAAGAAGACGAGCCTGTTGAAGTCACGAAAGAAACCCAAGAAAATCCCACTGAATTGAAAAAACTCCCTAAACTTCCTACGTTGGACGGACTTGCCGTTAACGAAAACGGCGAGTATTTTAATTGGAATTCCGGCTCGAATATAAGCGGTTATCAAGTAAGAATCGCGGGACTTGATAGAGTTAGGCGTACCATTGTCGATTATAACAATAAAGTTAAAGCGGATACTCCATATTTTTTACTACCCCGACTGAACGAAGGAGAATACTTTTTGCTGGTAAGGGCAGAGAGTAATAATGAAGAGTACTTAAGTTCCGATTGGGCGGTAATGGAATACAGAATCGGAGTTGAAGCGTCTGACGGCATTTTTGAAGAATGCCATAATAATTGGAGCGGTTTTTATCGTATATTTGAATCTACCGAGGATACGGAGGGACTTGAAGCCAGGTATTGTCTTACTTGTTTAAAAACTCAAGTTTTACGCAATGCGGTTTTGCCTTCCGGCGATCAATGGATGATATTCACCCTCATAAACGGCGGTACGGAATATTCTGTAAGAGCGCATTCAATTTATTCGGAATTGCCATATGAAGAAGCAATTATACCCGCATATTTTAAAGGCAAACCCGTTACTCAGATTGAAACTCTTGGATTCTATAGAATGTTAAAGCTAAAGACTGTGGCGATACCAAACACGGTTAATAAAATTGGCGACGGAGCGTTTGCAAACTGCTCCAATCTTCAAACTATTTACTTTGACGAGGGCAATGCCTATTATAAGTTTGACGGCGGTTGTCTGATTGAAATCGAAACGAATAAGATCATTTCGGGTACAAATGATAGCGTAATTCCAAATTATATTACAGATATAGGCTCATGTGCTTTCTATGCGCTAAAGATGACAAGCGTTTTTATTCCTGCAAGCGTAAAAGAAGTAGGTAGCAATGCTTTTAATGGATGTAATGAACTCATAAGCGTTGTTTTTGAGGAAGGAAGTCAACTTGAAAGAATAAGCGTCGGCATGTTTGGAGGTTGTATAAGCCTTAAAGATATCGTTTTACCAAATAATCTAAAAATTATTGATGAATTTGCTTTTGGTTCTTGTATTAGCATAGAAAGTCTAATAATCCCAATAAATTGTACTTATATCGGGGCATTTACCTTCGAGGGTTGGGGGTCATCGCAAACCATTTATATTACAGCGTTTAGTTCACAAGCTGAGGCGGACAACGCATTCGATTTATGTTGGAATATTTCTGATAGAAACGGCGTAAATCCAAGTCCAAAACTTATATTCTTGGGTTAATTAAGTTGAAAGAATAAGTTTAAGAGTGATACTTTTGATAACGAATAATTTGGAATCATCGGATGATCTCAAAGTTGGGATCGTCGGCTGCGGTCATTTGGGGCAAGCGATCGCGCGATCGCTGGTCGGACAAGGATTTGAAAAAAAGAATCTTCTGCTTTCATACAGAGGGAGCCCGCTCACCTATCAAAAGCTTGAATCGCAGGGTTTGTCTTCATGCGTCACGTCAAACCAAAGAATATTTCGGGAAGCGGGGATCGTTTTGATCACAATAAAACCTCAGGATCTTCCCGTATTGAAGGAAACCTTTGTGCCGGGAAAAGCGCTTATCGTTTCCTGTATGGCGGGCGTATCTATTGAGCTTCTTTATCGGATATTGAATGCGGACGTATACCGGATGATGTTCAGCGGGCCGGATACCATAGCGTCCGGAAAAGGCGTAGCCGCCATGTATCCGGAGCATGAATATTTGAAATCGCTGCTTCGCCGCATAAATCTGACACACGTTAAAATTATGACGGAGAATGATTTGGATATCTTCACCGCCGGAGTCTGCATGCCCGCGGCGCTACTGAAGGCGGAAGACTTGATCGAACGACAAAAAGCCGTCGACAGGATCGGAGCGGAATATCCCATGCTTCCAGAGCTTTATAAATGGGCTGTAGAGATTTTGCCTTCTTTTCAAAATGATGCGGATAAGGAGGCGTATGTCGGGAGGATGATCACGAAAGGGGGCGTTACCGAGGCGGTTATAAACAGCCTGACGGACGGAGCTACGCTTGACGTCGCATTGCAAGAAGGAATTGACCGAACCAAAGAGATTTCTAAAGAAATTCAACGGTCCGTCGCCGGCTATACGCTTGAAAATCGAGGCGGGAAGCCATATGGTATCCGCTCGGTAAAATAGACGTTGACGGCGGGGAAGGTTTCTGTTATAATGCCACAAAAGGCGGTTAATGGCGATGAAGTATTTTAAAAAACTTGTCGGTGAGAATGTTTACCTTTCGCCTATGAACGCCGAGGACGCGGAACAGTACGTCGAGTGGCTCAACGATTTCAGGGTCACCGACGGCCTCGGCGGGGATATTTTTACGACGCTGCCCAAAGAAAAGGAATGGCTGGAAAAATCGCTCAAGAGCGAGGACAGGCAATTCGCGATAGTCGGCGTCGACGGCGACAGGCTGCTCGGGAATTGCGGCTTCAATTTCATAAACGCGCGCAACCGCTACGCGGAGATAGGGCTGTTCGTCGGCGACGAGGAGAACCGGGGCAAGGGCTTCGGCGCGGAAGCGATCGGGCTTTTGCTCGACTACGGCTTCAATTATCTCAATTTTCACGCGATCGCCCTCTCGGCGTACAGCTTCAACGCCCGGGCGATCGCTTGTTACAAAAAGGCCGGCTTCAAAGAGTCGGGCAGAAGGCGGCAGAAGGATTTCGTAAACGGCAAATATTACGACGAGATACTTATGGATATCCTCTCGGACGAATTCGAGGGCGGGAAAATAAAGAACATAAACCTGAAGTGAAAACGGCTCAACCTTATCGCGGGCCGTCGGATATTGAACTTATGGAGTAAAAATATGCCTTACGATTTTAAAAAAGAGTTTAAAGACTTGTATCAGCCGAAAGATATATCCGTAACCGACGTTCCGGAAATGCTTTTTATTATGATAGACGGAAAGGGGGATCCCAATACGAGCGCGGATTATCTTTCCGCAGTCGAGGTCCTCTACGGCCTCTCCTACTCGATAAAGATGAGCAAGATGAGCGGCAAACTCCCCGAAGGATATTTCGACTACGTCGTTCCGCCTCTCGAGGGGCTATGGAATTACGACGACGGCGGCCCCTTCCGTTTCGGCGAGAAAAATAAATTCGTCTGGACCTCGATGATAAGGCAGCCTGAATTTGTAACTCGAGAAATTTTCGAGGCCGCTAAAACGTCGCTTTTAAAGAAAAAGCCGGAGCTCGACTTGTCAAAGGCGAAACTCGAAAAATTTAAAGAGGGCTTATGCGTTCAGGCTCTTCATACCGGCCCATACGACGGCGAGCCCGCGACGATAGCGAAAATGGAGAAATTTATATTAGAAAACGGATATTCATCCGACTTCGGATTCCGCCGCCATCACGAAATCTACCTCTCCGACCCCCGGAAGACCGAAACCGAAAAACTAAAGACGATTATAAGACAGCCTATTAAACGTTGAGACGAAGCTCCAGCCTATATTTATACAGCAGTTCGACGGGATGATAGCTCTCCTTCGAGCGCCTGAGGCCGAGGTCGCCGACGTCCTCCTCGCGGTTTACGAATTCGACGAGCGGGTATTTTTCCTTGATATATTTTACGTAAGAGTTTGTTAAAAAGCTGTATGAGCCGGGGACGTTCCTGTCGGCCTTTTCGATATGAGAATAGAGAGTCGCGTCCTTTATCTCCCCTATGGTGAAGCCGGCGTATTTTCCCTCGATTTTCAGCGCGATCCCTTCGAGATAATCTTCCGAATAGATTTCGAGGAGCTTCTTTACGACGCCGTTCTCATAGGCGGCGAGAGAGGAGTCTTCGGGATCGGCTATCGAATTTAAAAATTCGACGAGTTCCGAGGCGACGCTTCTATCTATTTTTACTATCTCGTAACTCGGAAAAGTCGCCAGAAATTTATTGACGTGATTTTTGTGCCCGTGATATTTTTTTCCCGATAAGTTTATCAGATCGTCGATTTTATAGAGGTAATCGAACCAGTCCTCGACTATCCTCGAATTTGTTTTTTTGCCGAGCTTTTCCTCGATAGTTTTTATCTGTCTCTCCTCGACGGGATAGAGAATGAAATCGCCGTAATTATCTATTGAAAATTCCTCGAGGGATTTTAAAAAGTCGGGCGGAGCCTTGTCGATATTGGGGATCGAAAAAAACACCTCGTCCTTATAGTTCGCCTTGATTACGAGTACGCCGTCTTCAACGCAAAACTCGTTTTTGAAAAATCCCGCCCACATAATGAGCCCGCCCAAAGTATAGTCGCAATACTTGGCGGGATCGGCGTAGAGGTAACTTTTTATCTCGGCGGCGGAATCGAAATTAAGCTGTCTGAATTCCAAATTCAAGATATATCTTCTTTTTATTGCTGATTAAATTATATCACTTTAAGTTTATGAAAAACTCGATATTGATTTAGTTTTCTTCAAGATATATAATTTTTTTAGAAGCGGAGGAGTTTATGTTTTTTTGGAAATCCGATAAACAGGGCGGCGGCGGACGCGGCGAAAGCGGCCGTGAGAAGCGTCGCCAATTTCAACTGGACGTTTATTTTTATTCTCGCGGTCGTCGTATATATTTACGCCGTCGAAATCAAGAATAAAAATTATAAAGCGATAGTCGCCGGGCTCGCCCTATACGGCGTGCACTGGCTCTACGAGATTGCGAACGCCGTCATATGCGCGGCCTCGGGCTACGCTCTGTGGACGGTTTCCGCGAACAGCACGACGCTGATCCTTCTGATCGGCGTGAGCTGGGAATTATCTATGATGTTCTCGATAGCCGGCCTCGCGACTTATAAGCTTCTGCCCGAGGACAAGAATAAAAAGATACTCGGAATAAACAACCGGTGGTTCTTCGCAATAGGCAACGCGGCGTTTTTCTCGATAGTCGAAATTTTCCTCGCCTCGACTCCGGCGTTCATCTGGGTATACCAATGGTGGGGCGCTATCCCCGTTTTTATCACTACGTATATACCCTTCTTCCTCGCGGCCTATCTCGTCCCCGACCGAAGCCCGAAATTTCAAAAGATTTTCCTCGCCTCTGTTTGGGGGCTCGACGCATTGCTGCTGATTATTTTAATACCTCTCGGGATCATATAAGGCGTAAGAAGATAGCGGAGAGTTAAAATAATCCTCGCTAACCCCTAATAAGGAGCTAACTTATGGAAAGCGCCAAAGAATACCGTTTGTCGTTCACCGAAAAAGCGAGAGAAGTCGTCTCTCAAATGTCGCTCGACGAAAAGATACGCCTGATGGGCGGGAAACGCGGCTTTTTCAAGATGTTCGTCGACAATACCGTCGGGGGAGGATACAACAGAGTGCCTTACGCGGCGGGCGGAAATAGGCGGCTCGGCGTCCCCGAAATGCTCTTTTGCGACGGTCCCAGAGGAGTGGTCGCCGGCAATTCCACCTGTTTTCCGGTCTCTATGGCGAGAGGGGCGACGTTCGAGCCCGATCTGGAGAGGCGCGTAGGAGAGGCGATAGGCAAGGAAATAAGGGCGCACGGCGGAAATTTTTTCGGCGGAGTCTGCATAAACCTTCCCTATCATCCAAGCTGGGGAAGGAGTCAGGAGACCTACGGCGAGGATACCGTCCATATCGGCAGGATGGGCGCGTCCCTTGTCAAGGGCGTTCAAAGCGAGGGAGTGATAGCCTGCATAAAGCACTTCGCCTTCAACAGCATGGAAAACGTCCGCTTCAAAGTGAGCGTCACCGCCGGGGAGAGGGCGGTGCGCGAGATTTTTTTACGCCATTTCAAAGAGTGCGTGGACGCCGGCGCGGCTTCGGTGATGTCGGCTTACAACAAGTTCGAGGGGACGCATTGCGGCCACAACAAGCGGCTCCTCAACGATATTCTGAAAGACGAATGGGGCTTCGACGGCTTCGTCATAAGCGATTTCACGTTCGGCCTCCGGGATACCTACGGCGGGCTTTCGGGCGGCCTCGATATAGAGATGTGCAATACCAATCACTATAAACCGTCGAAGGTCAAAAAGCTTATCGAGAGCGGCAAGATTTCCGAGAGCGTCATAGACGGGAGCGCGACGAGAATAGTCAGGACGCTCCTTGCCTTCGCTGAAAATAAGAAGGAATACGGGAAAGAAACGGTCGCCTCGTCCGAGCATACCGCTCTCGCTTTAGAGGCCGCCGAAAAATCGATAACGCTGATCAAGAACAGGGGAGTCCTGCCCTTCGACGAGATAAAGACGAAGACCGTCGTTTTGATCGGCGATCTTTCCGACGAAAAAAATATAGGCGACCACGGCTCGAGCCGCGTGCGCCCGCCCTATATCGTGACGCTGAAAGAGGCGCTGGAAAAGGATCATCCCGATAAAAAAATTATATTCATACCGACCGCCAAGGCATCGGCGGGCAGAGAAAGGATAGAGAAGGCCGACGCGGTAATAATCTCGGCCGGATGCAGGCACGCCGACGAGGGCGAATATCTGGGCCCCGGGATGGGCGGCGGCGACAGGCTCGACCTCGGACTCCGAAAATCGGAAGTCGAGATGATCAAGGCCGTCTCCTCATTAAATCCGAAGACGGCGCTCGTCCTTTACGGCGGAAATATGCTTTTAATGAGGAACTATATCGACGAGGTTCCCGCCGCTCTTATGGCCTATTATCCGGGAATGGAGGGCGGAAGAGCCGTCGCGGAAATCCTCTTCGGAAAGGTAAATCCGAGCGGAAAGCTGCCCTTCGTCGTCGTTAGGCGCATGGAAGACCTTCCCAAAGTCGACTTCTCCGCCTCGGAACAGTTCTACGGTTACTATCACGGCTATCAAAAGACCGACAAGGAAGGCTCGAAAATCGAATTCCCATACGGCTACGGCCTCTCCTACACCTCTTTCAAACTCCACGGGGCAAAAATTTTGAAAATCGATAAGGACAAGGCCGAATTTTCGGTCACCCTCAAAAATACCGGAAAGCGCTCCGGCGCAGAGGTCGTGCAATTATACGTCGGATGCAAAAATTCAGCCGTAGACCGCCCGGTCAAAGCGCTCAAGGATTTTCAAAAAGTCTATCTCGATCCCGGCGAAATTAAGACCGTCGATCTCTCCGTCCTCAAACAAGATCTCGCCTATTACGACGAAAAAGAGAAAAAATGGATAGAGGAAGATATAGATTATATAGCATACATAGGTACTGACGCGGAGAACGCGATGAAGACGGAAGTGGAGTTTAGGTTTAATTAAATTACAAAGTAAAATATGTGACTTATAATCCACTTTGTGGTAAACTAATAAAAGTTTATTCCTATAATAAAGGTATAAAAATGTATATTAAGGATTTTTTATTATCGATAGATGAAATCATAGGTTGGCGTTTTCCCGAAACTAACGGAGGGATGACAACTGGGCCGGAAGGCCAATCAGCCGTCTCCACTTTTAAAAGCGATCCGCTTCGTTCAATAGGAAAAGAAAATCTTCAAAATCCTATTGATGCGAGATTAAATCTAGAAGAACCCGTAAGAGTTCAATTTTCTTATTTTGAAATTCCCAAGGAAGATTTTCCGGCAAGGGAGGATTTACTATATTCAATAGAGAAATCAAAGGAATATACTATGGCCGATAACAATGTACGCGTTAAGGCCTTTTTTGACGGAGCGGAAAAATTTATTAAGTTAGATAAAATCCCTTTCTTACGAATTAGCGATTTTAATACGACCGGATTATTAGGTTCAAAAGCGGACATAAAAAATCCTATCGAGGTCAGAAACTCAAATTGGCTACATTTAGTGCATGGTATGGGCCTAACAAATAAGCCGAATGGAGCCGGTGGTTCTCATGGAAAAGGAAAAAGTGCCGCCATAGCAAATTCGGCTTTAGGAACAATATTTTACGCCACAATTGATAAAAACAAACAAGAAGCCTTTCAGGGCGTTGCATTTTTGACTTCTCATATAAATAAATCCAACGAAGTGACACAGGGGACTGGATTCTATGGTTTATCAAATAATGTAAAACCTATAGAACAATGTATTTCTTTAGATCCTAATTTTATACGTTCGGAGACGGGGACGGATATTTACATCGCTGGTTTTAAATGCGATAACGACTGGCAAGATAGATTGTTTGTAAACATATTAAACGATTATTTATTCGCAATTTATAAACAATTGATTATCATATATATTGGCAATATAAAAATCGATTTATCTTCTACAGATGAATTAATTGAAAAATATAAAGAAATTTGTAAAAGGCTCGAACTTGATCCAAATGAAAATTTTGCGGATAAGTTATGGGCCGTTATGAAAGAAACAAAGCCTGATATCGATATCGTTGATTTAAGAAATGGTAAAACAGCCGAAATTCACGTATTTTTAAAATCGAATCCAGGTTATCCAAAAAAGATTTCTATGATTCGTCAAATAGGAATGAGAATTTACGACGAAATAAGAAGTTTTCCGCTTCCTTACGTGGGTTGCGCTTATATCCTCGGTGAATATATTAACACCTTTTTAGCGTCTTTAGAGGACGAGGCTCATTCAAAATGGGAATGGACGAGAGACGAAGAATATCCCATTGAAGCAAAAAAAATTCTTAAATGTATTTTGAAACATTTAGATATAAAACTTAATGAGTTATATAAAAAATATTCCGCTGATAAACAAGATGCCGAAGGTATGGAAGATTATTTACCGATTAATTTAGAAGAAGAGGAGGAGACTCTTCAAAAAAGTGAAAATAAAACTTCTATTATTTCAATTAATATTCAACCTTACGAATCCAAATCGAAGAGTGAAAATTATTCCCCAATAGGCGACGAGGAAGAAGATGGCGAGGGACATAAAATCGGCGGAGGATCAGGCGGAGGAGGTACACCGCGAGAACCTTTGGAAAAAAAAGTTAAGCCAACAGGAGTAAAACTACAATCTATCGAGCCCAAAAAACTTAAACTTATCTTTTTACCCGATATAGGAAAATATCGTTTGGCTCTTATGCATGACATTAATACTAAGGCTATTATGAAGTTGGTTTTAGCTGGAGAAAATAACGACGAAGATATAACAATAAAAGAGTTAAGGTCGCTTGCTGGCGATGAAGTTAAGTATAGTTTTAATGAAATAGGCCCGATAAATATAATTGCCAATGAAAATCAAATTTACGAATTTAATATTAAAGAAAATATTAGATGCGCTTTAGGAGTAAATGTTTATGCGGATAAACAATAGATTGTTTCCTTATCCAGTTTTACGAAAAGAATACGGGGATTATCTATCCACCGCTTATAGCATTGACATTACGTCAGATTTGAAAAATAAGATAAAATTTGTTTTTAATTGTACTAACGAAAGCGTCAACAAATTAATTAAAGAAAATAAAGCGTCATTTGCGATACATATTGAATGTAAACATACTTATTATCGCGAATTATTAACCGCAAAAAATACGTTTGAATATACGATAAACGATTCAAAAGTTGAAAATATTATAGAAGTCTGCGCTTTAATTCTTGCGACCCAAAAAATTGTTGACTTTATAAGCGACGATTTGGACGACCTTTATAAAGGTATTTCTATAACATTTGAAAGAGGCGACATTATAGCGTTAGGCGAACAAATTAAAATACCGATCATAAAAGACAAAGATTTTTTGAAGAAAAACCGCCCGCCTTTTTATATAATTCCATATTCGGAAGGGATGGAACAAGAATATATTTCATTAAATTTTAAAGAAGACGACCAAATCGGTATTTCTCTTAAAGAAGAGGATTACGCCAAATTAAATTTAATACAACAAAATTCTCCTCAATATATTAATACAATACATTCGGCTATATATTTTCCGGCTTTATTAATGACAATACAGGAAATGCGCGACAACTCGGATATTACTCTTGAAGATAAGAAATGGTATATAGCAATAGAGGATAAAGCAAAAGAATTAGGGATAGGCAGTATTAAAACCAATACAAAAACTACTCTTGAAGTTGCTCAAATACTTTTTAAATATCCAATTTCGCGTTGGCTAAAAGAAATAGGCAAATCGGGGGGCGAGGATAACAATGGCTAAACTTAGATTATTAAAAAATTCAAGCGCTAAGAGCGCTTAAAAAAGATACACATAAAAATATAGAAAAATATAAAAGCTCTTCAAGAGAATGGATAGACTCCTTTTTTTCGGATAAAGCAAATACCCAAACTTCGCCAATTGAAGAAAATCATATTATTTTGTCGTCCTCGTCTGATATAGAAAACGCAAAACTTTTATATGAAGGTTATCCTCAAATAACTCCGGCAATTGCGGCGGAAGAGAGGTTATGGGCGACTCTTTGTCACAATCAACATTACGATTATATGCATAAAAGATGGCCCGTCGAAATAACGGCTGTAAGGCAAGATGAAGTTGAAATTATTAAACAAAGATATTTTTTCGGCGGTCCGATAAGAAAAGGACAGGAACGAAATGGCTTGTCAAGATTATGGCTTAGCGCCCTACTTACGGCCGATGAAAATAGAGCGGATAAATATGAATTGACAAAAATATTTTTAAGCAATACCAACTATATATTTTATTTTTTCGGACATACATTTGGAAGCAACAAGAATATAACCAGAGGGTGTATGGACGCCGTTAATAAAATACAGCAAACGAGTGGCGAGGCGATAACCACACATATGATAAAAGAATTGGCAAGACGATTAAATCTTATCGGCGGTTCTACAATACTAGACGTTTATAGCGAAGAGGACATAAGTAATATTGCTTATGATTTTCTAATAACGATAAAATAAAAGGTGAAATAATATGCCGATAGTAGATTTATTTTGCGGTTGCGGCGGACTTTCGACCGGATTTCAAAATTTATTTGATATTGTCGCGGCTTACGATAAATGGGACGTGGCTGTTAATACTTATAATCATTTTTTAGCGCATGAAAACGCTCATGGAATTGATCTTGTAAATGTTGACGAAGCAGTCGAAAATATTACTGAAATGCATCCTGATATCATTATAGGAAGTCCTCCCTGTCAAGATTTTTCATACGCCGGTCATCGTGAAGAAGGCGAGCGGGCTAATTTAACTTATACATTTGCGGAAATAGTAACGCGCATTGCACCGCTTTATTTTGTTATGGAAAACGTGCCCGGAGCAAAGGATAGCGAGACGTATAAACGCGCAAAACAGTTATATATTGATAATCATTATGGTTTAACTGAAGTAATACTTGACGCTTCAAAATGTGGAGTACCTCAACATAGGTCTCGTTTTTTTTGTATTGGCGCAATAAATCAACCTAATGATTTTATTTTGGGTAATTTGTTATCTATATATATTGAAAGAGAAAAAACCGTTAGCGAATATTTCAATGAACATCATTATAATTTAAATTTTTACACTTATTATAGGCATCCTAGAACTTACGGTAGGCGCGCTATTTTTACAGTTGACGAAGTCTCCCCTACAATACGAGGAGTTAACCGACCTAAACCTGATACATATATTCTTCACAAAAATGATAGAATAAATGAAGATGAACTACAAAATGTTCATATTCTTTCAATTACTGAAAGAGCTTTAATTCAAACTTTTCCAGAACATTATGATTTTGAACATTTGCCATACTCGCGTCACGATATTGATCAAATGATTGGAAACGCGGTTCCCGTAGCTTTAGCGCGATATGTTGCGTTATGCTTAAATAATTTTATCAATCATCAACAAGGTAGAGAAGAAACGGCATTTTGCAAATGGCTTAGAGATAAAAAATATACGGATAGAAACATTGGCGATCTCTATGCAAATTTGCAAAACGCAACAAATTACGACGAGGGAAACGATATTAGTAATTTAAATATTAATCGTGTAAGCAAAAATATAGATTTTCAAAATTTAGATGAAAAGAAAAGAAAAAATATACTTCATGCGATTAGATTAAGAAATAATTATTTAGAAAATGTCCGACGTATTCAATAAAGAACAGCGTTCAAACGTAATGCGGCGAGTGAAAAGCTCCCGCAACAAGTCGACCGAACTACGCTTGATTGATATTTTTAAACAAGCGAACATAACGGGCTGGCGGAGAAATTATTCGGTTAAAGGGAAACCGGATTTTGTTTTTCTGAAAAAAAGATAGCCGTGTTTGTAGACGGATGTTTTTGGCACGGGCATAATTGTCGGAACGTCACTCCGGCGGATAACGCGGAATTCTGGGCGGAAAAAGTAAGGAAGAATAAATCGAGAGACGAAAAAATGAATGACATTTTTATCTCCCGCGGTTGGAAAGTGATTAGGCTTTGGGAATGCGAACTAACAAAAAAGAATCTCTCCGCGACCATAGAAAAGTTGATTAAAGAGATTAAATATTCCTAATGCAACCCTCTCTCGTCTTTCTCGCCGGAGCCTTCGCTATCTATTGATATTACAGAGCTTATTCTTTCGTAACATAGTTTGACGTGGTCTTTTCTTAAACTTTTAATTATCCAGTCGGCGATTTGGAAAGGATTTCTCATAATAACTTTCGGATGCTCGTCGGGAAAACTGCGGCAAAGTATTTCTATATTAGTCAGATCTTCCGAAGTTAGAATAGAGGAGGACGCAAGTAAGAGCGTGCAACCTTTAATGTTTAGAATAACGTGGTCGGAAACGTCCATAATCTTTCTCCATTTGTTTTTTCTTAAACTATAAAGGCGTTTCCGAATCATGTCAACGGACTATAAGTCACTTTTTATTAATATTGTCCTCTTCTCCCTCCCCAAATACGTCGTCCACTCGGTAAATCCTATTTTCTTTGCCTCTTCGGCGGCGGTTTCGTAGCCGAAGCAGAGTTTGTTCGCGATATGGGCGTCGGAGGAAAAGGTGATATTGCGGCCGCCGAGGGCGAAGTAGCGCTTTAAGATCGCCGGCTCGGGAAGGAAAGGATAGGGCAAATCTTTTACGTTGGTATTGAGTTCGAGGGTCTTGTCTTTTTCTATTATTTTTCCGAGAATGTCGTCGATTATGCCGTAGAATTCGGGAGTGTAGAGGCTCCTGTTTTCAAATTTGACGTAACGGGCGACGTAGCCGACGTGGCCTACGATATCGTAATCCGGGAGGCCGTCGAGGCTTTCGAGGACGGCTTCCAGATACTTACCGAAGACGTAGTTCCTGTCCGAGAGCTTTTCGGGGGACATAAAATAGAGGTCGCCGCCGTCTACCGTGTGGACGGAATTTATTATTACGTCGAAATTATATTTTGAAAAATCCTTGACGTAGCGCGCCCGGGCCTTCCCCAAATAGCCGCATTCTACGCCGAAGGCGAGCGGCATATCCCCCGCGAGATTTTTATTTTTCTCAAAGTCGGACGAATATCTTTTGAGGTTCAACTGCCGCGCGAATCTCTCTTTGCAACAGTAATAATAGTCTCTGTCGAGATGCTCGGTGATCGCGAGGTAGGAGAGGCCTTTCTCCTTCGCGGCCGCTATCAGCTCGGGGAGAGTCGTTTTTCCGTCGTGGGAATGGAAAGTGTGAGTATGAGAATCAATCATAATATTTACATTTCTTCGGGAGCGGGTATTCCGAGAAGTCTTAATCCTTCCTCGATAACGGTCTTTACGGCGAAGACCAAAGCTACGCGGGAACGGCGCTCGTCTTCCGGCGCGTTCAATACGCGGTTTTCGAGGTAGAATTTATTGAACGCCTTCGCGATATCTATGATATGGCGGGTGAGGAGCGAGGGTTCGTACTTTTCCGCCGCGTCGAAGACGACCTCGGGAAAACGTTCGAGAAGGGCGACTACCGCTTCGCTCTCCTTGTTTTCTAAGCCTTTGAGTTCCTCGGGCGAAAGCGGCGCGCCCAAATATTCCTTTAAATTGTCCACGCGTTTGAGGACGCTTGTAGCTCTCGCGTTCGAGTACTGGACGTAGGGGCCGGTCTCGCCGTCGAAACTCAGCGCCTTGTCGTATGAGAAGACGATATCTTTGATCCTGTTGTTCGAGAGAGCGAAAAATACTATCGCGCCCACGCCTATCTTCTCCGCCGCGGCGGCCTTGTCTTTTAGGGCGCTATTTTTCTCCTCGATGATCGCGAGGCTTTTTTCGACGGCCTTGTCGAAGACGTCCTTCAATAGGACGACGTTCCCTTTTCTCGACGACATAGCTCCCTCTTCGAGGGAGACCATTCCGAACGGCACATGCACCAAATCTTTGGCCCACCCGGCGCCCGAAAGTTCTATAACTTTGAAGACCTGTTTAAAGTGCAGGTTCTGCTGATAGGCGACGACATAGAGGCATTTATAGAAATCGTAGGTCTTTTTCCTATAAAACGCGGCGGCCAGATCGCGGGTGGCGTAGAGCGTCGCGCCGTCCGAGCGGACGAGTAGGCAGGGAGGCATACCGAAATCGGATAAATCCACTATTCTCGCGCCCTCGGAAGTTTTGACGAGGCCCTTTTGATCGAGCATTTTTAAGACGGGCGCCATTTTGTCGTTATAGAAGGATTCGCCGGCGTAGCTGTCGAACGCTATCCCGAGCCGCTCGTACATCTTGTCGACCTCGCGGAGCGTTATTTCTTTAAAAAGATTGAAAAGAGAGAGGGCCTCTTTGTCGCCGTCCTCTATTTTTTTGAACCAGAAGCGGGCCGCCTCTTCGAGCGAGGGATCGTTTTCCGCCTCTTTGTGGAAGCGGACGTAGAGCTCGTTCAAAGCGGTCACGCCCCTCTTTTCCACGTCCGACGGATCGCCCCAGCTTTTGTAGGCGACTATCAGCTTTCCGAATTGAGTGCCCCAGTCGCCGAGATGATTTATTCCGACGGTCTCGAAGCCGAGCTTTTTATAGATCCGATATAGCGCCGCGCCTATCACGGTAGTGGAGAGGTGGCCGATATGAAAATGCTTGGCGATATTTACCGAGCTGTAATCTATGCAGACGGTCTTTCCCGCGCCGGCGTCCGAAGAGCCGTAAGACGGGCCGTTTGCGATTATTTTTTCGAGAGTCTCTTTCGCCGATTTAAGCTTGTCGAATTTTAAATTCAGATAGCCGTTTACGGCCTCGGCCTTGACGTATCCCGAGGCGTTGATTTTGTCCGCGAGTTCACGCGCGATAATTTGCGGCGGCTTTTTCAAAACTTTAGAAAACTTGAAGCATGGGAGAGCGAGGTCGCCCAGCTCGCTCGAATCGGGCGTGACGAGGAGAGAATAAGCTTCTTTTTCGTCTATCCCGCCTCCGGAGACGAGTTTGGAAATTTTTAATTTTTTTCGTTGATAAATTCCATATGTCGTATGCTCTATTCCTCTATAATTTTGCGGTCGGCTATCCTGAAGACCTTAGACCCGTTCGGCGCTTTGAAATCGGCCTCGGTGCAGGTGATGACCGTCTGTACGCCCTCGATGGCCTTGAAAAGGGCTGCGCTCCGTTCCTTGTCGAGCTCGGAGAGGACGTCGTCCAAAAGAAGCACGGGCTTTTCTCCGGTATATTCCTCGAATAGCCGTATCTCCGCGAGCTTCATAGAGAGGACGGCCGTCCGCTGCTGGCCCTGCGAGCCGAATTTCCGGACGTCCACTCCCGCGGCCGAGATCTTTATGTCGTCCCTGTGGGGGCCCGTCGTCGTATATTCCAGCCTTTGGTCGGCTTCAAAATTATTTTTAAGGAGTTTGAATATTTCCGCGGCGAGGTCTTCGCCCGCGATCTCTTCGGTCTCGTAGACTATCCTGAGCTCCTCTTTTCCGCCCGTCAACGCGGCGTGGGAGAGGGCTGCGGCGGGGGCGAGGCGCGTCAGAAATTTCTTCCTCTCGGTTATGAGCAAAGCGGCGGCGCGGGCGATATCCCTGTCGACAAGTTCGAGCATATCTTTGAGCGCCGGCCGGCCCTTATAGGTCTTGAGGAGTTTGTTTCTCTGAGCGAGAAGCGCGTTGTAGCGCTGAAGAGTGTAAAAATAGACCTTGCTCCGCTGGCAAAGGCTCACGTCGAGAAACCGCCGCCTGTCCGCGGGGGATTCTTTAATCAGACGCATCTCGTCCGGCGAGAAAAAGACGACGTTGAGCGTTCCCATCAGCTCGCCTATTTTTGAGAGAGGCAGAGAATCTATCGATATCCTCTTCTTTCCGAGCGGGTCTATATATATGTCGATTTCATTTTTCGAGAAACGCTTTTGTATGTTTACGGTAACCTTAGCTCCTGTTTCGGTATCCCATTTAAGCAGTTCCTTGTCCTTCGAGTGCCTTGAGGAGCGGCCCACCGAGGCGTAATAGAGGGAGTCGATAAGGTTTGTCTTTCCGGCGGCGTTCTCTCCCGAGACGATATTGACCGAGGGGCCGAAGGCGCATTCGGCGTCGGAGTAGGAGAGGAAATTTTTTAATTTTACGCCGGTGACTTTCAAATTATCTATCCTCAAGATTATAAGGCGTAACCTGATATACGTAATAGTTGAGCCAGTTATAGAAGAGGAGGTTTGCCGTCGAAGTCCAGCTCATATCTATCTTCTCCTCGTTTCCGCCTACGAAGTAATTTACCGGCCGCTCGATAGGGAGGCCCTTGTTTTTGTCGCGTAGGTACTCTTTTTTCAGCGTCTCGCGGTCGTATTCGGCGTGGCCGAAGAAGAAGAATTTTTTATCGTCGGCGCTCTTAGCTATGCTCACTCCGCACTCGGGGCCCTCGGCTATCACGACTATATCCCGGTTCGATTTGAGGGCCTTCTCGTCTATCGCCGTGTGGCGGGAATGGGGGATGTTGAAATTGTCGTTCAGGCCTTTCAGGAGCGGCTCGTAGGCGGACGCGGCCGAGTTTTCATAGACTCCGAAGAGCTTTTTCTGAAGTCCCGATTTGTTTATCCCGTAATAGCGGTACAGGGCGGCCTGAGCGCCCCAGCAGATATAGATCGCGCTCGTCACTTTTTTGTCGGCGTAATCGAGAATTTCCGCGAGCTCGCTCCAGTAGGCGACCAGCTCGTAAGGCAGCGTCTCCACCGGCGCGCCCGTTATTATCAGACCGTCGAATTTTCTCTCCTTGATCTCGTCGAACGTCTTATAGAACTTTTGCATATGCTCTTCGGAGACGTTCTGGGGCTTGTAGCTCGCCGTCTGGATCAGCGTGACGTTGACTTGCAGGGGCGTGTTTGAAAGGAGACGGAGGAGCTGGGTCTCGGTCTCTATCTTGGTCGGCATCAAATTCAAAACGGCGATCTCTATCGGGCGTATGTCCTGCGTCATAGCGCGCTTTTTTGACATAACGAAGACCTTTTCTTCGCTGAGGATCTTGTAGGCCGGCAAAGCTTTTGGGATGATTATGGGCATTTGTTTTATATACTCCTTTTAACGCGCTTCTTTCACGGCTCGCTCCGCTTCTCTCTTCTGTTCCTTCTCCCGCAGGACGCGCCTCTTATCCGGGCCTTCCTTGCCCTTCGCGAGCCCTATTTCCGCCTTGGCGAGGGAGCCTTTGAAGTATACCCTCGTGACTATAAGCGTATAGCCCTTTTCGTTGACCTTTCCCGAGAGCTTCGCTATCTCCTCTTTTCTGAGAAGAAGCCGCCGCGTCCTCCTCGGTTCGGGATTGTAATAGCTTCCCATTTTGTAAGGCGATATATGAGCGTTTAACAAAAAGACCTCGCCGCCCTTTACGACGGCGTAGCTGTCCTTCAGATTTATGTTGCCGAGGCGGACGCTCTTGACCTCGCTTCCGGTAAGCTCGATCCCGGCTTCGTAGGTATCCTCTATGAAGTAGTCGTGAAAGGCTTTTTTATTTGAAGAGACGGTGTGTTCCATTTTTTTATTATAGCATATCAGCTTACGGCTTACAGCTTACGGCTGACAGCTTGAGGAAAATTTATCGCTAAAAAAAAGGGCCGTCCGGCCCTTCGTTTTTTATTTTCTCCTCTCAGCCCAAACTCAATCTGACCTGATAGAGGATGTAGAAGATTATCGACGATACGAGGATGCCGGCCCCGATAAATATCGTCAGCCTTTTGAATTTTGATTCGAGCGTCTTTGCCCTGTTCTTTCCGAAGAAGGATTCCGCCGCGCCGGTTATTGCCCCGAGGCTGGAGTTATTGCCTTCCTGAAGGGAGACTATGACAACCATGGCGATCGAGCAGAGCACCATTATTATCATAAACGCTATTGAAAATCCGGTCACTATGCCGTAGGTATCCATATTTTTTCCTCTAAATAAATGCTTAACTATTCTATCACAAGTAAATATTCTTATCAAGCGAAAATTTATTATTTTAAATTATCCGCTTTTCACTTTCGCTTTACAGATGTTATACTAAATCATCAAGAAGCGGGAGGGACGTCTGATGCCGAGAGATTACGCATGGGTTTTCGTCATGGGAGGCCTGATTGTCGCGACCATCTTTATTATGGCCGCATTTTTCATATTTAAAGCGGTAAAGAGGGCTAAAGAGATCGGTATGGATATGGGAAAGATCAAAACCGCCGTCAAGACGAGCGCGATTTTTTCGATAGTGCCCTCTATCCCGATTGTGATAGGCGTAGGGATCATGATGAGCTATTTGGGGCTCGCCATTCCGTGGATAAGGCTGACGGTCATAGGCGCGCTGCAATACGAGCTTATCGCTATGGATCAGGCCGGCCTTTCGACCGCGCCAGCGATAACCGACCGAATGGTGGCGACGGCTCTCGTCATTATGACCGTCAGCATAATGTCCGGCCCCGTTTTCAATATGATAGCCTACAAAAAATATAATAAAAAATTGATGGACCTTCAAAGGAACAATAAAAGACTTCTCGACATGATAACGGGCTCTCTTCTCGGAGGGATCCTCGCCGGCCTCGCCTCTTATATCATAATTTCGGCTTTCTTCACCGGAAAGGCGAGCGGCGGAGCAAACGGCTATATAACGCTGATCACGCTCTTTATAAGTATGTTCATAATGGCCCTCTTCGGCCTTCTCATTAAAAAATTCAAATTCAAAAAGCTCGAGGACTACGCCCTGCCGACGACTATTCTGATATCTATGGCGGCGGCTTACGGCTTTACTTACGTATTCTGAATATATTCGGGAGTAATTAATATGGATAATAAAGATTTTACGTCTTCCCTTCACCGCTTCGGCCGCATATTCACTCTCGCGGCGAGCGTTCTGATAATTTTAGTGCCGGTAGTTTACTGCCTGTCGGCGAAGGTGCTTCCCGATTTTAGCGCCCTCGGGAAGTCGTTTGCTTTTATCCTGAGCTATTGGGCGATAGGGCTGATCGAGGCGATAAGCTACGCCCCGATACTCGGGATCGGGGGGCAGTATCAGGCGTTTATAACCGGAAATATAAGCAACCTGAAGCTTCCATGCTCCCTCAACGCTCAGAATATCGTCAAAACCGAGAAGGGATCGGAGGAGCAGGAGATAATCTCCACGATAGCGATATCGGTTTCGAGCGTCGTCACGACGCTGATCATTTTGATCGGGCTCGTTCCGCTCGCGATTTTCGGGGGCGACATAGTTAAAATTCTGGAGCCCGTCAGCCCTTACGTCATTCCGGCCATTTTCGGCGGGCTCGGCCTCGTCCTCGTTTCGATGTACTTTAAACTTACGATAATTCCCTTCGCCGTTATGCTTGTCTTTATGCTCGCCGCCTTTTTACTCGACTTCGACCCCGGCCAGTCGACGGCTTTATCTATCGGAATGGCCGTTTCGGTGATAGCGGGGATCATTATTTATAGAAAGGGAAAAGGGCAAAGGGAAGGAGATGAAAAAAGCCGATAAGAAGAATTCCGTTACCCGGAAAAAACGAAAAAAGGCCCTGAAGATCGTTGCGATCGTTTTGATTTGTTTGATTGGGGCGCCGCTGTTATTTACGGCGGGGGAGCTGGTAGTCAATCTGACTTACGGCAAGCTTCCCGCTAAACCGCCGACCGAGCTGCCGCTGGAAACGGGCAGCGGGCTGTTATACTATTTCGAGAACCCGGACGCGGCCGCGGCGGACGGCGTGACGCTGGATAACGAATACATAGTGGAGTGCATAACGCCCGTCAAGGCAAAAATCGACGGCCGCTACGACACGCTGGATTTCGATATGCCGGCCTTGCTGAGGCTTCAATATCTATACGGCGAACGTCT
>AGTN01079410.1_pt1 | contig 21351 bp, 22 predicted proteins | sample 314218 | NCBI WGS metagenome assembly AGTN01 (sample SAMN02954264, study PRJNA73603) | bioreactor metagenome | biome: terrestrial; feature: non-aerated bioreactor; material: poplar woody material; isolation source: poplar biomass | place: USA | collected 2006-12 | reverse complement strand
AATCGATAAGAACGATCCCAAGTCGATGGATGCTTTCAGAAACGGATCACATTTTAATCCCGTGGATTTGGTATGCGGCGTGAAAGGCTTTCAAGGTAACAAGTTCGACCTTACAAAATTTGTGGACAAGAATACCGGATTTATATCGCACAAGTCCAAAAACGGCAAAGAGCTGAAAGCGCTGGAACTGCCCGGATTGTGGAACGGGGCCATGAGTGACTGGAATACCATTTTCGTAGAGGTACCTGTCTCCACTTTCAACCCGGTGAAAACGGTGAATGATTTGTTGCGTGAGCAACATCAGTGAGAGGTTTATTATTATCATTTACATCGCTCAAAGAAAGTGGTCGGAAAAAATCCGACCACTTACGCTTGGGAATACTCTCTTCGATTTTACCAAAAAATACTGAGATTATAAACCTTTTGATTTTTTATAAAGTATATGGGCTATTTCCATTATCTCTTCCGGAGCATAGTTAGGAGAGAAAGCAGAAGCTATTCCTTCTAATTCCAGCTGCGGAGATCCTGTTGGAGCTTCATCAATAAACTCCAATTTCCGACTTTCTCCTATGCCTTCGCAATACGCTTCCGGCGCATCTCCATTCCACAGCAATTCCGACTCTTTAAAATCGTTCGGGGAGAATTTGTAAAGTTTTAAATGCAATCCTTGTTCCATAAATTTTTTAGCTTCAGGGAATACCGTATTGCCAATATTCGGGATAGGCAGCATTTTACTCATGGTTACACCTGTCAACGTTTCAAGAGCTTTTGCATAAGCCAAGGCATGAACTCCGCCACGAACAAACAAATATCCCAACATTTCGCGAGCCGCAGGATTTGTTGTCATCTGATATACACGCAGTTTCTGGGTTCTGGCACCATTCTCTAAGAAGAAATTGTGCAATAAATCTAAAATCAGATTGCCCGATGAAAATACATAATCGCCTGTCCATCCCACACCTCTTGAGTCTACGGGAAGAGCAGTCTGGGCAGAAGCAATGAAATGACTGCTTAACGAGCCGGGGGGTATATCGGACCATGGGCTGTCTGCCGGATTTTCCGAGTTATCGAACTCTCTTCTGGGTCCCGTCAGGCAAGAGTTAATCGCTGCGGAAACAATCTCGATATGTCCTCCCTCTTCCGCTGCGATATTCGATATTAAAGCATAATAGGGGCGTATTTTCGATTTGCTTCTAAAAGCAAATGATTGAAAAGTATAATTCATTAATGTGGACATTTCTCCAAAACGTCCACCCATCAATTCTTGTAAATTCCTGGCCGATACGGGATCTACCTCTTTGGATACCGGTAATTCTACCGGAAGTTTGTCAATTCTTAAAAACATAATCTTAAATTTTTAAATTGCAACTAATTCATGAGTTTTTTTGATAAAATCTAATAAAATCGTATTACTCACAAAGATAAGCACAACTTATTATAGATGCAAACTATATTATCTATTCGTTTTAGATATTATCTATATCTTATCCATCTCAACAACGTTTTCCGGAATTATCAGGGATTAGGTGACGGGGTGATGTATAGACCGCCCCTCCGGGTGGCGACAGAATGATGAATGTTTTCCGGATACGGGTATATGATACCTGTAACACCCTTTCCACACAATATTTTCCCGAAAAATCCGTTTACAGCCAAAACGGGTAGTATTGAAATGGCACATTCCATATCTTTTGCTGGTCGCCGCGTGTTTCCTTGTCTCCTGTAATCAGGCGAAATTGAGCGATGCGCGTGAGCAATATGTGCATGGTGAATATTACGCCGCGAGCGAGACTTATCGGAAATTATACAGGAAAACGCCGCGCGAACAGAGGGCATTGCGAGGTATCATCGCGTATGAAATGGCGGAAAATTACCGTAGGCTCAACCAATCTGCTCGAGCCGTAACTGCGTATAGTAACGCGATCCGCTATCAGTATCCCGATACGATGATATACCTCCGTTACGCGCAGATGTTGCATAGGGAGGGGAAATACACGGAAGCGATAGGTGCGTACCGCGATCTTTTGAAATTGAAACCGGGAAATCGCTTGGCTTTAAACGGTGTTCGAGGTGCGGAACAAGCCATTGACCAGAGTGCGCATCCTACCCGTCATGAAGTGAAACGCATGGATCTGTTGAATTCCCGGCGTGGGGAATTCAGCCCGATGCTGGCACGGGACGACGAAGTCCTTTATTTTACTTCATCGAGGGACGATGCCCGTGGGGAAACAGAGAGTCCGGTAACGGGGATGAAGTACAACGATCTTTATATCTCCACCAAAAACAGGGAAGGTGTATGGCAGAAGCCTGAACGGGTAGCATCGGAAATTAATACGGATTTCGATGAGGGCACATCCTCCGTTTCTCCCGACGGCGATAAGATGTTTTATACATTCAGTTCCACCAATCCCAATCATGCAACAAGCACAGAAATATACGTTTCTAAAAGAGTCAGTGGCACATGGACCGCCGGCCGGCCGCTGGAAATAGTCAAGGGCGATTCTGTATCGGTCTACGCCCATCCGGCTATTTCATCATCCGGGCGTTATCTCTATTTCGTGTCCGATATGCCCGGCGGCCAGGGAGGAAAAGATATCTGGAGGGCGGGAATTTCGGAAGCCGATGAGGTGTTTTCTATTGAAAACCTAGGCCCGGAAATCAATTCACCGGGGAATGAATTGTTTCCCTATATGCGGAACGATACTACCCTCTACTTCTCGTCCGACGGACATCCCGGTATGGGCGGACTGGATCTCTTTGAAGCCGTAAAGTCTCGTGATTCGGACAGGTGGCGAATCCGAAACATGCAATCGCCTGTCAACTCGTCGGCGGACGATTTCAGCATCACCTTCGAGTATGGAGCGGAGAAGGGTTTTTTCAGTTCCAACCGTGGCGACGTTCGCGGTTACGATCACATCTATTCGTTTGAATATTCTCCTGTAACCGTTTCGATAGAAGGATTCGCGGTAGACCGGGAAGATGAGTTTATCCCGGGCGCCACCGTGACGGTTATTGGAGACGACGGTTCCCAAAGGCGTTTTATCACCAATCGGCAAGGAGAATATCGCTTTAATGCGGAAAGAGGGGTGGATTATCTGTTTATGGCGAATGCGGACGGTTTTCTCAATCAAAAAAATCGCTGCGGACATCTCTCCTCGAAAAAGATACCCTCTATTACGTGGATTTTGAAATGATTCCTTCCAATAGACCGGTTATTCTGGAAAATATTTTCTACGATTTCGACAGCGCTACGTTGCGCCCCGAATCGAAAGAGGAGTTGGATGCTTTGATTGCCGTACTCAACGATAATCCTTTCGTTGCAATAGAACTCGCAGCTCATACCGATCGTAAAGGTTCGGACGAATACAACCGCGATCTCTCTTTACGTCGCGCGCAATCGGTAGTGGGTTATCTCATAGCTCACGGCATCGATGCGCAACGTTTGTCGGCTCACGGTTTCGGTAAAACCCAACCGGTGATAGTGACGAAAAAGACAGCGGAACAATTCGATTTTCTGAATGAAGGAGATGTGTTGATCGGAGAATTTATTGAAACTCTAACGCCCGAACAACAGGAAATTGCCGATCAAATCAACCGCCGGACATCCTTTGAAGTGATCGATAACGATTTCGGATTGCCTTAATAACAGGAAAAAAGTTTGTTAATGATGTTTTTTACTTGTCGGGACTTTATACCTTTGTTGAAAATATAAAACACGAATGGCTATGCAGACGATTATGTTCGACAAGATTTTACTACTTTTGGAACATGATTTTTGTAACGGACATATAATATATGGTTAAATTCAGAACAAATGCAGCATAAGCTTATCGCATTGATATTTTTAATGGTTGGTCAATTCAACATAATGGCGCTTACGCCGTTTACCGAGAGGGAATTGGAAATTATTCATAATGGAGATGGGAACACTCCCTTTCGTGTACTTCAAGTGACCGATCGAATAGATTCGCTGGTTCTTCGGATGCCGTCCGCAGATGTTGATACGGATTCGATTGTGAATGACGAAAGTTTGCAACGGCTGATTCAGCGCTTGATCGTAACGATGAACCACGCGGGGGGAGTAGGTATTGCCGCGCCTCAGGCGGGAGTACTTAAAAATGTATTTGTGTTTACCCGGGTAGATCTTCCCGACAAGGTTATACAGATTGCAATCAATCCTAAGATAGTAGCTTTTCCCGAGGAGACGGTCTGTTTTGAGCGTGATGGATGTCTTTCCATTCCCGATATTCAAGCAAACTCTTTGCGCCTGCCTTGGGTGGAAGTAGAATATTGGGATGAAAAAGGAAACTTTCATCGTGAACATTTGGAAGGATACAGCAGAACCGATAATTTTTCTGCCGTAATTTTTCAACACGAGTATGATCATCTGCAGGGTGTATTGTTTACGGATAAAATTTGTCCGGCTATAGAATAATGCTATAATACGTCAAAAAGAATGGCATACATTGATTATTATAAAATATTGGGTGTTGACAGGAATGCATCAGCAGAAGATATTAAAAAGGCTTATCGAAAGTTGGCGCGCAAACTGCATCCCGATCTGAATCCTAATGACAAGGAAGCCCACAAAAAATTTCAGGAACTCAATGAAGCCAACGAGGTATTGAGCGATCCGGAAAAGCGGGCTAAATATGATAAGTACGGAGAGGATTGGAAGCAGGGTGAAGAGCATGAGAAAGCACAGCAGCACTATCGGCAGCAACAACAATGGAGTGACCCCGAAGGAGGATACACATTCTATACTGAAGGAGACTTTTCGGATGCTGATTTTTCCGACTTTTTCCACTCTATGTTCGGTAGCGGATTCAGCCGGCGGGAGAGCGGCGGCGGCAACCGGAAATTCAGAGGAGCGGATTATCAGGCCGAATTGCACCTGACCCTTCTCCAAACCATGCAGACGCATCAACAGACGTTGTCTGTCGATGGGAGGAACATACGCATTACGATACCTGCCGGCGTGTCCGGCGGACAAAAAATTAAACTGGCGGGATACGGCCGTCCCGGCGTGAACGGGGGACCTAACGGCGATTTATATATTACGTTCGTAGTTGAAGAAGATCCTGTATTTAAACGGTTGGGTGATGATCTGTACACCGAGGCGACGATCGATATGTATACGGCCGTATTGGGGGGAGAAGTAACGATAAACACGCTGGACGGACATGTAAAAATGACCATAAAACCCGGTACGCAACCCAATGCCAAACTACGGTTGAAAGGCAAGGGATGTCCCGTGTACAAGAAAAACGGCCGTTTCGGTGATCTCTATGTAACCCTGAAGGTGGTTCTGCCCGAACATCTCTCGGATAGGGAAAAAGCATTATTTACCGAATTGTCAAAAATGAGAAAACAATGAGCGGAAACAGATTATTATACAGTGAGTGCTTGAGGATCTATGATGTGGAGGAAGCATTTATCGAATCACTGCAGGAGGTAGGCCTGATTCATGTAGTCCATCAGGAGGACGAGCGGTTTGTCGAGTACGACGATTTGTCCGATCTTGAACAGTTTGTCCGATGGCGTTACGATATGGATATTAACGTGGAAGGGATTGAAGCGCTCTATCATATGCTGGAAAGAATAAGATTGTTGCAGTCGGAGATAGACCGGATACGCAACGAGTTGCAGTTCTATAAATCTATAGGATAGTAAGATGAATGTATTCTTCAGATATGGCTGCCTTACGATTCTGTTCCTTACCGGAATATTTCCCCTTTCCGCACAGGAGTTGAATGCTTCCGTAAAGGTGAACAGTTCGCATATTCAAGGAACCAACCGCCAGGTGTTTGTCTCGCTCGAAGAGGCTCTACGCATTTTCATCAATGGGCGGAAATGGACAAACACCGATCATCCGGCGAATGAAAGGGTGGATTGTGCGTTCACGGTTGTTATCACGGAAACGGTGACTGCCGGTTCGTTTCGTGGGGAGCTGTTGGTACAGTCGCGCCGTCCGGTGCGCAACACTACACACACGACTCCGATGTTGAACGTGCGCGACAGACAGTTCGATTTCGATTATGCGGAATACCTGCCGCTGGAGTTCGACCCCAATTATATCCAGGGGAACCTGACGGCAACCATCGCTTTTTATGTATATCTGATTCTCGGACTCCATTTTGATTCCACTTCATCTTTCGGCGGAACACCCTGCTTCCGGCAGATGGAATCCATTGTAGCCAATGTTCAACCTTACGGTTGGAGCGGATGGGAACCGTTTGGCAGCAACCGGAACCGTTTTGCGGTATCGGCTGCTTTCAACGATGGCTCACAGGAGGCGTACCGGCAAATGTGGTACGATTATCACCGTCTCGGATTGGATGAAATGGGCGACAATAATGAACAAGGGCGTGAGAAAGTAGCGTCAGCGATACCGGTTGTCTCTTCGCTCCATGCGCAACGACCGACCTCCGTGCTGCTCACGCTTTTCGGTGACGCCAAACTCGAAGAGCTTACGAATGTTCTCTCACAGGCTTCCGGCCGGGAAAAGCAACAGGCCTACAATGCGCTTCGAGAGATATACCCGGCAAAAACTGCGGAACTATTTCGTTAAGCGAGTGCAGAGCAAATAAATTTGCTTTGCCGAGCACAGAAATAGTCTAATTTTAATGAACGTAACAAGTTGCGATGAACCTATGCTAAAATCACTTTCCATACAAAATTACGCACTCATCGATTCGCTCCATATTGCGTTCGATTCCGGCTTTTCCGTAATTACCGGCGAAACCGGTGCCGGTAAATCCATTATCCTGGGAGCACTTTCACTTATACTGGGGCAGCGCGCCGATGCGCGCCATATTAAACAGAGTGAGAAGAAATGTGTTATCGAAGGCGTTTTCGATATTTCTACCTACAACCTTAAACCCTTTTTTAATGAACACGATTGGGAATACGACGGCGAAGAATGCATTCTTCGCCGCGAAATATGGTCGAACGGAAAATCGCGCGCTTTTGTAAACGATTCGCCGGTTTATCTTAATGATCTGAAAGAATTGGGGGACAGGCTCATCGATATCCACTCGCAACATCAAAATCTGTCATTGAACGATAACCTGTTTCAACTCAATGCAGTGGATGCACTTGCCGGCACCGCCGGGGAACGTTCGGTGTACGGGCAGGCATTTGCCGATTATCGTTCATCGGAAAAAGAGTTCCATGATTTGTACGCGCAGTTCCGAAGAAACAAAGAAGAGGAAGATTACCTCCGGTTTCAGCATACTGCCTTATCGGAAGCTGACTTGAAAGCCGATGAGCAGGAACTGATCGAAATGGAATTGAAGGCCATTACGCATTCCGAAGAGATCAAATCGGGACTTTTCTCGGCCACCTCACTCTTATCGGGGGATGAGCGGAATGTAGAGTCGATGCTGCGGTCGGTAGCGGAGGCACTGCAGGATGTGCAGCGTGTCTTTCCTAAAGTGGCAGAGTTGGCTGCAAGAGTAACATCGGCCTATATCGATCTGAAGGATGTACGTGAAGAGGCATCGCGTTTCTTCGAAGAGGTGGAGTTCGATCCTGAGCGCCGGCAACTGTTGGAGGACCGGTTGAGCGTTATCTACGATCTTCAGAAGAAACATTCTGCAACTACTGTGCAGGAACTGATTGATTTACGTGACGATATGGCGCGGAGACTGGAGAACATCGATTCGCTGGATGAACGGTTGGCTGCCGTGGAAAAGGAAACGGAGAAAAAACAGGCAATTATGCTATCGAAAGCAGGCGAGTTAAGCCAAAAACGACAGGCGGCAGCGCCGGATATAGAGAAACGGCTCATCGGGAAACTCGCCGATTTGCGAATGCCCAATGTGCGTTTTCGCTGCGAGTTTACTCCTAAAAACCGGCCTGATGCCACAGGTGCAGATAATGTACAATTCCTCTTTTCAGCCAACAAAAATACTGCCCTGCAACCTGTTTCGCACATCGCTTCGGGGGGTGAAATTTCCCGTCTTATGCTGTGCATAAAAGCCATGATTGCGGGTGCCACCGCCTTGCCTACCATTATTTTCGATGAAATAGACACGGGCACTTCCGGCGAAATCGCCGATAGAGTGGGAGCTATAATGGAAGAGATGAGCCGGCAAATGCAGGTAATCGGCATTACGCATCTGCCGCAAATCGCTTCTAAAGGACACACGCATTTCGTGGTGTATAAGGACGAGTCCAGCGATGCGGTGACAACACAAATAAAAGAACTGGCACCCGACGAACGGGTGGACGAAATAGCCCGTATGTTGAGCGGTGCGGAAGTCACCACGCAGGCAGTAGAGAACGCGAGGGTAATGTTGGGAGTATGAAAAAGAGTGTTGCATTGCGTTGCCGAAAGCAACGATGATTTTTATATTAGAAGGTGTTGTAAAGGAGTGTATATCGAGGGAGAGAGTGCATGTGTAACGACATAGTTCCGGGATTGCGTAGAAAGCGGACAGACTATCGCCCGTTATAGATAATAAGTAAATGAATAAATGAAAGAAAAAGAAATGATCTTCGGCATCCGTGCCGTTATTGAAGCGGTGGAAGCCGGAAAAGACATCGATAAAGTGCTGGTAAAGCGCGAATTGTCGGGTGAACTGTTCATGGAATTGCAACAACTGCTTCGCACTTATGAGATACCGATGCAGAAAGTCCCCCTGGAGCGTATCGACCGCATCACGCGGAAGAACCATCAGGGTGTCATCGCTTTTACGTCTGCCGTGACTTACCAAAAGCTGGAAAATATTGTGCCGATGCTATACGAAGAGGGAAAGAATCCGTTTATCCTTCTGTTGGACAGTCTGACCGATGTGCGCAATTTTGGTGCTATTGCCCGCACGTGTGAAGTGGCGGGTGTGGATGCCATTGTGATTCCTGCGCGTGGAAGCGTGTCGGTGAATGCCGACGCGATAAAAACCTCCGCAGGAGCGCTGCATACGATTCCGGTCTGTCGTGAGCAGAGTCTGAAGGAAGCTATTGTTTTTCTCAAAAACAGCGGTATAAAAGTGGTGTCTGCTACGGAGAAGGCCGCGAATTTTTATACAGAAACGGATTTATCTGTTCCGGTTGCCATTGTGATGGGAGCTGAGGATATGGGCGTCGACGCCGAACAGCTTCGTGTCAGTGATGAACTGGTAAAGATTCCGCAATTCGGGACCATTCAGTCGCTCAACGTATCGGTAGCGGCGGGAGTAATTATTTATGAGGTAGTGCGGCAGAGGCACCTGATGTGATAAAAGTGGAAAGGTGGAAAAGTGGAAAGGTGGAAAAGTGGAAAGGTGGAAAAGTGGAAAGGTGGAAAAGTGGAAAGGTGGAAAAGTGGAAAGGTGGAAAAGTGGAAAGGTGGAAAAGTGGAAAGGTGGAAAAGTGGAAAGGTGGAAAGGTGGAAAAGTGGAAAGGTGGAAAGGTGGAAAAGTGGAAAGGTGGAAAGGTGGAAAAGTCAATGAGAAGAATGTGCCAATTAAATCAATAAATCGGTAAATCAATATAATAATCGTATGAAAAAGGAAATATCAACAAACAACGCGCCTGCAGCCATAGGGCCATATAGTCAGGCAATTGAAGCGAACGGAATGATCTTTTTATCGGGGATGTTACCCATTGATCCTACGACCGGAAATTTAGTTCCGGGAGGAATTAAAGAACAGACTTCGCAAGTCTTTACTAATATCAAAGCGGTGTTATCGGCCGCAGGGGTGAATACGGACCATATTGTCAAAACTACGGTGTTCCTGGAAGATATGTCGTTTTTTGACGGAATGAATGAAGTGTATGCCGCTCAGTTCAGCGGCACGTTCCCCGCCCGATCGGCCTTTGCCGTGAAGGCACTTCCTAAAAACGCATTGGTGGAGATTGAAGTGATTATTGCAAAGCCCAAATAAGCTTTGCTTCTGCTCTTGCTTAACGAAAAAGTTCAAACACCGCCATATAGAAAAAATCAAATAATCGTATGAAAACGCTGGGAAACATTATTTGGGTTGTATTCGGTGGCATTTTTATTGCCATCGAATACGTATTAGGGAGTGTTGCTCTCATGATTACCATCATAGGGATTCCTTTCGGGCTTCAATCGCTGAAGCTGGCGGAAGTAGCGCTATGGCCTTTCGGAAAAAAAGTGGTACGTAGGGAAAAATCTTCGGGATGCTTGTCGTTGTTGATGAATGTGATCTGGTTTTTTGTAGGAGGGCTTCCCATCGTGCTCACACATTTACTGTTCGGCCTGCTTTTTTACATCACTATTATCGGAATCCCTTTCGGAAATCAGCATTTTAAATTAATGAAACTGGCGCTAACGCCTTTCGGGCGGGAGGTAGTAAATACGCGTTAATACATTTTGACCGGGGAGGCAATAAGCGTCGGTTAATGAAGAATGTGTTTTACTCAAACACGGCAGGAAGGTTTTCCTCTTCATCTTCTTCCGGGTCCGGTTCTTTTTTTACCACAAAGGCGCTGATTTCCCATAAAGCATAGAGTGGCAGGGCTACTACGAACAGCGAAAACGGGTCTCCACCGGGAGTGATGATCGCGGCGAGAAAAAGTGCGCCAACTACCGCATGACGGCGGAATTTCCGGAAGAAGGGACGGTATATCAGTCCTAACAGCGACAGTATCCTGAAAAGCAGGGGCATCTCAAAGACCAATCCCATGATTAAGATGAGGGTGTAGAAATTACTCATATAGGAATCGAGCGATATCATATTCTCGATGGAGGCGCTCAGTTCAAACGTAATGAGGAAACGAAATATCAGAGGGAATACTATGAAATAACCCACCAAACATCCTATCACGAACATGATACCTCCAAATCCGAAGGCGGATTTAATATTTTTCGCCTCGTTCTCGTAGAGGGCCGGGCTTATGAATTTCCAGAGTTCATACAGTATATATGGGATGGTGCAGAGCACTCCGAACATCAACGACGTAGAAATATAGGTCATAAACTGCGTCGACATGTTGATGTTAAGCATCTCTACTGCAAATGAATCGGAAGAAAAATCGGGCAGGAAAGGGAGATATTCGCCCATCTTCTCGAAAAAACGGTAGGTGATGAAGTCGGATGTGCGGGGAGCAAGTATAATGGAATCGAAAATCTTGGGTATCACAATGAATCCCACAATAGAGAAAACGATAACAGCTACGATAATACGAATGAGCGTCCATCGGAATTCTTCCAGATGATCCCAAAAAGACATTTCTTTCTCTGCCATTGATACCCTTGAGCTATAGATTCCAAATCCCGAAAACAACCTGAAATCATCAGGTCGTGTTCGAGACAATTTAAGTTATGAAGTAATATGCTTACTTGCTACCGGATGATGTAGAATTATGATCGGTGGGATCGGCTTTGATGTCCTCTTCAATATCGTTCAACCCTTTCTTGAAACTATTAATACCTTTACCTAATCCCTTCATGAATTCGGGTATTTTCTTTCCTCCGAAGAGGATAAGGATAACTATGACGATAATAGGTATTTCCCAACCGTTTAAATTAATAAGTAGTGGATTCATTGGTGCTATTGTTTGAATGTTTATATTCTCTATATTATGAGATGCAAATGTAGGATTAATTTGTGAAACTAACCAAGAATTTTAAGCTAAAGTTTGAAAAAACAGGGTAAACAGGTTTACAGAGGCTTACTCCCGGATAATCAAATCCATATATATGGGTAAATGATCGCTGAACCCTCCGATGTAGCGTGGTCCCAGATTTGTCCGATATGGCTTCTTCCCGTAGTACCTTTCATCATCTTCCAACAGGAACTCCGCTTTGAAGACATATGCCTCACCGTTTTTAACGCGTATGCCGCTTTCTTCCGTCAACATATTCCCGCTCACGATAAACTGGTCGAGCACCTCCCATTTCCCCTGATATTTATAGGTCCCGAAATCCCGCTCTTTCATGCGGTGAAAGAATAAATTATACAGTTCTTTGCTGTCCCGGGGGTGCGCCGTATTTCTTGCTTTCAGCGTTTGAGACAGGCTCTTGTTGCCGGGGTTGTCGTTGAAATCACCCATAATGACGATATTGGCATTTTCACGCAAGGAGAACAGGCTGTCCGCTTTGCTTCGCAACAAGGCGGCGGATTCTATTCGCGCCGGTTCCGTTTCATGCTGTCCGTCGCTGCGGGAGGGGAAATGGTTCACAAACACATCGATGGTGTCGCCGCTAATGATTTCGCCTACAGCGTGAAGAATGTTACGGGTCGGCCTGGAAGTTCTTTTACTGAATCTTACTTCATATTCGTCGGTTTCCAGTAATTTGAATTGATGGCGTTGATATAGCAGCGCCACGTCAATTCCTCTCTCATCAGGAGAATGGCTTATGATAAACTCATATTCTTGTGCTCTTAAAGGCGAACGTTTGGTAAGATCGAAGAGGACGCTGTCGTTTTCAACCTCGCACAAGCCGACTAATGCGGGCGATTGCATTTCGCCGACGGCAGTAACCACACGAGTGATGTTGCGCAGCTTTTCCCAATATTTCCATGGGGTCCAGTTCATGAAGCCGCCGGGCAGAAAGTCGTCATCATCCTTCAGAGAGTCTTTTTTGGTATCGAAAAGATTTTCCACATTATAGAACATGATACGGAAATTATTTTGGGCGACAGCCTTCGAGGTAAGAACCACCAGAAAGAACCCGAATATAAATACACAGCGCATCGTTTAACCTTTTTTGAGCGGAGGCGTCACCCTGGGCAACACCTTCGCTGATTTATTATTTTAAACGTTGTTGAATAAACCCTACTGCCTGCTTATGGCTCGTTCGTCGGAGACGTTTCCTTTGTATCTTCCCCCTTTTCCGCGGAAACGGCTTCCAGGATTTTCACCAAATAATCCCAGAATTTCCCTACCGAAGAAATCTTCATTTTTTCGTCGGGCGAATGCACATCCGTCATATCCGGACCAATGGAGATCATATCCAGGTTAGGGTATTTTCGAGAAACAACCCGCATTCCAATCCGGCATGAATCGCTTTCACCTTGGCATTTTTGTTGTATAGTGATTTGTATTCGCTTTTCGCCAGTTTCAGGATGTCTGACTCCGGATTAGGCTGCCATCCCGGATACCCTTCGTTGTGAGTAACCTTCGCCCCTGCCAGGTCGAATACCGAGGACACCATGGTTACTGCATAATCTTTCTGCGATTCCACGGAGCTGCGCTGGCTGGTTCCTATTTCGATCTGATGGTTGTCCATCATTTTTACGGATGCCAGGTTGGTGGATGTTTCTACCAATCCGTCGATATCCCGACTCATGCCGATGACGCCGTGCGGACAGGCATACAACGCCAGGATAAGTTTCTCGGCAGTCTTTTTGTTCATCACCTTCGAAGGTATTTGAACGGATTCCAGCTGGATATCTAAGTTGGGGTCTGTTTTTTTGTATTCGTCCTGCACTTTTGCAAGGAACGTGTTTAATTTCACACGAATATCTTCTTTGTATTTCTCCTTTACCCCAAAGACAGCATATGCTTCGCGCGCAATAGCGTTATGCAGATTGCCTCCGCCGATTTTCGACAATATCATGCCGTATTTTTTCCGGGTAAGGGAGTGCAGAAAGCGGGTAAGGATTTTGTTGGCATTACCGAGCCCTTTATCGATATCACTGCCCGAATGTCCTCCGCGAAGGCCTTTTACCTGTACTTTGAACCAGAAATACTTCTTTGGAGCATCTTTTACCTTGTATTTAAAATAAGCCCTTGTCCCTTTTCCACCGGCACAGCCAATATAAATTTCGCCTTCCTCTTCCGTATCCAGATTGATGAGAATGTCGCCGGTGAGAAATTCTTTTTCAAGCGCGTAAGCGCCCGTAAGCCCGGTTTCTTCATCGACTGTGAAGAGCGCTTCAATTTTTCCGTGTGCAATGTCATCCGCCGCCAGAACGGCAAGCTGCGCAGCCACCCCAATACCGTTATCGGCACCCAGGGTAGTTCCGTTGGCTTTTATCCAATCATCTTCGATAATCGTTTCTATCGGGTCGTTGTCGAAGTCGTGCGTTACATCGGAATTTTTCTCACAAACCATGTCTACATGCGATTGCAAAATAACCGTCGGCACATTTTCTTTGCCTTCGATGGCCGGTTTTGTAATGATGATGTTGCCCGCTTTGTCTTGCTTCGCTTCCAGATTGTGCTGTTCAGCAAAGTCCAGCAGATAGGCCAGGATTTTTTCTTCTTTTTTTGATGGCCTGGGAATCTGGGTGATGTCGTAAAAATAGCCCCAAATAGCGGAGGGTTGTAGATCTTTTATTGTCATATTTCTCTAATTTTGGTACGTTTACTGTCGATAAAAGTACAAGAAAAAAAGCGCTCATGCAAAAATTTTAGCATCTTTAATAAGAAAAAATGCTGTTTAATTGGCTAATTAGACTATCTTTGCGACTCTAAATACAGAACATTATGATAAAAATACTCCTTATAGGCATCGTTATCTTGTTCATCGCCATTTTATTGATGGGGGTACGCGTTTTCTTTACCAAAAAGGGGGAATTCCCCAGTTTGCATATCGGAGCCAGTAAACCTATGCAGGAGAGAGGTATCCACTGTGCCACATCACAAGATATTGAAATGAATAAGAGAGAAAGTCCGATTGAAAAAATGTTGAAATCAGAAAAATTATAAATCCCTTAAAAATGAAGAATTCTACTCCTTACATCGTCAGCGGAGTGCTGGCTGTGGCATTACTTATTCTTTATATCTTGCATTTTACTTCCAGATCTACCGTGAATGAAACTACCGGGAGAGAACTGTCCGTTTTGCTGAATGACTCCTCCATTACACTGCCCATAGCGTATGTGAATGTGGATTCACTCCTGATGAATTACAATTTCGCCAAAGACCTCAACGAGTCATTGTTGAGGAAAGAAGAAAGTACGCGGGCAACGTTGAATCAACGTCAGAACCAAATCAATTCCGCAGCACAGGAATTTGAGCGTAAATTACGCAACAACGCATTTTTGAGTCAGGAAAGAGCACAGCAGGAACAGGAGCGTATCCTGAAAATGAACCAGGAATACCAGCAGCTGGCCGAACGGTTGACACAGGATTTTATGCTGGAACAGGAGAAACTGAATATCCAGATGGAAGATACCATTAAGGCGAATATGAAAGTCTATAATCTGACCAGAAACTATGAGATCATTTTCAGCAACAGGACAACAAGCACTATTCTGTATGCCGACAAGAAATATGATATTACCAAAGATGTGGTTGAGTTCCTGAACAGCAGATACGGGCCTGCAAAAGCTGCGGCTCAGGCGGAGAAATAATGTGCCTTTGAATAGCGGCTGTCTTAAAACGGCATGTAAGTTTCCGGGAATTGGATAGTTGAATCTGTTCTCTGATAGGTATACACATAGAAGAGGGTGAAATCGTATTGCGATACACCCTCTGGTTTTTTAATTATTTTTGTCCTATAAACCTGTAACGCTTATTTAGGACTAGTCAATTTACCTGTTCCGCATGAAACATTGGCAACCCTACATAGAAAGACAAAAACAGGAATATACCCGCATCACATTTCCCCCGGAGTTCAATGCGGATTTGATTGTAGTAATTCCTTGCTACAATGAACCCCATCTTTTTGAGACACTGCGAAGCCTTCGGGCGTGTGCAAGGCCGCAAGCGCATGTTTTGGTGGCGGTAATTTTTAATTCGAGCGAGCGTTCCGATGGAAACGCCGTTATTCAGAACCGGATTTCATTTGAACAAACCCGGTTGTTCGCGGAGAATTACCTTGAATCCGGTTTTTGCTTTTACCCCTTGTTATTCGAGGGCTTGCCGGGAAAACATGCGGGCGTTGGCCTGGCGCGAAAAATAGGGATGGACCTTGCCGTAGAGCATTTTCTTCGGAACGAAAACGCCCGGGGTGTGATCGTCTCATTGGATGCCGATTGCACGGTATCCGAAAATTTCCCGGCATCTATTTATAATGCTTTCAGGCAGGATGAGCACTTAAATGCTACCATCCATAATTTTTATCACCGGCCAGAGAACGATGATACCGCTATGGAAAATGCCGCGCGGCAATATGAAGCCTACATACGCTATTTTCGTGATATGATGAAGTTTGCCGGTTTTCCCTATCACTACCACACCATCGGTTCCGCCTTCGCCGTCAGTGCCGATGCGTATGTGCGTGCAGGCGGAATGGGACGACAGCAGGGCGGGGAAGACTTCTATTTTTTGCAGAAAGTATTTGCATTGGGAAACGTAGCAGAACTTACCGACGTATATGTCTTTCCTATGGCTCGATTCTCCGATCGGGTCCCCTTCGGTACGGGCCCCACTTTGCAGAAAATAATGGACGAACCCGACGGTATGTTGAAGGTGTATTCCCCGAATTCATTCCGGGAATTGAAACGACTTTTCGATAGGAAAGACACTTTTTTTAAAAAGAGTGCCGGGGAGATCCTGTCAGGGCTGGAAGGATTGCATCCTTCGCTTACACAGTTTCTACAGGACAATGATTTTATAGGGGAAGTTGCGGATTGCAATAAGAACAGTGCCGCATTAGCCACGTTTCGCAAACGGTTTTTCCATCATTTCAACGCCTTCAGGATAATTAAATACCTCAATTATGTACATCCGGACCCTTTTCCATTCGAAAAAATCTCATCAGTGACTGACAATTTTTAATTATTCCTTGGATAATCATCCTATATTTTGTAATTTTGCAGTCAAAATGTAAGTGTATTCTTTCATTATTCTAAGAGTTTGGGTAGTTTTTCGACCGGGTAAATACTTTTGGGTCGCCTTCTTTTCATTATTCTAAAGCTTTGGAGTATGATGACTCTCAATGGTGTGGAAATAATCAGTGCTTTTTTGGTCCTGTTCGCAATCATCGACGTAACCGGTTCGGTACCTATTTTTTTGAATCTGAGAAGTCAGGATAAAACCATCCATCCCGAGAAAGCTGCTTTTTATTCACTGATCATTCTTGTAGGGTTTCTGTTTGTCGGAGAATGGATCCTGAAGCTTTTTCAGCTCGATGTTTCGGCTTTTGCCGTTGCCGGGGCTGTCGTCCTGCTGATTCTTTCCATAGAGATGATATTCGGGGTGGAGATATTCAAGAACGACAATACAAGTGTCGATAACTCATCCACCTTGTTTCCGGTAGTGTTCCCTCTGATTGCCGGCCCCGGAAGTTTTACCACCCTGCTCTCCATGCGGGCGGAGTTTCATACATTGAACATTATCATTGCGGTGATTTTAAACCTGCTGATTGTTTACCTGGTTTTGCGCTACCTCGATGTGGTGAAAAAACTATTGGGGGAGAGCGGCGCTTATATTCTTCGCAAATTCTTCGGCGTTATCCTGATGGCGATATCGGTGAAACTGCTCACCTCCAATCTGAGCACTCTCATTGCATCCGTCAACGGAGCTGCCGTGTAGAGACTGTTGTTAATGAACAAGATGGGTGGTTTCATCTTGTTATTAACATTTAACCGAACTTTCTATCGTCAAACGGCTTATTTTACAAAAAAATAGCTATATTTGCGAGTTCAAATTCAGGCAGATTCGTTTGTGGGTATTAGGTTATATTTTAATCAATTAGAAACTTATTTATTTTATTTATAAAATTCAACCATATGAGAATTGTAAGTATTTTAGGACGGGAAATTTTGGATTCGAGAGGGAATCCAACCGTTGAAGTGGATGTGTTAACGGAATCGGGCGCATTTGGACGTGCAGCCGTTCCATCCGGCGCTTCTACCGGTGAGAATGAGGCATTGGAACTTCGCGACGGAGACAAGGGACGCTATCTGGGAAAAGGGGTACTGAAGGCCGTGACGAATATCAACGATATCATTGCTCCCGCTTTGATGGGGGTGAATGTGCTGGAGCAAGCACAAATCGATGCCCGATTGCTCGAACTGGACGGCACGGAGACTAAATCGAATCTCGGAGCCAACGCGCTGCTGGGTGTATCGCTGGCCGTAGCTAAAGCGGCTGCGAACTATCTCGGTTTACCGTTATATCGGTACATCGGCGGAACCAACACGTATGTACTTCCCGTTCCTATGATGAACATTATTAACGGCGGTTCTCACTCCGATGCTCCTATTGCATTCCAGGAGTTTATGATTCGCCCCGTGGGTGCCGACTCTTTTAAAGAGGGATTGCGCATGGGCGCGGAAGTGTTCCATTCATTGAAAAAAGTACTTCACAATAAGGGTTTAAGCACGGCTGTAGGCGATGAGGGCGGTTTTGCCCCCAATCTTGCCGGCGGTACCGAAGAGGCGCTTGAATCGATTCTTACTGCCATTAAGAACGCAGGCTACGAACCGGGTAAAGATGTGATGATTGCCCTCGATTGTGCCGCTTCCGAATTCTACAAAGACGGGATATATGATTACTCCAAATTTGAAGGTGCCACGGGACAAAAACGTACATCTGCCCAGCAAGCCGATTATCTGGCTGAGCTGATATCGAAATACCCCATCGATTCTATCGAAGACGGTATGAGCGAAAACGACTGGGACGGCTGGAAGCTGCTTACCGATAAAATAGGCGACAAGTGCCAGTTGGTAGGTGACGACCTGTTTGTGACCAACGTGGAGTTTCTGGAAAAAGGAATTAAATTGGGTTGCGGAAACTCCATCCTGATTAAAGTGAACCAGATCGGAACACTTACCGAAACCCTGAACGCCATCGAAATGGCTCACAGAAACGGCTATACCAGCGTAACATCGCACCGCTCAGGCGAAACGGAAGACGCTACTATTGCCGATATTTCCGTGGCAACCAATGCCGGACAAATCAAAACCGGTTCGTTGAGCCGCTCAGACCGTATGGCCAAATACAATCAATTGCTTCGTATTGAAGAAGAATTGGGTGACAGAGCTGTTTACGGCTACAAGAAAATCAGATAAACAGAATTTTCAATATTTTCCGGAAGAGGGTGTCTCAGAGAAATTGATTTCACCCTCTTTCTGTGTGTATACCTATCCGGGAACAGATTCAAATCTTCCCTTCTCAGAAGTTATGTTCAGTTTCCCGACAGGGTTGCGATGCACAGTCCCGTTCGATTATTCCGTTCTCGGAAATGTACGTTCTATTTTAAGATATGTTTTTGATACACTCATTGTTCTTACCTCGATTTTGTGTAGTCTTGTGCCGGTTTGAGAAAAATAAGAAATCGTATGAAACAGATATCCGTCATCCTCCTCTTCCTCTTCATTTCAGCGTGGTATTCCATTGCTCAGGATACTCCTTCGTTTGAAAATCCCGTTATCCGGGGCGATATGGCCGACCCTTCGATTATACGAGTGGGGGATACCTATTACGCTACGGGGACATCGTCCGAATGGGCTCCTTTTTATCCGGTATTTACATCTACGGATTTAATCAATTGGGAACAAAAAGGCCATGTCTTCAATGAAAAACCGGTGTGGACATCCCATTCCTTTTGGGCGCCGGAACTGTTTTGGCACGACAATAAAATCTTTTGTTACTATACTGCCCGAAGAAAATCGGACAACACCTCATATATAGGAGTTGCCTCGTCCGAAGGAACATCGCTCGCATTTAAGGATCACGGACCTATTGTGGAGTATGGGACGGAAGCCATAGATGCTTTTGTGTTCGATGATGACGGGCAGCTGTATCTGACATGGAAAGCATACGGCCTTGACCGGCGTCCGATAGAGCTGCTCGGCTCCAGGTTGTCGGCCGACGGATTACGACTGGAAGGAGAGCCCTTTTCACTGTTAAAGGATGATGAAAGGATCGGATTGGAAGGACAATACCATTTCAAACAGGGCGATTATTATTACATCATCTATTCCGCCAAGAGTTGTTGCGGCCCGTCAAGCGATTATGATGTGCGTGTTGCGCGTTCTACAGACTTCAGGGGACCTTATGAGAAGTATGAAGAAAATCCTGTTTTGTCGGGTGGGAACGGGGACTATATTTCATGCGGACACGGCACAGCCGTGACTACGCCCGACGGACGAATGTTTTATCTGAGCCACGGATATCAGTCGGGCGATGCTTTTTACCTGGGCAGACAGCCCATTATGCATGAATGTATGGTCACGGACGATGATTGGGTTCAGTTCAAAACCGGAAAACAGGCAGTGAACAAACACCCTCTTCCCTTCGTAAAAACCGTGCAAAAGAAGGGGGCAGGTTTTAACGATGACTTTTCAGGGAAGATCCTGAAAGTGGATTGGACATGGAATTACCCTTACTCGGATATGGTTGCCACGCTGAAAAACGGAAAACTTCTTTTGTCGGGGACTCCCATTGCCGATAACCGATACGGAACGGCGCTCTGCCTGCGCCCGCAGACCACGGATTACACCTACGAGACCAAAATCAGCAATTCAAACGAGAGTTTCAAGGGATTGACCATGTACGGAGACGATAAAAATCTGCTTGCATTCGGAATACAAGGCACTAAGGTTATGGTGAAATCGGTGAAAGAGGATTCCGAAACTATCCTGTTTCAGACCGAGTTCGGCAGCGGTAATCCTCATTTTAAAATCGATGTCGATAAAGGATACCTCCTTGCCCTTTTCTACAGCAAAGACGGTAAGACGTGGATTCCGGCGAACGATGCTCCTTTGGATGCCTCCTCTCTGGTTCGTTGGGACAGGGTTGCCCGCCCGGGCCTGATTCATATCGGAAAAGCAGGAGAACCTGCAGGAATCGATTATTTCAGATTGAAGAATATCTGAAAGTTTCTTGCCTTTCTTCACAATATTTGGCTATTGTAATATGTTTTCATCCCTATTTATAGGGATTTTTTCTTCCATTTATCCCCATAAAAGGGTATTGCCCTGAATTCCTAATCCGAGTACTTTTGTTAATGAAACGAAAGGAGATTATGGGGAGAAACGTAGTGTTGATTTTCCTTTTTATTAATATACATACAGTTGTTTGCCAAAATTTTAATGTGTCGGGAAGAGTCTTGGATAATGTAACGGGAGAGGCTGTGGCATTTGCAACTATTTCAATTCCCAATGCGCAGTTGTGGGGCATAGCTGATGAAAATGGCGCTTTTACCATAAAGAATGTCCCTTCCGGCAAGAATGGAATTGTGGTTTATTGTCTGGCATACGTTGAAGAGAGGATAGAGCTCAGTGTGACGGCTGATATCAAAGATTGGATTATCCGTCTCAAAGAAGATAATCTGTTATTGGACGAAGTGGTTGTAACCGCTCAAAAAGTTCGGGAGAATACAACCACAACCTATAAGATTGACAGGAATACGCTCGATCACATGCAGATGATCAGTGTGAATGACGTTACCGGCTTATTGCCCGGCGGCTCCACCAATCGCCTGCAAAACCTGGCAACACTGTCGGAACAGAGGATTCAGCTTCAGGGAGACAACGGAAATGGTTTTGGTACGGCCGT
>AGTN01625878.1_pt1 | contig 21564 bp, 16 predicted proteins | sample 314218 | NCBI WGS metagenome assembly AGTN01 (sample SAMN02954264, study PRJNA73603) | bioreactor metagenome | biome: terrestrial; feature: non-aerated bioreactor; material: poplar woody material; isolation source: poplar biomass | place: USA | collected 2006-12 | reverse complement strand
GAAATCCTGTTCCAAGGGGACCAGTCCTCGTCTTGCACTTTATAGACGGCGCTTGAGGTTCCCCACGGCCTGCCTTGCGTCATATATTCCCCTTTCGTGGGGGAGGTAATCAAAAGGGATGATTGCCCTTTGTAGGGTTTTTCATGCGACAAAGACAATCCGCCAAAACCTGCGTGTTCCCAAACACCCATGGCCTCCATGTCCGAAAGCAGCTTTGATTCAAAGACCTCTTTTTGAGACCATGTATATTCCAATGTGTTTTCATAGGGCATTTTCATGGGCATTTTAGGAATGTTCTGCGCAAATGAACAAGTCGCCGCGACAACAGTGAATATTCCGAAAAATAAAATTCTCATCATGATGATGTTATTTAAGATGAGAAAACAAGAGGGTATATCGTATTTTTGACACACCCTCTTGTTCTATCACGCTAATATCCGGGATTCTGGATCATATTAGGATTGTTTTCCATCTCCTCAACCGGAATCGGTTGTGCATAGCTTCGGCTATCAGCCCACTTGATAGAACCGCTGCGCACTTTTTCAAAGTAGGCAGCCTCTACGGCTCCGATTTTCCAGCGGCAGACATCAAACCACCAGCCGCCTTCACCAAAGAACTCAGCCCATCGTTCATATTTCAGGGGATCGTTTCTCAATACCGGGTGATCGGCCGCTTTGGTGTCATCGGTTAAGCTTGTATAATCAACCGGTGATGGAGCATCAATGGGCTTGTTGTAAGCCCGTCGGTGAACCTTGTTGATATATTCCAGCGCCGTTGCTTCCTCACCGGTTTTCGCACAGGCCTCTGCGTAGAGCAGGTATACATCCGCCAATCGCATCAGGTACATCTGTGATGTAAAGTTCATGCCGCTGTCGGCGCCACGCCCGTCCGAATTCGTATATTTCCTGAAACTGAAACTATGGTATAATCCGATTTCATTATTATATTGAATCACCGGAGCAGCAACGCTCATCTGTCCAAAGGCATTGTAACTGTCAATAAATGGCTGGAACCCGGCTACCCATAACCTCGGGTCAACGGAACCATCGGTTTTGGCTGCAATGCTCCTTGCAAGAAAGGCATCACTGGGTTTCTCAATCAGGTTGGTCGCATCAACGGGTCTGGCAGGGTCGTAATTGGGATTTGGCGTTGGTGCGGCCGTCGGTTCGTTGAAGCCAAACCTGTTTAGGTTTTTGTCATGGATAAAAACATTGGTCCACCCGGCAAAAGTCCGTTGTCCCTCCGGGCTGTATACTGCAGGCTCGAAAACCATTGCCGCATTGTTAGCAGTTGATTCCCCCCATGTTGACCATTGTGCATCCTGCTTGTATGAAATCTCGATCAGTGATTCTTCGTTATTTTTGTACAGTCCCATGAACATATCTTTATACGTATCAAAAGGAACCAGCGTTTTCCCGCTGCCGTCAATGACTTCCTTGAGTTTGACTTTTGCCTCGGCAAACCTTTCGGCATAGACCAACGCCTTTCCAAGCAAGGCTTTTACACCCCAGATGGTGACTTTTGTCTTGTTTGCGTCGTCCCAATCCTCTTTGCCTGCCAACAATGTTTCTGCTGTTGTCAGATCGGCAACGATGGCATTCCAAGATTCCTGAACCGTTGCCCTTGTCACATACATTTCCTCACGAGTAGTGGCCACCTTATCAATCAGAGGAATGCCCAACCTGTCACCTCCTGTGCCGTTCGATATGAATGTTTCCCCGAAGAACCCAGCCAGCAATATCCGGTGCCAGGCCCTCTGGTAATAGGCTTGCCCCTCAATAAGCCTGAGGGTTTCCTCTTCTCCTGCCTTGGCAAAATTTTCCCGATAACGGGGAAGAATACCCAGCAACGTGTTGGCCCGCTCCACCCCCTTAGAGGCATCGTTGAAAACATTATAGAACTGACCCATATCGCCTGGGCGAAGATTATTCTGGTGAAGGTCATTCCAATAGGAATCAGCAGTCCATTCCTGATCAGAAGCATGCTCCAATGGATAGAAGGCTTTGGCAAAAATAGCGTGTCCATACAACCCAAAATTGTGCTGGTTGGCATACATGGCGTTAACAAACAATTCGACCTGTTCAATCTCCTGGGGAAACACTTCCGGAGAAAGTTCTTCGTAATTGGGTTTGTCGAGAAAATCATTGCTGCAGCCGGCTAAGCCAGCCACAACGATTAAAAATATGATATAACAATATTTTTTCATGATTCACAGTTTTTTTATAACAACATACAATAAGATTTAAAACCTCAAATTTATCCCTGCAGAAACAAGGCGCGTTTGCGGATAAACTCCGTCAGTTTCTACGCCTCTCCCCCTTACTCCTCCCAATTCAGGATCCAGTCCGGAATAGTTGGTAATAGTCAGGAGATTTGAACCTGCGACATATATGCGTAATGATTCAAGTCCGATACGTCCGGATATTTTTCCCGGTAACGTGTAGCCCACCTGAATATCTTTTAATTTCAGATAGTCTCCTTTTTCAACAAAATACGATGAAACGTTCCTGTAATTGCCATTTGGATCGCGCAGGATCTCTCCGGAAGCGCTGGTTTGGTAAACGCTTGGCAGCCCGGTGATTTCGTTGTTTCCGAATTTGGAGGTGCTGAAAATCTCTGAAGTTGTATTTGAATCTCCATAGAATTGCTGGCGAAGGCCTTTGGTTGCGTTAAAGAGGTCGACTCCGGCTTGTCCCGAGAAATAAGCCCTGATATCGAACCCTTTATATGCAGCCTCTATGTTAATCCCATAAAAGCATTTCGGCCATGGGTTTCCGATATACGTTTTGTCTGTATCATCTATCCGATCATCATCATTGAGGTCGCGGTAAATCAAGTCCCCCGCCCTGGCATCCGGCTGGGCGCTTTGGGCAGCTTGTGCGTCAGTCTGAAAAATTCCGTCAACAATATATCCATAAAACTGTCCCATCGGATACCCGTCTTCTGTCCTGTTGGTACTACCATTCAGCCATGAGGTTCCTCCGTCATAGATAAGGGCTCCTTCTTCACCGATTCGGATAACTTTGTTCCTGTTGAAAGAGGCATTCGCACCGATTGAATAGGACAAATCTCCTGTTTTATCTTTCCATGTGGCAGCCCATTCAAACCCGCGGTTTGAGATTTCCCCGATATTGACTGTTGCACTGAAATTACCGCCCCATTCTCCATGCTCTCCCATACCTGCTGATGGAGGTAACCCGATATAATAAATCATATCCGTGGTTTTTTTGTCATATACATCCAGCGCTAAGGAAAGTCGGTTGTTTAACAAGTTAAAGTCCAATCCGAGATTCGTAGTGGACACTTTTTCCCAACGGATGTCGGCATTGGCAAATTTTGCATTTCCCCATCCCGTAACGGCTGTGGATCCATCATATGAATGGACATTGATCGTACTGTATGCAGGTTGGAAAATGAAATCACCAACGGATGCAATACTGCCCAATACGCCCCATCCGGCACGAAGCTTGAGTTCGTTTAACCAACTTGTTTTGTCTTTCAGGAATGTTTCTTCGCTGATTCTCCAGGCTCCGGATACCGAAGGGAATATACCCCATCTGTTGTCGCCGATAAACTTGTTTGTGCCATCGCGCCGTACCGTTCCCTGCAAAAGGTATTTTCCGGCGTAATTATAATTCAGGCGACCAAACTGTGCCAGTTGTGATCCTTCTTCATAATCACCATCGGCATAGCGGGCATTTGCACTTTGTGTAGATGTTGCAAAGCTTGGCATGTAATGCACAGGAAAGCCTTCGGTTCGGGCATTTATCCAGGAATTGGTACTCTTGATTCCTTCCCATCCTGCCATGGCCCGGATATCGTGATTCCCGAAAGTACGGTTATAGTTAAGCACGACATTTGCAGTGAGGGTTTCACCCCTTGATAATTCCTTATCCAGGTTTCGGCTATGGTTTTGCAAAATGCCCCAGTCATACAGCAGGTTAAAAGTTGAATTGTCGACTCCTCCCATGTAACCGCCCACCACTGCGTGTACATTCAATCCTTCAATTATTCTCCAATCTGCAAAGAAATTGCCTTCAATTTTCCACTCGTTATTATTGAAGATGTTGTTCTCAGCATGGCCGACATGATTGGGCCCCTGAAAGCCGTCGGGAGCGGCGGCCCATCCGCCAACCCTTGTTTCATCGTATACGCCCATCAAGGGAATGGAACGGTAGGGCAAAAGAGATCCATCGCTTCTGACCGGCTGGTTCTTGGTTTTGCTTAGGTACAGATACTGTCCGATGGTAAAGTTCTTTGATAGCTTATGATCCGAATTTATTCGAAGGGAGTATCGCTCAAACCAGTTATTCCGGCGGATACCATCCTCTTTCCAGTACCCGGCGGAGATGTAATAGGTTGACTTCGCGGAGCCTCCGGATAACGCAATATCGTATTTCTGTTCGATACCGGTGCCGTACAGCTCGCCGATCCAATCGGTATCTATGCTGCTGTTATTCCATGATTCATATTCGACACCCATGATCCTCTTCGCCCTGATATAATCCGCGCTGTTGAGAAGCTTGGGGAGGTCTACGGCTTTGCGGGCACCATAGTAGGCATTGAAGTCAACATTCATCTTATCGCCTGTTTTTCCTTTTTTGGTGGTCACGAGAATTACCCCACCGGCAGCTTCAACACCATAAATGGCGGCAGAAGAGGCATCTTTCAATATTTCGATGGATTCGACATCCTGCATGTTGAAATTGCTGCCTGTGCCCATCCGGACACCATCGACAATGTACAGCGGGCTTATCCCATTGATGGATGCCGTACCCCTGATAATAATATCGCTTCCTCCACCGGGTGATCCGGAACCCCTGGTAACAAAAACACCGGCAACCCTGCCCTGCAAGGCTTCTGCAAGGCTCTTTACAGGGATATCTTTTATTTCGTCCGATTTAACGGACGAGACTGAACCGGTCAGATCACTCTTTTTCATCGTTCCATAACCCACAACCACCACTTCTTCAATTTCCAGAATATCCTCATTCAGCACAATATCAATTATTGTTCTGTTTTCTACGGTCACCTCCTGCGTCGTATACCCTATAAATGAAAACACCAACACAGCATCCTTACTGGGCACATTAATGGAATATTTGCCATCAAAATCCGAAACCACCCCGGTCAGTGTTCCTTTAACGGCGATATTCACTCCCGGCATCGGGTTTCCGGATTCGTCGGTAACCGTTCCGGTGACAGTGATGCCCTGTTGAATGTTATTCCCGTCCACATTGCCTGCACGGACATTCCTGTTATCCTTATAGAGCACTACATGTTTGTCGGCAATAATGTAATTCACATTCTCGCCGGCAAATAGCTGTTTCAATACGGTGTCGATATCCGTTTCTTCCAGGTTCACCGAGACTTTACGATTAGGGTTGATCTCGCGGGTGTTGTACGTGAAGTAGAAACGGCTGTCGTGTTCAATGCGTGAAATAACCTGTGCTACTGTTGCATCCTGCATATCGAGTGTAAACTTCACTGTCTGCGAATAACTTACCGAGGCCATTGACTGAAGGGTGCCTATGATAAATAATATAAGTGAATATTTTATAACTGATAAACACTTTTTTAGCCATACCCGTATTTGTTCGGGATGTGGTACATTTTTAATATAAAAAGCCATATCTTTGTATTTGGTAATTAATTGATAATTTTGAAAACTCTAATTATTCGATGATTACTTCAGCCGGCAGATGTGGGAGCGTCTCCGGCCTTTTTTCTTCCTGTTATTTTTCCATAGGCAACATTTTTAATAGGTTAATTACTAATTGATAAATTATTAATGTCTTGATTTTATTTTTATGGTTTGGTTTTCTACGGTATAATTCAGTTTTCTTGTACCTTTGAGCAGGTTAAGCACTTGTTCGACAGTTACTCCGGGTTGTGTGCGGCAATTGAAACGTTCCCCGGCCAGTTCCGGAGTGTCTATGATGATGGTAACATCAAAACGGCGTTCCAATGTCCGCACAATATCTTCGAGGCGTTCGTCCGTAAATAATAATTCCCCGGAGGTCCATCCGGATATTGCTTCTGCATCTATACTCCTGTCGTAAACCAACTGCCCGTTTTTTAAATATGACAGTTTTTCATTGGGTTGCAAAGTGAGGGAAACCCGGTTGTCGTTTGCCGATACCTGGACTTTCCCTTCTGCCAATGCTACGGAAACATTTTCGTCTGCATAAGCTTTTACGTTAAATTTTGTTCCCAATACCTTGACGTTCAACATTGAAGTATGCACCATAAAAGGTTTCCGTTTATCCGCAGCCACCTCAAAATAGCCCTCGCCGGATAGTTCTACCGTCCTGCTTTTTTTATCAAACTTTGCAGGATATATCAATGTGCTGCCGGCATTGAGCCACACTTTTGTCCCGTCGGTAAGGATTACGGACGCCCTTTGCCCGACAGGCACTTCAATGGTATTAGCTACAGAATCGCCGGGAGTATCTCTCAATACGAGGTGCAGGTAGGCCGATAAAAGACATACTGCCACTATGACGGCAGTATATTTCATCCAGTTGTAAGACAGTTTTCTGGTTATGTCCCGTTGCAGGGAAGTATTATTGCCTGTTTTGCGGGTAAAACGATGATATGCGGCTTCAATCTCTTTTTTATCGGAAAAGCGCAGTTCGTCTTTCAATGACCAAATGCGTTCCATTTCGAATAACCATCCGGCATTGGTCTTGTCATCCGAAATCCATTTCTCTATTGCATGAAACTCCTCTTGCGTACATGCTCCCGTCAGGAAGCGTATTAATAATTGTTCATTCATTATCTCATGATATCATCATATTATATATGACAACTAAGTCGGAGTAAACTACGTGGACAAAATAAAAAAATAAATTATTTTAACGGGATTTAGCATAATCTGATGTTCAAAAATATGTCTTAACAGGTGTTAATACAGTAACAGGCGAAACTATATAAACTCTCACATCAAATGCCATAAACATTGATCAATAGCAGTAACGTCATAAACGGACGGAGAACATCGCGCAGCAAAGAAATAGCTTTTTGAACATGTCCTTCGACAGTCCGGGGAGAAAGCCCCATAACTTCTGCGGCTTCTTTGCAGGTCATGTCGTGAAAATAGCAAAGACGGAAAGCCTGCCGGCATTGGGGAGGAAGTTTTTCTACCGACGATTCGATGACCTCCCGGAGATTTTTATCGCTTATTTGCTTGAAAAGGCCGTCGTCATCCGATACCGTTTCCAGGTATTTTATCCTGGCTTCGGCTATCTGCACCCGGGTAGCATAACCATCTATCACGGATTGATGTTTAATATAATTCAGGCATTTATTTTGCAGGCATTTATATAGATACGATTGCACGTTAGCAACCTGCACACGTTGTTTTTGTTCCCAATAATCAAAAAACACTTCCTGCACGAGGTCTTTGGCGATTTCGTCGTTCACAAAACGACATGCCAATGCCATTAGCTTAGGATAAAGGTATTCGAAAAATTGCCTGAACGCAACAGTATCTCCCTTCCTCACTTTTTGTATGTCATAACCTTGTTGCATGCCGCTCAAAAGAATGGATCTACAAGGTACAAAAGTAATATAATTATCGGCAATGATAGGCATAAATTATAAACCCACACTAATGCCCGTTCAAAATGATATAAGACATGGTCATCATTGATAGTTCTTTTCGGGAATTGTACAGAAAGGGGGCGGGGAAAAAGAAACATATGGATGGGAGAAAGGTTTGGAAACGTCTGAATTTATGAAAGTTTTTTATATCTTTGTACTTCGGATGAATGTGAAGGAATGTTTTCATTTCTTGTGATACAGATCATTCGAATAGCAGAATAAAAGAGAATTACATAGAAAAAATCAAATAATCGTATGAAACAAATCGTTTTTTCTTTGATTTTATCTGTTTTTTTCATTGGGTGCTGTGGCTTCTGAGATTGCCGTGTCACAAAAAGTAACTTCAGATCCTGTCCAGGTACAGGATAGCACGGATGTGTTTCGTAACATAACGGATATCAGCAGGCAAATAGAACAGCGTACGACTCAATCGAACGAGGCACAGCGTATGGTGGATACTCCACCGATTATTATTCCGCAAAATAAGACTCTTTTGTGGGATGATGCTCCTCGTGACACCATACGGCCGATTGCTATCCCACGGGATACTGTCAGGTTCACCTCCCTGCATAAGCATCTCTTTTATAGGAATCCGCTTGATTCTATCTACACGAGAAAAGAAAACGGGACCTTACAACTTCCCCTCTATAATTACAATACCGAAGCGATGCGCGGGTTGACCTTTCGCGATACTCTTTTATATAACCCCCTCTTCTTGCCCGTGATTTTTACCGGCGAGATGCTTCCCCGCGATTTGTCGTTTTATCCTTTGGAGGAAAATAGGGACAAAGGGTTGCTTATTCCGCAGGAGAAGACGTTGGCTTCCGGGTTAAGGCATGCCGATTTTATACGCCATGTAAGACGGGACTATTATCTGGCGTATCCCGACCGGATCAGATATTCCGTATTGAACTTTGAAGCCATACCCCGCATCACAACCGATGATAATGTGGTGCGAGACACATTCAATCCGTTCCGAGACCTTATACGGACAGAGACCACGTTTTCACTGGATGCTCCCGGCGTGGAAGGTGCCACCATCGGCCGCAGATATTGGGTATATGCCGGAGAGCATTCTTTTCAGTTTGCACAGAACTATTTTTCCACTAACTGGCACAAAGGGGGGACGAACAACCTGAACTTTAACAGTTTTCATGTGATTAAAGCGAACTATCAGAAGGATAAAATAAAATTCAATAATGCATTGGAATGGCGGTTGTCTCTTTTTAATGCTCCCGATGATTCGGTGAGAAATTACCGCATAGGGAATGACCTTATCCGTTATTACGGTGATTTTGGTATTGATGCACTCCTGAAAGGATGGTCTTATTCAATGAATATGGAGGCAAAATCACAGTTTTTCAATAATTATCCAACCAATTCTTCCGAGCTTCGTTCCGCATTTCTCGCTCCGCTTTATGTTAACGCGGGTGTGGGGTTGAAATACAATTTGGATAAAAAATCGGAGAAGGTACGCCATCGCCGGTTGCAATGGAATCTGGCGCTGGCTCCTGTTTCCATTAATTACACATATGTGGGGAATGATGCCGTAGATGTGGTACGATATGGAATTCCGGAGGGAAGGAATTCGCTTCTGGATATTGGTTCTACCGTTACATCGATTCTTAAATTCGATTTCACGCGCTATATCACCTGGGATTCCCGCCTGACCTATTTTACCAGTTACGAGAAAGTGATTTCGGAGTTCGAAAACAGCCTGAATATGGCCTTAAGCAATGCATTCTCCACACGCGTATATTTGAATATGAGGTTTGATGACGGAGTACCGGCGGATCCCGATTTAAAATATTGGCAAATAAACCAGACCCTCAGTTTCGGACTGAATTATAAATGGTAATCTCAACTGAAACGGGGCTCTTCAGGGAAAGAATATCCGTTAAGGAAATCATCGGTTTTTAACCGCTTTTTCCCCGATAACTGAATATCCGTGAGTTGCAGGAACCCGTCTTTCACGGCTACCCAGAGATATGTTTTATTGTCTGTTTTGATGGTTCCCGGCAGCAATTCGTGCGGTTCCTCTTCAATCATTTCACTTGCGAACAGTTTAAAGCGCAACACTTCCTCATCTCCGGGATATTGTAATTCTGTCCAGGCCGCGGGATAGGGTGATAAGCCCCGTATAAAATTGTATGTCTCCATAGCGGTTTTTTCCCAATCTACGCGACAGGTTTCTTTAAATATCTTAGGGGCCGGTTTTAATATAGTTCCGCTTTCCAAGAGTTCCTCTTGCGGCAGGGCCTCTATGGTATCGTTCAGGACAGCATCCACTGTTTTTAATACCAGTGTAGCTCCCATCACCATTAGTCTGTCGTGAAGAGTCCCTGCGTTATCGGTACTGCTTATGGGTGTTCTTTCCCGGAAAATAATTCTTCCCGTGTCTATTTCGTGCGAGATGAAAAAAGTGGTTACCCCTGTTTCCTTTTCTCCGTTGATAATAGCCCAATTGATGGGTGCTGCTCCACGATATTGCGGGAGCAAAGATGAATGCAGGTTAAAGGTGCCCTTGGAAGGCATGCTCCAGACTACTTCGGGCAGCATACGGAAAGCCACTACAATTTGGAGATGGGCGTTAAGCTGCTTCAATTCATCCAGAAACCTTTCGTCTTTCAGTTTTTCCGGCTGCAAAACGGGTAATCCTTGCTGCAAAGCATACTCTTTGACAGCCGATGGCTGAAACCGGTATCCTCTGCCTACCGGTTTATCGGGCATTGTGATGACGCCTACTACATTGTATCCCTTTTCAACCAATGCTCTGAGCGACTCAACGGCAAACTCGGGAGTACCCATGAATACAATTCGCAACTCTTCCTTTTTCATACGATTATATTATTCTTTTCATTATGGTGTAAGTATAGTACAAACTTGCTTGTACTATGTCATAGCGAGCAACTATTTCGATAAGCAAGAGCAGAAACCAAACTCGTTTGGATTATGCCATTGCGAGAAAACAACTAAGTTTACCTTGAACTATGCCGTTGCGAGAAAAAGTAGAATGTTATTCAACTCGCGATAATCATGTTCTTGTGTGCAACTGTTTACATGCTTGTTTCATTTCTTTATATTGAATTACTCGTCTGTGTCGGAGTACGTTTCTACTAATACCTCCCGATAGGAGTTGAATACCGACGACTGGGATAAAATTCCCTGATACACTCCTTTGTGGTCCACCACCGGCAAATTCCACGCTTTTGTATTTTCGAACATAGCCATAACCTCCTCCATATTGGAGTTGATGTCTATTTTCGCGGGAGCACCCACCATGAATTTCTCTACGGTGAACCTGTCATACAGCTCAGGGCGGAATATGATGTTGCGGATATCATTCATCATCACCAGCCCCAGCAAAATGCCATCGTTATTCACAACAGGGAAAATATTCCGGTTGGATGAAGCGATCACTTTCACCATATCGCCGAGAGACATGGAAGGTTTCACCGTCGGGATATCCTTTTCCAGCAGATCCTCGATCTGTAAAAAAGTAAGAACGGCCTTGTCTTTGTGATGCGTAATCAATTTCCCTTTTTTTGCAAGACGGATGGCATAAATACTGTGCTTCTCGAACACCAGGATGGTGCCGTATGAAACGATGGAAACAATCATGAGGGGAAGAAACAAGTCGTATCCACCCGTAAGCTCCGCGATAAGGAACGTGCCGGTAAGCGGGGCATGCATCACGCCGGCCATTACGCCGGCCATACCCATCAATGCAAAATTTTCCTGGGGAAGATAGGTGGAATATCCCAACTGATTGAGCGTATAAGAGAACACAAATCCGACGATGCACCCCAAGAAGAGGGTGGGGGCAAAGACCCCGCCCGTGCCGCCTCCTCCGTTGGTTGCGCTGGTGGCAAATACTTTAAAAAGAATGACCAGAACAAGAAATACGACAATGGTCCATCGGCTTTCCAAATTGTAGAAAAAGCTTTCATTCGTGAGAGAATGGAAAGAATTTCCCCCTGCCAACAATGCCTCGATGGTATTGTAGCCTTCCCCGAAAAGAGGCGGAAAAAGGAAAATCAGGACACTAAGTAAGGTTCCCCCTACTAAAAATCTTTTCCAATGCGGCAATTTATGGAACAATTCTTCACACCAACTCATGCAACGGATAACGTACAAGGAAACAAAACCACACAGAATGCCCAGAAGAATCACATAAGGAATACGACTGAGGATAAAGGGCTCCACCAGCGTGAAGGCGAACATGGCGCCCATGCCTGTTAAAAGGTACGAGACGGTAGTCGCCGTTACGGCGGTTACCAAAAGCGGGAGGATGGAGGCCATGGTGAGGTCGAGCAACAGTACCTCTATTACGAATAGAATGCCGGCAATAGGCGCTTTGAAAATTCCGGCAATGGCTCCTGCGGCACCGCATCCCACGAGAATCATGAGGCTGTGTTGCTCCAGTTTGAAGAACCTTCCCAGATTGGAACCTATGGCGGAACCTGTGAGAACAATAGGGGCTTCCGCTCCCACCGAGCCGCCGAATCCGATGGTAATGGAACTGGCCACAAGCGATGAATACATGTTGTGTGGCTTTATCCTGCTCTTGCGTTGCGATAAGGAAAAAAGGATTTTTGTGACGCCGTGGCTGATATCGTCTTTCACTACATATCTTACATACAATCCGGCAATGAGGATTCCTGCGATGGGATAGAGCAAATAGGAAAAGTTTACATTGGGCTGACTGAAATTTTCGGTAAGAAAAACCTGGAAGAAATGGATGGCTGATTTTAGAACATACGCGGCCAGGGCAGTTAATATCCCGACAAGAAAGCAGACAAATAAGAGAAAATGGCGTTCTTTTATGTGGGAGTCACGCCAGAGGAGAGATTTATTGTATATTTCTTTTAGTTGCATCGGAATAATCAGATTCTAAAACCGAATGCAAAGATAACCAAATTCTTTACTTACGGATAATTTTAATGCTGCCGTCCTTTCCCAATTTCACAATGCCGGAGGGTTTGGCGTCGCCCTGTTCTTTTTGTCTGTAAGTAACGATATAATCAACACCCTTTTTTATTTCGGGCTGAATGTGCGAAAAACGGGATGGTGCCAGCTCTCCACTCACGTTTGCCGAAGTGGATACGATGGGTTTTCTGAATTGCCGGCACAGTTCTCTGGAAAAAGCTTCGTCGGTAATGCGTATTCCAATGGATCCGTCGGAAGCAATCAGGTTGGATGCGAGGTTTTTGGCTCCGTCGTAGATGATGGTGAGGGGCTTGTCGGTCAAGTCGATAAGATCCCATGCAATATCGGGTACATCCTGCACATACGTTTGCAGTTTAGCGGGATTGTCCATGAGCAGCAGCATGGATTTGCTGTCGTCGCGCTGTTTCAACGCGTAAATGCGTTTCACTGCTTCTTCATTGGTGGCATCACAGCCAATTCCCCAAATGGTGTCGGTGGGATAGAGGATGATCCCTCCGTTTTTAATACCTCGCATGCCTTTTTTATATCGTCCTGCATAATCGTATCAGTAAACCGTCATAGGTGGTTTCACAAATATATCGTTAAATGTGCATTAATCCGGTTTTATTTTTTGCACTATCCGCACATTTTCAAAGGAATCCCCTGATAAAAGCCATTCTTTCAGGGTACCTGCCTGTACATACCCCGCTTTGGTGAACACTTCAATACTCCCCAGATTTTTATCAGGTATGCATGCATAGAGTTGTTTGAGCTTCATAAAATCGAATGCGTACTCTTCGAGAAGTGTCAGAACCTGTAATGCATACCCCCGGTTCCGGAATTTTTTATCGATAAGGATACCCACACCGGCCCTGCGGTGAAACGGATCAAAATCATATATATCGACCGTACCTACGGCTTTGCCGGTCTCTTTCAACTCTGCCATCAAACGGAGTTGTTTGTTCACGTAGATATCCTGCTTGGAATCGATAAGATATTGTTTGATGGTGAAGCGGGAAAAGGGAGCGATGGATGCGCCGTATTCCCACAACTCGGTGTCGTTTTCCCAGGCGTAAAGAATATCCAGATCTTCCGGTTCCGGAGCACGTAGACGGAGTATGTTATTTTCCAGTAATTTCTTCATCTTCGTGCCATGGTTTCCGGTTCTGCTTCCGGCTTTTCATTCGTTTCTTCGTTCGGCGCTTCCCCGACTTCTTCATACGGTACTTTATCCGTTATTTCGTCCGGCACTTCACTCCACGGCTTGCTTTCCTTCCTCGGGTTTTCGGTCAGGGCCGCCAATTCCACGTACGATGGTTTACAAAAGAGGAAAATAATGAAAAGTATCACCGTAAACCAAAGAAAATTCATATTTCCGGAAAAACCGAACAGCACAATATGCATCAGCGTTACCGCACTTAGGGTGTGTAAGCGGATATACGAAAGCGTTTTATATTTTTTAATAGCCGGCTCTCTTTCCGCCGGACGAGGAATCTTTCTCAACCTCTCCGCAAACAGTTTCAATGTTGCGGGAATGGCAATGATGGAGATCATGATGGCGTATCTTTCCAGCGTAACGGTAACGGGTTGTCTGTCCTGAAAGAAAGGAAGGAGGCGGAACAGAGTGAGCAAAAACAACAGAGCCAGGAAGATTACAGTTCCCCAATAATAGTTTTTTAGCAGTCTGATAACCCTGTCTTCTCTTTCTGTTTCTCTCATTTAGATAGTAGTTTATACGATTCATCAAACGGTGTCCGGTTTAAAATGGATCGCCCCAGCGTCACTTCATCGGCATATTCAATCTCGTCACCCACAGATACACCGCGGGCAATAATACTTACTTTCACTCCATAGCGCTGAAGTTTGCGGAAAATGTAGAAATTGGTGGTATCGCCCTCCATGGTGGCGCTCAACGCCAAAATGACCTCCTTGATCTCCCCGGTTTTCACTCTCTCTTCGAGGCTGGCAATCTCCAGATCGGACGGCCCAATGCCATCGATAGGGGAGATAATGCCGCCTAATACGTGATACACACCTCCAAACTGAACGGTTCTTTCAATGGCCATCACCTCTCTCACGTTTTCCACCACACAAATCACCGTATTGTCGCGTGATGTATCCGCACAAATACCGCATACTTCCCTGTCCGAAATATTATGGCAACAGGAGCAATATTTTATTTCCTGTTTCAGCCTCATGATAGTGCCGGCAAAATTGGCTACTTTATCCTCGTCTTGCCGAAGCAGGTGAAGCACCAGCCGAAGCGCCGATTTCCTGCCGATCCCGGGAAGCCTGGCAAATTCGTTTACTGCGTTCTCCAGTAAAATGGATGGGTAAGGACTATTCATCACGTTATATTATTCTTGCGGCGCAAAGATACGATGATTCGATTTATCGGACAAATATCTTTTAGAGTAGGTAAATTATGAACAACTGGTCTTTTTTATTAGAAATTCATTTTTTGTTACACATAAGTTTGTAAATTTGTAACTTTATTTATTTAGTGGTATTATTGTATAACCAGCCATTATTTGTGCGAAGTAGGATCAGATAATGGCAACGGTTTTTTATCGGAAAAGCTGATTTCGGCGAAATTTATTAAAAAAAGATATGAAAGTACTTCTGGCGACAAGTAAACCATTTGCTTTGCAGGCAGTGCAAGGGATACAAAAAATCATTGAAACTGCAGGGCACACATTTCTGAAGTTAGAAAAATATACCCACAAGTCGCAACTACTTGATGCTGTGAAAGAGGCGGATGCCGTTATAATCCGAAGTGATATTGTAGATAAAGAAATAATAGCGGCTGCCGCTAATATGAAAGTGATCGTCAGAGCAGGTGCCGGCTATGATAATGTGGACTTGAATGCTGCCACTGCCTCCGGTGTTTGTGTGATGAACACTCCCGGACAAAATGCGAATGCCGTAGCGGAACTTGTAATGGGCTTGTTGATTTATCAGCAACGAAATCGTTTCGACGGAACGGTAGGCCGTGAACTATGCGGAAGACGACTGGGATTATATGCATTTGGAAATGTGGCAAAGATGGTGGCTAAGATTTCGCGCGGGTTCGGTATGGCCGTCTATGCCTACTCGCCTACGCTCTCGCACGATGATCTGCGAAAAGAGGGAGAGTACGGAGTTATAACCGCCTATAGCGCCCAGGAGCTGTTTGAGAACAGTGATTTTATTTCGTTACATATGCCTTTGCTGGAAGAAACGAGAAATTGTGTAAACTATGCCTTGTTATCTTATATGCCCCACGACGGAGTTCTTATCAATTCGGCCCGAAAAGAGTTGGTGGTTGAAGAGGACCTCCTACGTATTATGGAAGAACGTCCTGAATTTCAGTATATCACCGATGTCAGGCCGGATAAGCATGATGTATTTGAGGCCAAATTTCCAAAACGCTACTTTTCTACGCCGAAAAAATCAGGTGCGCAAACAACGGATGCTAATGTTAATGCGGGGCTTGCAGCTGCCAATCAAATCGTAGATTTTTTCAGGAATGGCGATGATCGTTTCAGAGTAAATGCACATTTAGCTTAATGCAAACGTGCTACACACTATAAATGAAAATAAAATAATCGTATGAAACGAGCATGTAAACTATTTGCACCCAAGTGCATGATTATAGCGAGTACCAAACGATACCTTTGAAAATAAATAATTTTAATCGTATGAAAAAGTACAATTTCAACGCCGGTCCGTGTGTGCTTCCAAAGCCGGCTATCGAATCAGCCATTGAAGCGATTCGCGATTTCGATAACACCGGAATAGGTATTCTGGAGATATCTCACCGTACTCCCGGATGGGAAAAAATCATGAAGGAAACAGCAGAACTGTGGAAAGAACTTTTGAATATTCCCGACAATTACCGGGTTCTTTTGTTGGGAGGAGGCGCCAGTACTCAATTCTTTACGGTTCCTGCCAACCTGATGAAAAAGAAGGCTGCTTATCTGCAAACGGGTGTATGGGCTAAAAAGGCCATAAAAGAGGCAAAATTCTACGGAGAAGTGACGGTTGTGGCCTCTTCCGAGGATAAAAATTACTCGTACGTCCCGAAAGGATACACTATTCCGGCCGACGCCGATTATTTCCATATTACCACCAACAACACCATTTACGGCACTGAAATGCATGAAGATATCGATAGCCCGGTTACCTTGGTGGCAGATATGTCTTCCGATATCATGAGCCGTCCGGTAGATGTCTCCAAATACGGTATTATTTACGGAGGAGCACAAAAGAACGTAGGCCCTGCCGGCGTGGCATTTGTGATTGTCCGTGAAGACATCCTCGGAAAGCTTGATCGCCCCATACAGACTATGGTTGATTATCGTACGCATATCGGTGCTGCCGAGAAAGATCGCTCCATGTTCAATACGCCGCCGGTATTTCCCATCTTCGTAATGCACGAAACCCTGAAATGGATGAAAGAGTTGGGAGGCCTTGAGGCAATGCATACACTCAATAAAGAAAAAGCCGGGATGCTTTACAATGAAATTGATAGGAACAAATTGTTCGTGGGAACCGCGGCAAAAGAAGACCGTTCCCTCATGAATGTCTGTTTTGTGATGAACGAGGAGTACAAAGATAAAGAAGTCGGCTTCCTTGAGTTCGCAAAAGAGCGGGGAATGGTAGGTATCAAAGGACATCGCTCCGTAGGCGGTTTCCGTGCTTCCATCTACAACGCCTGTCCGAAAGAAGCAGTAGAGGCGTTGATACAATGTATGCAGGACTTCGAAAAGGAAAACTAACGCTTTTTTTATAAATTTTTGGAGGGTGTATCACATTGTGATTTCACCCTTTTTTCATTTGAACTCCTCACTGAAACCAAATTCCAATATTCACTAAAGTTAGACTATTTGAATTGTATTTCACTATTTCTCGTCATGGCAGAAAGCAAGTAAACTTTCCTTCTGCTCATTTGGCTTACCGGAATAGTTCTGCGCTCGCCAAAGTCCAAACAAGTTTTGTCTTTGCTCTTACTTACCGAAATAGTTCAATTCTCAGAGATTTATTTTCTGTGTTAACCAGTCCCTTTTTATGCTTATATTTTTTTAACTATAAAAAACGACTAAAAGAATTGTTTATTACGATAAGTTCGTAAATTTGCCGTATTGAAATAAATAAAACGGTTATAAAAGATACACATTATGGAACGATTAACTCCTCAGGAAGAAAATGTAATGCTGCATGTGTGGCAGCTCAACGAATGCGCCATAAAAGATGTGGTGGATAGAATGGAAGAACCCAAACCTCCCTACACGACGGTGGCTTCTATCTTCAAAAACCTCGAGAACAAAGGATATCTCGTGAAAAGAAGATTCGGAAATGTAAAAGTGTTCAAGCCGGAAATTTCGGAATCGGCATACAAAAGGCATTTTTTATCGGGGGTAGTGCAAAGCTATTTCGATAATTCGTACAAGGAGCTGGTCTCTTTCTTTGCCAAAGAGCAAAAGATCACAACGGAAGAACTCACGGAGATCATTCGCCTGATTGAAAAAAATCAGAAGTAAACTATCTGTTTTCTCGCTAACTACAACAGACCATGCACCCGTTTTTTATATACCTGATACAAGTAAACATAGCTCTGGCGCTGTTTTACCTCTTGTATACGATTGTGCTGAAGAAAGACACCTTTTTACACGTAAGGCGCTTCTTTTTCTTGTCGGTGATTGTTTTTTCGCTTTTTTATCCTCTTTTCTACATACCCGCATTAGGTGATATGTGGGTATTGCGGTTCTCCGGCACTCATGAAGTGGAGGCAACAGTGGTTGTTGGTAAGCCACGCATGACAATGATAGTGGAAGAGGCTGAGGTGCCGTTATTGCCCATTCCCTGGGCGGAAATGCTCTCCCTGCTGTACGTGTCCGTTACGTTTGCATTTGCGTTGCGGTTGGCATGCCAGCTTATCTCCATCTTTCGTATCCGGACGAAAAGCGACAAACGGATTGTTTCAGGGATACCTGTATATCAATTGTCGGACGATATACCTCCCTTCTCTTTTTTCAACCTGATTTTTGTCCATACCGAAAAGCATTCCGAAACGGAGCTGGATCAGATTCTACTGCACGAGCAAACGCACGCGCATCAGTGGCATTCTATCGATATCATGCTCATTGAATTGCTCTCTGTATTCTTCTGGTGGAATCCTTTTGTGTGGCTGATAAAGCGGGAGATGACCATGAATATTGAATATCTGGCAGATAACGGCGTACTCAGAGAAGGGGTGAACAGCCGCGAATATCAATATCATTTGTTACGGTTAACCTATAACAATACTGCCGTTCCGATAGTAAATAACTTTAATGTCCCACAATTAAAACAACGTATTATGATGATGAACAAAACAAAAACCCCGGCGTATAAACTGGGAAGATATCTTCTGATGCTTCCTCTGATTTTTCTTCTGATTTTGGCAAATAGTTGTGTGAATCAGGAAAAGAAAAGCCAGGAAGGAATAGCGACAGAAAATGCGGCATCCGCATCGGATTCGATAGATAACCTTGATAACTTAGGGAGTGACCTTTTTGAAAGAGACAAGGATAAAATTTATGAAGTGGTGGAAAATCCACCTGAATTCCCCGGAGGAAATGAGGGCTTGATGAAATTTTTATCTGAAAATACTAAGTATCCGGTAGTGGCCCAAGAGAATGGGATTCAAGGGCGTGTTATCTGTCAGTTTATAGTTATGAAAGATGGTACGATTGAGGATGTCCGCGTGGCTCGGGGCGTGGATCCCTCGCTCGATACGGAAGCAGTTCGTGTACTTCGGCAAATGCCTGAATGGAAGCCGGGAATGCAAAGCGGGCAGGCAGTGAATGTACGGTTTACTTTGCCGGTTGTTTTCAAATTAACCAAAGATGATCCAACCGATGCAGAAAAGGAAGCTTTTCAAAAATCCGTGGAGAATATACAAAGTCCGGAATATCCGGGCGGAGAAAGTGCATATTTTAAATTTCTTGCTGAAAACATTAGATATCCCGTGATTGCGCAGGAGAATGGGATTCAGGGACTTGTTGAGGCCGTATTTAATATAAATTCTCAGGGTAAAGTAACTTTTGTCAGAATAGAAAAAGGCGTTGATCCATCGCTGGATAAAGAGGTTCAACGTGTGATTGAGCTGATGCCCGATTGGACTCCCGGAAAAATAAACGGTGAAGCAACGAGTACCACTACGGGTGTCCCGTTTATTTTCCGTTTGCAAGGTGATGATGCTGCGAAATCTTATAAAGGTCCGACGCCTGAAAATGCGATCGTAGTTGTTGGCTATTCTGTGGGGAAAAAGCTAACTGAGATAAAAGATCCAAGATAAAAAAATTGCCAATTTATTATTAATCGCTTTTCCGAATCAAAGGAGGTTTTCTTTCATTTTCTTGTTTTGCCTCCTTTGATTTTTCTACACGCCGAACTCAGAGAAAGCACTTTCTCCGACCTCTTATTGGGACTTGTTCGGCTTTTTTTCAGCCTTTCTTCGGTCTTTTCTTGACCATTTGTTCGAGTTCCCACCGAACCGATTCTCAACTTTTACCTGGCTTGCTTGCGGCTTACTCCGAACCTATTTTAATTGAAGATATCGTCAATTCCTTCGCTCCCAACCGCCGGATCGTTGCCGCGATAAAAATCGGGGGAATAGCGCTCCGAATCGAAACAGGGTTGAAAGTCTTCAGGGATATCAAATATGCCGTCGTCGGTGTAATTTAGTTCCGGATCGGCATATACCTTCTGATAAAATATGCCGTGTATGGGCAACGCCATGCTTGCTCCTTGCCCGTAAGCCATCCGATCGAAATGGATTGTGGGCTCTTCTCCACCCACCCAGCATCCTGTCACAAGGGAAGGAGTGAACGACATGAACCATCCGTCTGAGTTATCGTTGGTAGTGCCCGTTTTGCCTCCCATCTGTCCCTTCAGGTTATAGACCCGCCGCAGCCGGCTTCCCGTTCCGCCATCCACTACCGATTTCAACATATCGAGCATTTTATAGGAGGTGGTTTCGCTGAAGATCTCCTTCATTCTGGGAACGAAACTGGCTACTTCGTTTCCGTACGAATCTTCAATACGTGTTACCAGAACAGGTTCCACACGGATGCCTTTGTTAATGAAGGAGGAGTACGCCCCTACCATCTCAAATACCGATGCATCGTTAGGCCCTAAGGCAAGGGCAACCACCGGATCGGCAGGCGTTTTCAACCCGAACGATTGAAGCATCCTGGCAAACGCGTAGGGGGAGAATTGCTTCATAAGGTAGGCTGTTACCCAGTTGCTCGATCGCTGTAATCCCCACTTAATCGTCACAAAATCGCCGCTGCTATGGCCCGGATTCCGGGGAGTCCAGGGCTCACCGTTTTCATCCATCAATGTTACCGGGCCGTGAATCATTCCGTCGCAGGGCGTCATGCCCTCTTCCATCGCCAGCGTATAGAGATAGGGCTTAATGGTAGAGCCTATCTGGCGTTTTCCGGTGCTGACCATATCATATTTGAAGTACTTGAAATCGGGGCCGCCGACATAGGCTTTCACATGCCCCGTTAAAGGATCCATAGCCATGAAACCGGCACGAAGATAGTATTTATGATAACGGATGGAATCCCAGGGAGTCATTAACGTATCTATCTCCTTGTTATCCCAGGAGAAGACTTTCATTTCCACGGGCGTCTCCTTGAAGTTTTTCAGGATTTCCTCTTCACTGAGTCCTTCCCGTTTGAGGATGTGATAGCGGTCGGTCTGCCTCATGGATGTCTTCATCAACGCTTCCACATTATCGCCCACTTTTTGGGAATAGGGAGCATAGCTTTTCCCCGCTTTCTCCCGGAAGAACTGCTCTTGGAGATAACCTCCCAGATGCTCCTTTACTGCCGCTTCGGCATGGCGCTGCATGCGCAAATCGATGGTGGAATATATTTTCAGGCCGTCGGTGTAAATATTGTAGTTGGAGCCGTCGGGTTTTTAGTTTTGTTGCACCATCCGAAGAGCGGATTTTCTGCCCATGAAAGAGAATCTTCGAAGAATTGTTGTCCATGC
>AGTN01718713.1_pt1 | contig 21614 bp, 13 predicted proteins | sample 314218 | NCBI WGS metagenome assembly AGTN01 (sample SAMN02954264, study PRJNA73603) | bioreactor metagenome | biome: terrestrial; feature: non-aerated bioreactor; material: poplar woody material; isolation source: poplar biomass | place: USA | collected 2006-12 | reverse complement strand
AGCCGGGCCTTCGCCTCGCCGCGCCTGGTCGCCGCCATCGGCTCCATCCTCGACGCCAAGAGCCGGGCCGAGGCCCATCTCCGCGCCCGTCTTCCCCGGCACGTCATCCTGCGTCCCGGCGCCCTCACGGACGATTTCGCTTCCGGCGAGGGCGCGCTTTACACCGCCCCCGACGTCCATGGCAGCCTGAGCCGGGCCGACCTTGCCGCGCTGATCCTGCGCTGCCTCGCCGGAGACGCCGCGTCGGGCCATACCCTCTCCGCCGTCGACCGCACGCGCCGCGCCGACGAGACGCCGGCGCAGGAATTCGATCCCGACGCGCCTTGAAAGAAGTCCCCGCCATCCGGCCGGACAAGGCCCGCCCGGGCGATGCGGACGCGGACGCCGGATCCGCAGCCGATCCTCACACGCGGCTTTTTCCTGTCCCGGCGCCCCGCGCACGGCCCCTTCATTAATCGTTCTTAATGATTGGTCCGTTGCCGCTTAATGAGAACGACTCTTATTCTCGTCTCCACAAAAGGCGCCCCTGCCGGGGTTTTTTTCACATTCCAAACTCGACCGAGGAGCCTTCCATGCGCACTTCCCTGAAAGCTTTCCTACGAGATGAAAGCGGCGTCACCGCCATCGAGTACGGCATCCTGGCCGCCTCCATGGCCGCCGCCATCGGCCTGATCTTCGGTTCCGACGGTGTCTTCGTCACCGCCCTCAAAGATCGCTTCCAGAGCATCGCCGATCAGATCACCACGACCAACAACAATGCCCAATGACAGTTCCCCTGTCCGGCCTCGCCTTGCTGGCTTTGCTCTGGGCGGCCATCGAGGACTTGCTCTACCGCAAGATCGAGAACTGGCTGGTGGCGATGCTGGCGCTGCTCTGGCTGGCCGGGCTGGGCTTGGGAATCCTTCGGGACGGCGCCGAATCCCTGGATATTCTGGCGCAGGCCGCCTGGGCCTTGCCCGGCGCGCTGGCGGTCCTGGTGGTGGGCTTCGTCCTGTTCCGGCTCGGCAAAGTCGGGGCGGGCGACGCCAAGCTGATGGCGGTGCTCTGCCTGTGGGTCGGCGCGCCGCAGCAACCGGCTTTTCTCATCGTCACCTCGCTGGCCGGCGGATTGCTGGTGCTGCTGATGCCGGTCCTGACCGTGCTGGAGACGGTCGCGGCGCACCTCTGGTGGTCATTGACGCGCCGCGTTCCCGGGCTGACGGGGATGACACCGCCGCACAGCCTTTCCAGCCAGCCGGTAGCGGGCGTCCCTTATGCCCTGGCCATCACCGCCGGCGCGGCGCTCACCCTGAACGTCCCGGTCAACCCTTGAAGCAGGACGCCCGATGAAAAAGAATTCCATCTTCCTGCTTGCCGGGGCGCTCGTCTTCGCCATCGGAGTCGCCCTGCTCGCCCGCGCCCTGCTGGCGCCGCCGAAGGCACCGGCCGTCGCCAGCGTGGAGAGCGTGCGCGCCGAACCGGCCCGGCCCCCGAAAGCCGTCCTGGTCGCCGCCCGCGACCTGCAGCCCGGCGAGTTCATCGACGGCTCGCATCTCGACTGGCGGGAGGTGGACGACAACCCCAGCCGCACCCTGTTCTTCATCCGCGGACAGGACGATCAGGAATCGCTCTACGGCGCCACCGTGCGCCAGCCGGTGGATGCCGGCCAAGCCCTGAGCGCCAGCCTGGTGGTGCTCCCGGGAGAGCCGGGCTTCCTCGCCGCGGTGCTCAAGCCCGGCATGCGCGCGGTGTCCATCCCCACCAGCCGGGTGGAAAGCAATTTCGGGCTGGTCTCCTCCGGCGACCGGGTCGACGTCATCCTCGGCCTGAGGCGCGAGGACAGTTACAGCACCGTGTCGCAAGCGTCGAGCCTGCCCCATCTGGCCGCGCAGACCATCCTGCACGACGTGCGCGTGCTGGCCCTGAACGATCGGGCGCGCGGCGAGGTGCTGGTCCGCCAGGAGGACGGGGCGAAAGCGAAGGACGGCAGCCGCCGAGCCTCTTTCGAGACGGTGACCCTGGAAGTGACCCCGTTCGACGCGGAAAAGCTCGCCGTCGCCAAGGAGATCGGCAGCATGCAACTGGCTCTGCGCTCGGCCCGCGAACCGTCCGATCCGGAAGAGCTGTTCTCCGGCGGCGTCACCACCTTGCGCGCGACCACCGATCTCTACGGCGGCCTCGGCGGCGGGAGTTCGGCCAAGGTCCAGGCCTTCCGCGGCAACAGCAGCGAAACCATCAGCCTCGCCGGCCAGTAGATCCGGCCCCTCCGCGCCAACACGGAAAAACGCAGCATGACACTCACCCCGAAACATCCCCTGGCGCTTGGTCCGTTGCTGGTCATCATGCTGCTGGCCCCGAGCCTGCCGGTCTCGGCGCAGCTTCAGATCGCCGCTCCCGCCGGAGGCGGCCGCGAGGTGTCGCTCCCCTCCTTCAACGAGATCAGGACCACCCAGGAGGTTCCGCTGTTCGTCAAGCAGGGACGCCTGCTGCAACTACCCGCCGCCGCCGCCAAGGTGATGGTCGCCGATCCGAAGATCGCCAGTTTCCAGGTCCCGTCGCCCGACAGCGTGTTCGTGTTCGCCGAAGGCGCCGGCACCACCAGCCTTTACGCGCTGGATGCCCATGACAAGGTGATCGCGGCCATGCGCCTGACCGTCACCTACGACCTGGAAAGCCTGCGCCGGCAGGTCGAGTCCGAGATTCCCGGTTCCCATATCGAGATCGTCCCCGCCGCCGGGCGGGGGCTGATCGTGCGCGGCTCCGTGAAGACGCCGATCGAGGCACGCCAGGTGATGGCCGCCATCAGCGCCGCCGTCGGCGCGTCCGACGACGCCTCGGCGGGCCAGACCCGCGGCGGGGGCGGAGGAGGTGGCGGCGGCGGTCAGAGCGACCCGCCCAGGATCATCAACCAGCTCAAGGTGGAGCTTTCCGCCCAGGTGAACATCCGTGTCCGCGTGGTGGAGGTCTCCCGCAGCCTCACCCACGAATTCGGCCTGAACTGGGACGCGGTGATAAACGACGGCCGGAGGTTCCGTATCGCCACCGGAAGCGCCACCACCCTGTTCGACGCCACCAACGCCGCCAGCGCGGCAGGCGCCTCGGCCGCGGGCACGGCGGCCGGCACCCTGGTCCGCAGGGCCAACACCTTCGGCTATACCAAGGGCGACCTGACCGCCGTCATCAACGCGCTCACCCAGGAGGGGCTGGCGACCCTGCTCGCCGAGCCCAACCTCACCGCGCTGTCCGGTGAGACCGCGGGCTTCGCCGCCGGCGGCGAGGTGCCGATCGTCATCATCACCAACAACAACGTCAATATCGACTTCAAGTCCTACGGCGTGATCATGCGCATGACGCCGACCCTTTTGTCGCCCAACCGCATCAGCCTGCGCATCGCCCCGGAGGTCAGCGACCTTTCCGAAGACGGCGCGGTGACCCTGGACAGCGGCTCCACCATCCCCGCCTTCAAGGTGCGCCGCGCCGAGACCACCATCGAGCTGGCCAGCGGGCAGAGCTTCGCCCTGGCCGGCATGCTCCGCAGCAACCAGAGCCAGCGGATCGACAGCGTTCCCGGCCTGAACAAGCTGCCGCTGCTCGGCCGGATGTTCGAAAGCGAGCTCAGCAGCCAGGAGGACACCGAACTGGTGATCCTCGCCACCGCCTACGTGGTCGATCCGGTCAGGGAAAGCGATCTGCAGACGCCCGGCCGCGGGCTGCCCGTCCTGGACGCCCAACTCCCCGCCAGCGCCAGTGCCGGCTACCTGTACTGAAGGAGACCAGCTTGTCCATCCGGCCCCGCCTTTCCCTGCTGCTCGCCGGTCTGTCCCTGGCCCTGCCGGGATGCACCGAGGAACTCAACCAGATGCGCGCCGAGCGCTTCGCCAACCAGCCCCAACAGGCCATCGGGGTCAAGGCCTCGGCGCTCAGCCTGAACCTGCGCGCCACGCCCAGCGGCCAGAGCCTCACCCCCGATTCCCTCGCCCGGCTCAACGACATGCTGAACCGCCAGGGCCGCCTGAACAACCAGACCCTCACCCTGCTGCCGTATACGCCCGCCGGCGAGCGCATCGCCCAGCGTCTGGCCGAGGCGCTGGAGGAACGCGGCCTGCCCCCCGCCCAGCTCCGCCTGAAATCCGATCTCCGGGAGGTGCAGGGCGCCGGAGAGGACGACCTGATGGTGATTTCCGAGGCCTTGGTCGCGCAGGTTCCCGACTGCTCGATCGCCGATCCGCAAAGCTGGGCGGTGACGCCCTATCAGGCCGTCGGCACCTTGGGCTGTGCCAACCGCGCCAATCTCGCCCGCATGGTCAGCGATCCGCGCGACCTGGTCCGCCCGCGCACCCTGGCGCCGGGCGACGGCATCCAGGCCAGCGCCGCCGTTCAGCGCTATCACACGGACGAATTGCGCGAGTTGGGCGACATCGACTTCAGCGATGACTGAGGAGGAGCCTTCATCATGAGCGATATCCGTCCGATCTCCGCGTCCGACGACGGCCAGCCGGCCACCGGCACCGCTTTGTTCGCCGCCGACACGGCCCAGGCCCGCGACTTCGCCGCGATGCTGCAACGGCTGGGGCAGACCGACGCCCAGGCCCTGCCCGGCGGCTGTGCCGCCGCGACCCGCTGGTGCGCCGATCAGCGCGCGGCGGTGCTGATCGTCGACCTCGACGGCGAAGCGGCGCCGTTGCAGGCCATCGCCGAACTCGCCGCCCATTGCGACCCCACCTGCCGCATCATCGCCCTGGGCAGCCGGGCCGACATCGATCTATACCGCGCGCTTCTGCAGAGCGGCGTGCTCGACTACCTGCAAAAGCCGGTGCGCCTGGACCTGCTCGCCAGCACCCTGGAACGCGCCGGCAACGACGATTACGCGGGGTTCGCCCGGATCGGCCGCAGCATCGCGGTGAGCGCCTGCGCGGGAGGGTTGGGGACCAGCAGCGTCGTCGCCGGTCTGGCGCAGCTGCTTTCGACCGTGCGCCACGTCCCGGTGGCGGTGGTCGATTTCGACCGCCACAAGGGCGACCAGGGCCTGCTGCTCGGGGTCAGCGGCGATGCCGGGCTGGGCGCCGCGCTCTCCAGCAGCGAGATCGATCTGCGCCTGCTCCAGCGCGCCATGATCGGCGTCAACCCGCGCCTGAAGCTGCTCGCCCAGGAGCCGGTTTCCGACGATCACGAAGTGGACGGCGACCATCTGCTGGCGCTCGGGGCCACCCTCTGCCAGTTGTTCAACCAGGTGATCTGGGACCTGCCCGCCGGCCGGCCGAAGGGCGTGCCCGAGGTGCTGCGCCATTCCGAGACCCGCATCCTGCTCACCGACCTTACCGTGCAGGGCGCGCGCAGCACCCAGCGCCTGCTGATGGAGATCGGCGACGAAAGCGACGGCCAGCAGCTTCTGCTGGTGCACAGCCCCAGCCATGGCGGCCAGGCCGGGATTCCCCAGGCGCAGTTCGAGGATTACGTGGGCCGTCGCATCGACCTTGCGCTGCCTTATGTGGGCAACGCCCTGGGGGAAAGCCTGCTGCGCGGCTCGCTCACCCTGGAGCGCTGCCCGGCCTTTCAGCAGGGGCTGCTTGATCTCGCCGACCTGGCCGGAGGCCGCAAGCCCCAGCATAGCGCCACCACGGGCCTGCTCGACCGGCTGAAACAGGCCATCGGCCGCCGCGCGGCCTGAAGGGAAGCGCGTCCATGCTGATCCGCAAGCCCCAGCCGTCCCCGAAACGCTCTTCCACGCCTGCCGCGCCGGAAGATCTGCAAAAGGTCGCCGTCCGCAGCCAGCAGGCGGCCAAGCCCGAAAGCCCGGCGGCCGTCAACCGGCGCCTGCTGCGCGCCTATCTCTACGACCAGATCGATCCGCTCAAGGCCGCCGCCATGAGCCGCGACAAGCTGCTCGCCCAGATCGAGACGCAGATCCGCCGCATCTGCGACGAGAAGCGCCTGCAGATGTCGCGCAACGAGGAAGAGCAGGTCGCCGCCGAACTGCTCGACGAGATGCTCGGCATCGGCCCGATCCAGCCGCTGCTGGCCGACGACACGGTGAACGACATCCTGGTCAACGGCGCCGGCCAGGTGTTCGTCGAACGCTTCGGCAAGCTGGAGCTGACCCAGGTCACCTTCCTCGACGAGGAGCATGTGTTCAACACCGCCCAGCGCATCGCCGCCACCGTGGGCCGGCGCATCGACGAGGCCACGCCCATGGTGGACGCGCGCCTGACCGACGGCAGCCGCGTCAACATCATCACCTTTCCGCTGGCGATCGACGGAACCACCATCTCGATCCGCAAGTTCATGCGCCGCAACCTGACCCTGGAATCGCTGGCCATGCGCCAGTCGATGTCCATGGACATGGTCGAGGTGCTGGACCGGGCGATGCGGGCCAAACAGAACATCATCGTCTCCGGCGGCACCGGCGCGGGCAAGACCACCCTGCTCAACGCCCTGTCGCAGAAGATCGACAACGCCGACCGCATCATCACCATCGAGGACGCGGCCGAGCTGCAATTGCAGCAGGTCCATGTGGTCCGGCTGGAAACCCGGCCGATGAGCGCCGAGGGCACCGGGCGGATCGATCAGCGCGATCTGGTCAAGAACGCGCTGCGCATGCGCCCGGACCGCATCATCCTGGGCGAGGTGCGCGGCGGCGAGAGCTTCGACATGCTCCAGGCGATGAATACCGGCCATGACGGCTCGCTCTGCACCGTGCACGCCAACACGCCGCGCGACGCCGTCATGCGCATGGAGAACATGGTCATGATGGCCGGCATGCAGCTTCCCCTGGAAGCCATCCGCCGGCAGATCGCCAGCGCCATCAACCTGATCGTCCAGATCGAGCGCCAGCGCGACGGCATGCGCCGCGTCGTGTCCATCACCGAGGTGTGCGGCATGGAGAACGACGTCATCCAGACCCAGGAACTGTTCGGCTTCAAGGTGCGCTCGGTGGACGGCAACGGCAAGCTGATCGGCGATTACGTCGCCTCCGGCCAGCGGCCTTATTTCTACACCACGCACGCCCATCTGTTCGGCGGGCTCTGATCATGGACGCCCTGCTGGACCTCGTCACCCTGCTGGTGTTCGCCTGTGCGCTCTGCGCCTTCTACGGCCTGCTGGGCCTGAGCAAGCGGCACCAGCGCGCCGCCCTCAGCGAGCGGCGGCTGACCCAGTTGCGCCGCACGGTCGGGCTGTCGGCCGACGGCGAGGTCGAGTCCATCCTGCGCGAGCTGCGGAGCGCGCCGCTGGCCGGCGTGCCGGTGCTGGGACGCTGGGTCGGATGGATATGGCTGTCGGTCAATCTGCTCGGCTGGCGGCGCACGCTGCCGCTGCGCCTGGCCCTGATCGGCCTGGCCGGCCTGCTGCTCGGCATGGTGCTCGGCGGCAAGACGCCGGCGCCGCTGCTCTTCACTCCGCTGATCGGCATGGGCGGCGCCCTGGCCTTGTTCCTGCTGCTGCTGCGCCAGGCACTGGCCAAGCAGCACAAGGCGTTGCGCCAAAGCCTTCCGGAGGCCATCGACGCGATCAACCGCACCTGCCGCGCCGGGGTGCCGGTAAGCAACGCCTTCATCCTGGTCGCGGACCATCTGAAGGGGCCGCTCGCCACCGAATTCCGCATCATCGACCATTGGCTGCGCCTGGGCGTGCCGCTGCGCCGCGTCATGCAGGATTCCGCACGGCGCGTCCCCTTGCCCGAATACCGCTTCTTCGCGGTCATCCTGATCATCAACCAGGAATCGGGCGGACGCCTCGGCGAGACCCTGGAGCGCCTCGCGCGGACCTTGCGCGATCGTCAAGAGCTTCAGATGAAGATCCTCGCCAAGACCTCGGAGGCGCGCGCCTCGGCGAAGATCGTCGCGGCCCTGGTGCCGTGCATGATGCTCTACATGTATTTCAACGCCCCGGCGGACTTTGCCTTCCTGCTGGGCGATCCCACCGGCAACAAGGTGCTGGTCTACATCATCGCCAGCGTCACGCTGGGCCTGGCCGTCATCCAGGTCATGGTGAGGCGGGTGCGATGACCGCCGCCCCGTTCGCCGCCGCCCTCGGCCTGCTGATGATCGGCGCCGCCCTGCTGCTGTTCGGCCTGTATGCCCGCAACAGCCGGAACCCGCTGGCCGAACGGCTGGACGGCGGCCGCCCGGACGGCCCCGGCGAGACGGCCGCGGCGGACATCCTGCGCACCCATGGCCTGCGGCTGCCGCCGGTTCTGCAACGCTTCGTTTCCCTGGCGGCCCATCATGGCGAGCGCCTGGCCGGCACCGCGGGCGACCGCAAGCAGTTGCGCCGGCTGCTGGCCATGGCGGGATTCCGCGCCCCGGAAGGGCTCGGCCTGCTGATGCTGGCCAAATACGCCAACGGCCTCCTGTTCGTGGCCCTGGTCCTTTTCGGACTGCTCGATTCCGGGCAGCGCGCCGGCCTGCCCGGCTTGGCGGGCGGGCTGATCGCGATGTTCACCGGCACGCTGCTGCCGGAGGCCTGGCTGAAATGGCGCGCCGCCCGGCGCGGCGGAGCCCTGGCGCGCAGCGTGCCGGACGGGCTGGATCTGATGGTGATCTGCGCCGAGGCCGGACTGCCCCTGGGCCGGGTGCTCCAGGTGGTGTCCAAGGAACTGACGCTGTCCGCGCCGGAGCTGGCGGACGAACTGCGCTACACCTTCGCCGAGTTGCAGATCGTAAGCGAGCGTTCCCGGGCCCTGCTCAATCTCGCCGAACGCTGCGGCGCGCCCGAGATCGAAAGCATGGTCGCCACCCTGCTGCAGGCCGAACGCTACGGGACCCCGCTGTCCCAGGCGCTGCGCACCATTTCCGAGGAAAGCCGCAAGATGCTGATCCTCGGCCTGGAGGAACAGGCCGGCAAGCTGCCGGCGCAGATGAGCCTGCCGCTGATGGTCCTGATCCTGCCTCCGATCATCGCCATGATGGGCGCGCCCGCGATGATCCGCCTGATACGCGCCCTGGTGGCCCAATGACCCGCCCTTGAGGAAATGCCGATGCCGATCCTTCACCGCCCTTTGCGCGCGCTCGTCCTGATCCTCGGCCTGTTCGCCCTGGCGGGGTGCGCCACCCTGTCCTCGACCCCGGCAGCCTCCGACTCGTCGCGCGAACCCTTGCGGCTGGCGCGGCTCCTGCGCGACAACGGCCGCCTGATGGCCGCCTACGAGATCTATGCCCGCATCGACCGGAAAGGCGAGTTGAGCCCCCGTGAACTCCTGGAATATGCCAGCGTCGCCGCCACCGTGCTGCCGCCCCAGGATGCCCTGCCTTTGTTCGTCCGGGCACGGCAGCAATTGGCCCACGGCCGGAACCCGACCGAGGACGAGCGTCTGGCGATCTGCCTGGGGATCGGCCGCGGCCGCTTGGCCCTGGGCCAGTTGGAGGGTGCGGCCGCTTCGTTCCGCTGCGCCCTGGAGATCGACGGCGGCAACGTCCCCGCCTTCAACGGCTTGGGCGTGACGCTCAGCGCCCTGGGCCGCCCCGCCGAGGCGAACGAGATGTTCGGCCATGCGCTGGAACTCGATCCGGCGAATCCCGCGGTGCGGAACAATCTGGCGCTGGGCAAGCTCGGCACCGGCGAGCCGCAGGCCGCCATCGCGCTGCTCGATTCCGGCAACGTCGCGGAGACTCCGACGCTGGCGCTGAATCTCGCCCTGGCCTATCTGCTGCAGGGCGACGAGGCCCAGGCGCAACGCGTGCTCGACGGAGAGTTCCCCGGCATCCGCACCGCCGGCCTGCTGGAAAGCCTGACGCAGAGCGCTTCGCGCATCCACGACGGCCAATCCCCGGCCGCCGAACTGCTCGCGGCCAGCCGCCGCCCGCTGGCCCTGGAGAGCCGGCAATGACCTGCCTTGCCGGACGGCGTCAGCGGGGCGCGGCGGCGGTGGAAACCGCCTTGCTGCTGCCGGTGCTGCTGACCGGGCTGATGATGCTGTTCGAAGTCGCACGGCTGGCGCTGCTGCTGATCGTCGGCAATCTGGCCCTCGAATCCGCCTTGTCGGGCCTGCGCCGGGACACCGATCTGCGGCTGACCGACGACAGCGCCGTGGCGGACCGGGTGAAGGAGCGCATGCTGACGGCCTCCTACGGCTATCTTGAGGCCGATGGGATCGAGGTGACGGTGGTCAGCTATGCCGACCTCGCGTCGTTCGGCGCCGCCCTCTCCGGCACGGAGCAGGACGCCGCGGAGGATGAAGAGGACGGGGAAAGCGGGAACGGCCTTCCGGTGCTGACGGTGGAGGTGGCCCTGGCCGAGGAATGGATCACCGCCCTGCCCTCCCTGCTCGGTCTCGACGGCACCTTCTCCCATACCTACCGGCAGGTGCTCGGGAACCTCTACCGTCCCGAGGAGGCGTCATGAAACGGCGCGGCCTGGAACGGCAGCGCGGCAATGCGCTGGTGGAAGGCGCGCTGCTGCTGCCCATCCTGCTGGGCGCGGGGCTCGTCCTCGGAGACCTTTACCTGGTCTCGCGGGCCCGCGCCGATCTGGAGCGCAGCACGGCGACCCTGTCCACCATCCTGGCCAGCCAGACCAGCCTGACCGCCGCCGGCCTCGACCAGCTCGTGAACGGCGTGCTGGCCGACCGCTCGGACCGCTACGAGTTGTTCGTGGGACAGGTCTGGCGCAACGGCAAGGTCGCCTGGAGCCTTCCCCTGGGCAATGCCGAAGAGCTTTGCGAGAACCCGCTGGAGACCTCTCCCTATGTGGGCCCCCTGCCCGAACGCGACGAGAGCGACGAGTCCGACACCACCGCCATGCTGGTCGTGCAGGCATGCCAGGAAAGCAGCGCGCTGGGGCTCGGCACCCTGGTCCTCGACAACGAGGTGCTCAAGACCGTCGCCATCGACCGCATGCGCACCGCCGATCTGGAACTGGACGAGGACCTGCGCCGCCGGGCCGGTCTTCCCGAGGAAGACGAGGAATGAGGCGAAGCGCCCTTCCTGATTAAGGCTTCTTAATGAAAGCCGCCTTGTTGCGACTGTGATGCATTCTTAACATCCCCGCATGATCGGCCATCCGACCGATGCCGTTTTGGAACTCTCCGCCCGCCATGGAACAGACCCGCCGCCGCCGCACCGCCCGCCGCCGCCCGCACCCGGTTTTCGGCCGGAGGGCGGCACAGCGGGGCGGCATCGCCCCCTTCATGGTCCTGGCGCTGACCGGGGCGTTGATGGCGGCCGCCTATACCGTGGACGTCACCCGCATGGCCAGCGACGCGAGCCAGCTCAAGCGCGCCACCGACGCCGCCGCGCTGGCGGTGGCGCGCGAGTATGTCCGCCTCGGCGACGATTTCGCCGAGGTCCGCGACACCCTGGCCGAGGACTATGTCCGCGCCAACCTGGGCATGGACGCGCATCTGAAGGAGACGCTGGACACCGTCACCGTCACCGAGGGCAGAAACGGGGACGGCAACCTCACCTTCCGGATCGAGGCCGGCTTCGTCAGCCCGCCGACCCTGGGCGGTTCCGAGGCGCGGCCCGTCACCGTCCATTCCACCGCCGAGCTGCGCGTCGCCTTCACCGAGGTCGCCCTGGCGCTGCCCAACACCTTGAGCGAGGACGGCGCCAACCTGTCCGCACTGCGGCGCATCGGCAAGGAGTTCGCGGAGAACCTGATCGGCGACAGCGACAACACCTGGCTTGCCCTGGTGCCCTACAGCCAGGCGGTCAACGTCTACGACGCCGGCCACCCCGGCCGGATCACCGACTGGGCGATATCCAGCGCGCTCAGGCCGGTGGAACTCACCTCGCTGTTCCGCCTGGGCTACAAGGGCCTGCACGACGCCCGCATCCCGGACCGCAAGGCCAGGCTCCTGTGCATGTATCGCGGCCTGAACCGGGGAGAGAACTATTTCTGGGACGAGGCGCCGTCGGGCCGGTTCCATATCTACTACCGCCACGACCTGCCGGAGAACGGCAGCCCCGGCGCGGCGGCGATCTCGTGGGTCGGCCCCAATCCCGACTTCGGCCAAGCCAACGGGGTCGAGGACACGCGCTGGATGGTCGCCGACAAGGGATGCCCGAGTGCCGCCCTGCTGCCGCTGACCAACGACCTGGACGAAATCGGCGGGCGGCTCGACCAGATGTCCACCCGCTTCAACGTCAACTACGCCATCGCCATGGGCTGGGCCGCCATGGCCCTGGCCCCCTCTTTCCGCGACAGCGGCGGCTGGGGCCTCGACGGCGACCTGCCCCAGGATTTCGACGACGGCAGCGGCGAACGCCTGAAGGTCGTCATCCTGCTGGCCAACTCCACCGACCAGCGCTGGTTCGACACCGATAGCTACAACGCCTATGTCGGCCAGAAGATCGACGGGGATTCGGACCTGGGCGGCGGCGAAAGCAGCGTGGTCACCCAACGCTTCGCCAACCTTTGCAGCAGCTTCCGCGCCCGCAGGCTCAAATTCTACCTGATCGTCACCGGCAACGACGAAGCCGCCGACGAGAACGGCCAAATCACCAGCGCCTCGGATTTCCGCCGCATCGCGGGCGCGGGCCTTCAGGTCTGCGCCGAGAAGGAATCCGACCTCACCTACCTGTCCGGAGCGGATTTCGTCGCCTCGGAAAGCGCCATCAAGGCCCGGCTGGAAACGATCGTCCGGGAACTCAGACAGGCGGGCGGCTTCATCCGGCTGATCGAGTGACACGCCTTCCCGCCCCCGCTTCCGCCGCCTCATCGAGGAAAACGCCATGACCGCACGACGCCCCCTCCTCCAGACCAACACGTTCCTGGCCCTGGCCCTGGAGCCCCGCATCATGTTCGACGGTGCCGTTGCGGCCACGGCGGAAGCGGTCACGGTGGCGGCCACAGACACCGCCCCCGGCGTCACCGCAACGCCGGCCGCACCCACGGTGGCCATCGACGAGAACTCCACCGGCGGGGCGGCGGACCTGTTCAGCGACGTCGGCGTCTCGGCCGACACCGGCGGCCAGGCACTGGAAGACCTGGTGGTCACCGTCGACCGGAGCGGCGGCAACCACGCGCTGGTCATCGACGGCACCACCATCGCCCTGGAAACCGGCTACGGGGAAACGGCGGGGAGTGGCTATGGCTATAGGGTCACGGTCGGCGGCGGCGGCACCACCATCACCATCAGCCTCGCCTCCTCCGAAGCCACGGCCATGGATGCCGCCGCCCTGATCGACAGCATCGCCTACGAGGCGCAGGACAGCACCGTCGAAAGCGGCACCGTCACCGTGACCCTGAAAAGCCTGAGCGACGAGGGCGGCCAGACGACCGATCTGGGGATCAGCGCCGCCGTCACCATCGCCAACACCATCAACGTCGCACCGGTGCTGGGAAGCGACGGCGGGCTGGAATCCCGGGAAACCTTCACTCCCGACGAGCTGGGCATCGGCAGCGCCACCGAAGTGGCCTATTCCGCCGACGGCGCATACGCCTATGTCGCCGGCACCAACGGCATCCGGGTGTTCGCCGTCGATGACACGGGCGCGCTGAGCGCCTTGCAGACCTTCACCAGCGACGCCCTCGGCACCGTCAGCCATCTGGTGATCAGCGCGGACGGCAAATCGATCTACACCATTTCCGGCAACGACAGCATCGTGCATCTGAGCCTCGACGAAAACGGCACGATCAGCGGCGCGACGGCCATTCCCACCGGCAACGGCAACGCAACCGGGGGCCTGGCGATCTCGGACGACGGCGAATACGTCTATGTGGGGACCCGCTGGAACGATGTCGCCATCTATGTCCGCGACGCCGGCACCGGCGGGCTGACACTGCTGGATGCGAACGGCGACGGGTATTCCGACCGGGCACCGGGGCAAGGCGGCGGCAGCAACACCCGCAACGGCGCCGTCATCACCTCCGGCGACTATGTCTACGTGGCCTATGCCCATACGTCCGGCCGCCTGCTGTTCGTCTACCAGCGCAACAGCGACGGCACGCTGGAAACCAAAGGCAGCTATACCTTCTCCAGCACCAGCGGTGACAGTGCCGTGGATTACGGCTTGGCCGTCTCGGCGGACAACCAGTACATCTATGTCGGCGATCCGGAACACGATGCCATTCTGGTCTTCCGTTTCAGCGACGGCCAACTCACCCCGGTCGAAACCATCACGCAAAGCGGGATCGCCGGCATCGCCCTGAGCAACGACGGCAAGACGCTGTACGCCACCACCTCCGACGGCGGGATCACCGTCTATGCGGTCGCGGCGGACGGCACGCTCGGCCAGGCCGGCAGCGTCGCCACCGCCACCGGCGGCAGCGACATCGCCGTCTCCGGCGACGGTTCGCTGCTGGTCGCGGGCGGCAACGTCACCCGCTACACCGGCGTGCAGACCCTGAACCTGGGCCAGCCCACGACCTTCGCGCACGGGCTGACCCTCAAGGACAGCAACTACGATGCGCTCGGCGACGGCACCGGCAACTACAACGGCGCCAGCCTCACCGTCAGCGCCAGCGTCTCCGGCGGCAGCTTCGGCTTCGCCACGGCCAACGGGCTCGCGCTGTCGGACACGGCCATCACGCTCGACGGCAATGCCATCGCCAGCTTCACCACCAGCGGCGACGTGCTGACCATCATCTTCACGGCCGACGCCAGCACCGAAGTCGCCAACCAGGTGCTCCAGCAGATCACCTACACCAACGCCAGCGCCGCCGCGAGCAGCCTCGTCACGCTGACCGTCACCGGCCGCGACGGCGCGCTCGACAGCAACGCCGTCACCCTCACCCTGCGGGTCAACGCCGTGCCTCAGGTCGATACCGGCGTGTCCACCGGCTACACGCTGGACGAGGCCGCCAGCGAAACCGACTACGCCGTCACCCTGCCGGCCGGGCTGTTCACCGACGCCAACGGCGACACCCTGACGTGGAGCGTCTCGGGCCTGCCCGAGGGCCTGAGCTTCGATCCGGCCAGCCGCGTCATCTCCGGCAAGACCTCGGAAACGGGGACCTTCACCCTGACGGTGACGGTCAAGGACGTCCACGGCGGCAGCGCCTCGCTGACGCTGGATCTCGTCGTCGAGCAGATCGCCAACCGCGCGCCCACGGTCAGCGAGAGCGCCCCCTCGACCCTGCCCCTGGCCGCCGTGGGCATCGCCGGCTACAGCGTGACGCTGGACGCCGGCATGTTCAGCGATGACGACAGCATCTACGCCGACAGCACCCTGACCTGGAGTGTCGGCACGCTGCCCGACGGTCTGAGCTTCGACCCCGCCACCCGCACGATCAGCGGCACGCCGACCACGCTGGGCGACTACAGCATCACCGTGACCGTGACCGACGAACACAACGCCTCCGCCGAGCACACCCTGACATTGCGGGTCGTCTCCGAAGCCGAGGCCGCCAACACGGCGCCCACGCTCACCGCCGACGACAGCGTGCTGACCTACACCGCCGAGGGCGGCCTCAGCGGCTACAGCACCGGCGTCTACAGCTTGGCGCTGTCCAGCGACGACAGCATCCTGGTCGTCGTCGGCAACAGTACCCTGAACCACACAATCGCGCCTTCCGGCAACAGCGTCCTGAACGTCTACAGCCGCGACGCCGCCACCGGCGAACTGACCCTGTTGCAAAGTTTCGTGCAGGGTACCGCGAACGATGGCAACGATGGCAACGGCATCGAGGTCGACGGCCTGACCGGCGCCACTTCCGCCGTCTATTCCGCCGATGGCGAACACCTCTATCTGGTGGGCAGGAACGAGGCCGGCACCTACGTCATTACCGTCTTCGACGTCAACGCCGACGGCACGCTCAGCGCCGCCGGGCTGAGCGTGGACGTGGGCAGCGAGCAGCCCAAGCAGATCATCGTCTCCAGCGATGGCGGCAAGCTCTACACCATTTCCAAGAGTGTGCTCTATGCCTACGCCGTGGGCGACGACGGCGCCCTCACCCTGGCCGGCACCTACAACGACAGCTACGGCACGACCAACGGCGCCACCGCGCTGGCCATCGACGATCAGGGCACGCTCTATGTGGTGGGCGATTCCAGGCTCCTCATCTACACCCCCGGCGAAAGCGGCGGCCTGACCCTTGCCGGCAGTTGGAGCGGCATCGGCCTGTCGAACTTTTCCCGGAGTATCGTCATTTCCGATACAGGCTACATCTATGTGTCCACGGGCTCGCCCGGCAGCATCGTCACCCTCCAGTACGACCACGACAGCAACACGCTGACCCAGATTTCTTCCGTCTCCGCCAGCCAGGTCTGGGGGCTGGCGCTTTCGGCCGACGGCAGTGCCCTCTACGTTGGCAACAACACGGGCAGCCTGCACATCTACAGCATCGGCGGCGACGGCAAGCCGACGCTCGTCAACACCGTTACCGGCATCGGCGCGCGCGCCTACCGGATCGCGGTGTCCTCGGACGGCTTGTCCATCTACGGCGGGGGGTTCTTCACCGCCGCCGGCCTGGGCATCATCAGCACGTCGGAAGCCATCACCCTCGCCTACACCGAAAACGCGACTCTCCGGCCGGCTGCCAACCTCAACCTCGCCGACGCCGACTACGACGCGCTGGCCTCGGGCGCGGGCGACTACAACGGCGCCACCATCACGCTGTCGCGCGACGGCGGCGCCAACACCGACGATACCTTCGGCCTGCTCGAAAGCAACGGCTTGACCCTGAGCGGCGGCGTGATCTCGCTGGACGGCGACCCGATCGCCACCTTCTCCAGCGAAGGAGGGACGCTGACCATCGCCTTCAACGCCAGCGTCACCACCGCCACCGCCAACCTGGTGCTGCGGCAGATCACCTACACCAACACCAACGACACGCCGGAGGCCGGCATCCGGCTCGCGGTCGGCGTGAAGGATGCCTACACCAACGACAGCCTGACGCTGACGCTGGCCGTCACCGCCGTCAACGACGCACCGACCGCGACCGCCACGGTGGCCAGCACGACCCAATCCCTGGGCGGGTCCGCCGTCAGCCTGTTCAGCGGCACCGCCGTCTCCACCGTGGAAGATGGGCAGTCCATCGTCAGCCTGACCATCAACGTCGCCGGCCTGAGCGACGGCGCCAGCGAAACCCTGCACATCGACGGCGAGACCATCGCCCTGGTGGCGGGCAGCGGCACCACCACGGCCAGCGGCTACGGCTACACCGTCACCGTGAGCGGCGGCACCGCCACCGTGGTCATCACGCGCGCCGCCGGCATGACCGGCGCGGCGGCGGCGGCGCTGATCGACGGCTTGGCCTACGCCAACAGCAACGAGAACGGCACCAGCGGCGCGCGCACCATCACCCTGAGCGCCATGAAGGACGACGGCGGCACCGCCAACGGCGGTGCCGACACGGCCACGCTCGCGCTCACGGCCACGGTGCAGGTCCAGCAGGACAATCCGTCGCTGGGCGCCGAGACCGGATCGCTCGGCTATGCGGACCTGATCACGATGATCGCCGAGGACGGCTACACCAACCTGCTCGAAGGCGTCCGGGACGTGGCCGTCGCGGGCGATCAGGTCTATGTGCTGCGCAGCGCCAGCGTATGGGACTCGGAGACCTACCAGGAGGTCGAGGTCAGCACCCTGTACGTCTTCCAGCGCAACGCCGACGGCTCGCTGACCCTGCAGCAGACGGTCGAGGGGACGGACCAGAACGGCTTGGCCGGCGCGGCGGAGCTTCGCGTGTCGGCCGACGGCGGCACGGTCTACGTCATCGGCAACGACGGCGTGGCCCTGTTCGGCCGTGACGCGGACTCCGGCGAACTGGCCTCGCTCGGCAGCTTCGGCGCCGATCTGGTGACCGGGTACGGCCTGATCCGCGACGTGCTGGCGCAGGACGGCCGCGTGTACGTGACGGCGGGCGACGCCCTGCTGGTCTTCACCCAGGACGGCGGCACCCTGACCCTGGCGCAGACCTATACCGACGGCGGCGACACCGGCACGCAGCTCGACGGCGCCAACACGCTGGCGCTGTCCGCCGACGGCGCGTTCCTGTTCGTCGGCACCTCGGGCGGCGGCACGCTGGTCAGCGTGTTCGCGGTGGAAAGCGGCGGCACGCTGAGCTTCGTCGCCGCGGCGCAAGGGCCGGAACCGGCGGCCGAGGGGTACTACACCACCACGCTCGCCTTGTCGCCCGACGGCAAGACGCTCTATGCCGTCGACAACGACGGCAGCACCTACCGCCTGTACACCCTGTCGGTGGCGGAGAACGGCACCCCGACCGCCGTGGACGCCGTCGAACTGGGCGGCGCGGCCAGCGGCGTCATCGTGTCGCAGGACGGCGCGGCGCTGTTCGTCATCGGCGATGACCGGATCTTCCTCTATGCGCGCGGCGCGGACGGCACCCTCACGGAGCGTGGGCAGGTCATCGGTGTCGGCGAGACGGACGAGTGGGGCGACCCTGCCGTCAGCCTGGACGAGGTGCTCGGCGCCACGCTCAGCGCCGACGGCACGCAGCTTTATCTGGCGGGGAACTTCTCCTGGAAAGACGCCCTGCTGGTGCTCGACCTGAAGGCGGCGAGCTCCGCCTACGCCGAAGACGGCGCCCCGGTCGCCCTGCTGCCCGGCGGCACGCTGGCCGATCCGCAACTGGACGCCCTGAACGGCGGCCAGGGCGACTACGAGGGGGCCTCCATCACCGTCGAGCGCGAAGGGGGCGCCAGCGCCGACGACGGCTTCGCCTTCATCGACGACGGCGAGGCCCTGAAGCTGGACGGCAACCAGATATGGCTGAACGGCGCGGCCATCGCCAGCTTCGTCCAGACTGACGGCACGCTCACCGTGACCTTCACCGCCGCCGTCAGCCAGGCCGACGCGCAGGATGTGCTGCGCCGAATCGCCTATGCCAACACCAGTGACGATCCGACCAAGGACGGCAGTCCGGCGGCCTTCACGGTGACGCTGAACGACGGCGAGGGCCACAGCGACACGCTGACCGCCGAAGTCGCCCTCGAAGGCGTCAACGACCCGGCGGTGGTCACCACCACCGCGCTGACGCCCACCTTCAATGCCGAAGGCGAGCGGGTCAAACTGTTCGAGGACACCTCGGTCGACACGGTGGAATCCGGCCAGCAGATCTGGCAGCTCGTCGTCACGCTGGATGCCGCCAATGCCGGCGACGTGCTGGGCGTGGACGGCGGCAGGATCGTGCTCGACCAGGCCACCAGCGGCATCCAGACCACCGGCACGGGCCTGCAGTACAACGTGCGGATCGAGGATGGCAAGACCATCGTCACCCTGTATCTGATGCGCACGCCCGAGCGCGCGGCCGAGATCATCGACAGCCTGACCTACGGCAATAGCGGCGACACGCTGAGCGGCACCCGCACCATCAGCCTGACCGTGAAGGAATATGCGGACGGCAACGACACCACGGCCGTCAGCCAGACGGCCGTGGTCACCCTGGCGAACGCCGCCGGCACCAATACCGCCCCGGCCCTGGGCGGCGGCGCGACGGTGAGCTGCACCGAACAGGCCGATCCCGTCGCCATCGCCCCCGGCGCCACGGTTGCCGACACGCAGATGGACGCCTTCAACGGCGGGAACGGCAACTATGACGGCGCCGTGCTGACCATGACCCTGGGCGCGGGCAAGAGCGCGGCGGACAGCCTGGGCTTCTCGGCCGGCAGCGGCCTGACGCTCGAAGGCGGCAGCCTGCTGAAGGACGGCAAGGTCATCGGCACGGTGACCAATGCGGACGGCGTGCTGACCATCAGCTTCAGCGACGCGGCCGGCACCATTCCCACCACGGCCGACGTGCAGAACGTGCTGCGGCAGATCACCTATGCCAACAGCAGCGACGTCCCCGCCGACAGCGTGGCCGTCGCCGTCACCCTGGCCGACCAGCGCGGCCTGACGTCCGATGCCTTGGCGCTGTCCATCGGCATCACCGCCGTCAACGACGCGCCGGTGCTCACCCAGGCCCCGACAGCGGCCATCGGCGAAATCGACCTGACCGCCATCGGCGCGGTCGAGGGGCTCGGGACCCTGACCACGGCGGCCGTGTCGGAGGACGGCCTGAGGGTCTACGTGGCCGACGCCCAGGGAGCGATCGCCCTGTTCAGCCGCGATGCCGACAGCGGCGCGCTGACCTATGTGCGCACCTTCGAGGCCGTGGACGGGTTGGCCGGCATCAGCCAGTTGATCCTGTCGGCCGACGGCAAGAGCCTGTACGCCCTGCGCGCGGACAGCAACGCCATCGCCTGGTTCAGCGCCGACGCCGAGGGGGCGCTGACGCACGAGGCCACGATCGAGAGCGACTACGGTGTGGATGGCGGCAACCTTTACGACATCCAGGGCATCGCCCTGTCGGACGACGGCGAGAACCTCTATTTCATCAACAGCTACTCCGACCAGTTGGCCTATTTCAGCCGCGACGCGGAAACCGGCGAACTCACCTACGTCGGGGCGCTTGGCGGCGACATGTGGAACGCCCCCTATCTGTGGCAGCCCACCGGAATCGCCAGCAGCGGCGACTTCGTCTTCGTCACCACCGGCAGCACGCTGATCGTCTACGAACGCGGCACCAACGGCGCGCTCCAACTGTTCGCCTATGCCCGCAATGGTGAAAACGACGACGCCGGCACCCAGATCACCCTGGAAAGCCTCCAGCACGTCACGGTCAGCGCCGACGGCGGCGACGTCTATGTGGCCGGCGAGGGGAGCATCACCCGGTTCGCGCTCGATACCGCCAGCGGCGCGCTGACCGTCCAGGGCACCGTCGCCACCGGCCAGGACATCACCGACATCGCCCTGTCCGCGGACGGCCTCGCCCTGTACGTGACGCTGGCCAACGGCACGCTGGCGCGCTACGCCACGGGCGGCGGCGGCCTGACCCCGGCCGATTCCCATACCGGGCTGGACGGCGCCAAAAATGTCGCCGCCTCCGGCGGCGGCGCCATCGTGATCGGCGACAGCCTGACCGCGCTGCACCAGCGGGCCGTCTCTCCCACCTACGTGATCGGCGGGACCTCCGTCGCCTTCGCCGCCGATTACACGTTGTCCGACGCCGAGTTCGACGCCGCCGACGGGGGAACGGGCAACTACAAGGGTGCCTCCATCAGCGTCACCGATTCCACCGGCAGCGGCAGTTTCGGCTTCACCGGGGGCAGCGATCTGACCGTGACGGACGGCAAGCTCCATCTCGACGGCACGGAGATCGGCACCTTCTCCAGCGAAGGCGGCACCCTGACCATCACCTTCACCGCCGACGTCACCGGGGACACCGCCAATCTGGTGCTGCACAGCCTGACCTATGCCAACAACTCCGCCGCCAGCGGCACCACGGCCTCCCTCTCGGTCAGCATCGGAGACGGCGGATCGGACAGCGGCGCGGTGGCGATCGCCGTCAGCGTCATCGACCTCAACGACGCGCCGAGCCTCGCCACCACCCCGGCCACGCACACCATCGACACCGCCGATGGCGGCGCGGTCCCGCTGTTCGGCAATACCGCCATCGATACCGTGGAGGACGGACAGACCATCCGTTCGCTGACCCTCGCCGTCTCGGGCCTGCAGGATGGCGGCAACGAAATCCTGGTCATCGACGGTACCGCCGTCGCCCTGGTCGCCGGCACCACCACGACCAGCCACGGCCACGGCGTGACCGTCACCCTGGAGGGCGGCACCGCCACCGTGACCATCTCCAACGCCGCCGGGATCGCCACGGCCGATGCCGAGGCCCTGGTGGACGGCATCACCTATCGGGGGGCCGAGGACGCCACCCTGTCCGCCGGGCAGCGCACCGTCACCCTG
>AGTN01172251.1_pt1 | contig 21719 bp, 22 predicted proteins | sample 314218 | NCBI WGS metagenome assembly AGTN01 (sample SAMN02954264, study PRJNA73603) | bioreactor metagenome | biome: terrestrial; feature: non-aerated bioreactor; material: poplar woody material; isolation source: poplar biomass | place: USA | collected 2006-12 | reverse complement strand
CTGTTCCTGCTGGCGACGGCCTGGGCCTGGCTGCAAACCCAGCCGATTCTGCCCCAGTCCTGGGGCCATCCGGTCTGGGCGGAAGCCGCCGCCGCCCTGCACAAGCCGCTTCCGTCGCCGGTTTCCGGCGACCCGCAGCGCACCACCCACGGCATCATGCGCCTGCTGGCCTATGGGCTGACCTTCCTGCTGGCCGCGCAATTGGGCCGGCAACGCCATCGCGCCGGCAGGGGACTGAAAACGCTCGCCATCGCCATCATCGTCTATGGGGCTTACGCGCTGTCCGGCCAGTTGCTTGAGCTGGACTACATCCTGTGGCTGCCGAAATGGGCCTATGCCGGCGACGCCACCGGCACCTTCGTCGGCCGCGCGGCCTTCGCCGCTTTCGCCGGCATCGGCGTCCTGATTTGTCTGGCCCTGGCCATCCAGGCCGTCGCCCTTCGCCGGCCGATCATCGGCGCCGGCGAGTGGGTCGAACGCTTCCTGTCGGGCTCGGTGCCGTGGCTGGCCGGCGCCGGCTTCCTGCTGATCGCGGTTCTGGCCAGCCATTCACGGGGGGCCCTGCTGGTCACCCTGGCCGCCTGCCCGGTGCTGATCGCCGCCGCCGCCATCGGCCGGCTGCTGCGCCTCCGCCAGGCCGCGGTCCTGGCGCTGGTCCTGGCCGCCTTGGCCGGCGGCGCCCTGCTCGCCAACGGCGACGTCACGCTGACCCGCATGTGGGGCGAAAACGACCTGACCGGCGATCGCCCCAATCTGTTGCGCCTGACCTGGACGGCCATCGCCGACGCACCTTTCACCGGCCATGGCCTGGGGGCGTTCGAACACACCTTCCATCCCTACCGCGACGTCAGCCTGCCACGCCCGGTGATCTACGATTATGCCCACAGCACCTGGGTGGAGATCATCATGGATCTGGGATGGCCCGCCGGGCTGTGCCTGATCGGCGCCGTCACGCTGCCGGTGGCGATATGCGTCGTGGGATTGCGCCGCCGCCGACGGGATCAGATTTATCCGGCAGTGGCCCTGGCCGTTTCCGTTTTGCTGGGCCTTCAGGCGACGGTCGATTTCACCGTCCAGATTCCGGCCCTGGCCGTCCTGCTGGCCTATCTTCTCGGCATCGGCTACAGCCAGTCATGGCCGTTCCGGGACGCAAGCGGCGACGCTCAGGGCTGATCCGGCCGGCAGCAGGCGACGATTTCGCCGGTCGAACGGGGAAGAAAACGGTCGGCCAGATCGCGCAGAGCCAGAAACAGCCGGGGCGCGCTTTCCGCCAGGGCCAGGGTGCAATGCAGTCCGCGGCCGCATCGGCGCTTGATCCACAAGGGCCGCCAGCCGGTGCTCAGACACAGGTTCTTCAAGGTGTTGGGCGTCCAGGAATAAAGATGGCGCTGGAAGTCGATGCGCGTCACGTCGGCGGGGACCGCGCCGTCTTCCACCGGCACCGCCAGAAACAGCAATCCATCGGCGGCGGCTTTCCGGCGCAACGAGATCAGGGTGGCGTGGGGGTCGGGGACATGTTCCAGGCTGTGATGGGCCAGGATGACGTCGAAGTGGCCGTCGGGAACGTCCGCCACCGACGCGTGCCAGCGCACTCCCTGGGACCGGCAGGCGGCGGCCGAGACCTCGCTGATGTCGACGGCCCATTTTTCCGCTGCCCGCAGCCCGGCGAGATTCTGTCCCAATCCCGCGCCGAACTCCAGCACCGCCCGGCATGACACCCCCGCGAATCCCCCCGTCAGCGCGCAGGCGCAAGTCCAGCGCCGGCGGAATACCGGATCGGCGAGGCCGGCGAAGGCGGCGGCGAAATAGTCGTCGTCATAGGATGACGGCGGTTCAGTGCCGGGCATGAATGCGAACCATATGGTCGATATCGGTGATGGACAGGCTGGAGACCATGGCCTGGAAGTATGTCTGGTGGACGGCGTTGTCCGGACGCCCCATCATCCGCACGACGTGGGCGGGACGGACGACGAAGGACTGCCGGACCTGATCATCCAGCAAGGCCAGATCGGCCGGCGCCATCCTGTCCTTGAGTGCGAGGCCCAGTTCCAGACGCTCCTCCATCACCGGCGGATGGATGCGGGCGCTGTAGACCGACATCCGCCAAGCCGCCAGCGCCCGCTCCGGATCGTCCGCCGCCAGCACGATCCGGCCAAGCCGGTACCATTGTTCCGGACGCAGGGGCGAGGCCTCCAGCAGGCCCTCCAGGTCCGCGCGCTCGCCGTCCAGCCCCGCCACCTGCCGGGTCAGCGCCTGGTACAGGCCCGCGTCGCCCCACCGGCTCCATGCCTGCGACCGTTCCAGCCATGCCAGCGTCGGGGCGGCTTCCTGCGGACGAGGATACGAGGAATCTTCCCGCACGCCGGGGGCCAGCGCGAACATCGTTCCCGCCACCAGTCGCGGAACAGCCATCGCCGCGACGATCAGGGCCACCACCGCCAGTCCGACGAGAGCCAGGCGCTCGGCGCCGACGGGGTCAGGAATTCTTGGCATAGCCCGAATAGGAACCGTAATAGCCATAGGAGCCATACGCCCCGCCCCGATCATGGGCTTGACTCGTCTGGGTCAGCACGACGCCGGCAATCCGGGCGCCGGCTTTCGTCAGATGGGAGCGCGCGGCCAGGATCGCATCCCGCGACGTATGGTTCCATTTCACGACCAGGACCGTCTGGTCGGCCGCCCGCGTCAGAATCTGGGCATCCGTGGCCGCCAGACTGGGAGGGGCGTCGATGATGACGTGATCGTACTGGGCGGCAAGCTCCTGGACGAGATCGCGCAGCCGTCCGCCAAACAGGGCATTGCCGGAATTGGCCTCCACCGGCCCCGCCGGCAGGATATCGAAGCCGGCGCGGGCGTCGCGCAACACCACCTCCCGCAGCGACACGCGCGGATCGGACAGCACCTGGGCCAGTCCCCGTTCGGGTTCGACGGCCAGCGGCAGATGCTGGGTCGGGCGCATCAAGTCGCCGTCGACGAGCAGCACGCGGCTGCCGTTGGTGGCGAGGGACATGGCCAGGTTGCGGGCGACGAAGCTTTTGCCTTCCTGGGGAACGGACGAGGTAATCAGGATGGTCTTGTCCGGCGCGCCGGTGGCCGCCGACGACAGCACGACACGGAGCGAACGGAAGGCGTTGGCGAGATGGGAGCGGGGCGAATCGAGCAGGGCGAAGGACAGCGCGGTTTCCGCCCCCTTGTCCCCTTTCCATTTCGGAATGGTCGCCAGCAGGGGAAGACCGATGATCTGCTCGACCTCCTCGCCCAGCCGGATCCGGCCGTTCAAACGGTCGAGCAGGAACACCAGACCGCCGCCGCCCAGCACGGACAGCAGCAGCGCCCCCAGGAAGACCCGGATTCGCCGCGGCGACGAAGGCTGCACCGGAATGGCGGCCTGGGACAGCACGCGGGCATTGGCGCGCTGGATACGCTCCTGCTCCGCGTCGCGCTTGTAGCGGCTGAGAAACGCCTCGTAAATGCTGCGGCTGGTCTCGGCCTGGCGCTCCAGTTCGCGCAGTTCCACCTCATGGCCGCCGGATTCGTTGGAATCCCGCCGCAAATCCTCGATCTGGCGCTCCATCGAGGTGACGCTGGCGCGGGCGGCCTCGACCTCGCTTGCCAAGGACGCGGCGATCTTGTCCACTTCCTGCTTGATCTTGCTCCGCAGTTCCTCAAGGTCGGCCCGCTGGCCGATGATGCGGGGGTGGCGGTCGCCGTAGGTTTTGGCGGCCTCCGACAATTCGCGCTGCTTGATGGCCTCCTGTTCCCTCAACCGCTGGATCAGGGGGGATTGCAAAACGTCGAAGGAGGTCTCGACGGACCCCCGGTTGAGCAGCAGCGAGCGCAACTGGGCGTACCGCGCCTGCTTCTGCGCCAGGTCCGAGCGGGCGAGGACGAGCCGGCTGTTGAGTTCGACCAGCTGCTGGTCGGTCACCGTCAACTGCCGTTCCCCCCTCCCCCGCTGCACCAGATTGTAGCGGCTGCGGAACTGCGCCGCCGCCTGTTCGGCGCTGGCCACGTCCGTGCGCAATCCCTCCAGCCGCTGCGCCAGCCAGTCATTGGCCCGCTTGGCGTCCTGCAGGCTGCTTTCCAGGCGGTCGACGACGTAAAGACCGGCCAGGGTGTTGGCGATCCGCGCCGCCTTCTCGCCGTTGTTGGCGGTGAAATTGATGCCGATGACAAAAGAGCGGCGGCGGCTCTTCACCGACAGGCGGGACGCGAACATGGCTTGAATGCGCGTCTGGCTCAATTGCGCCCGCCCTTCGGGGCTCAATTCCTGCTCGCCCGCCCGCTGCCCGGTCAACAGCGGCAGCGGGTTGACGTAGCCGAGCAGATTGGCCCAGGGGGAAGGAGGGCGCAGCCTGACGTTGAATTCCGGGTCCTGGTCGAGGGCGAGCTTGTCGATGACCGCCTTGGCCAGGGACGACGACGCCAGAATATCCGCCTCCGTCTGGACGGTGGCTTCGGTCAGCCGGCTTCTGCCGAAGGACCGCTCCAGCAGGTTGTCGCCGATATCAGGCGCCTCGATCAGGACTTCGACATGGGCGGTATACAGGCGCTCGGCCTTATACAGGTAAAGGATGGCCGGCCCGGTGACCAGCAGCACGCAGCCCAGGATCAGCCATTTCCCGCGCTCGATGACCCGGAGCGCCCATCGGACCCGACGGCGGAAAAGGTCGGGCGAGACCGGAGGCACCGTGTCCTGGAGAGAATCCAACGCCCCTCCGCCCGTCAATACTGAATGCCGAGGCGCAACAGCGCTATGGTTTGATTGAAACCGGAACCATCCACATTGCCCAGCTTGTGCCGTTCCCGAACCTCCAGGGACGTATACAGGTTCCGATTGAGCAGATAGGTGGCGCGCAACGACGCGTCGTAGGTGCTGGTGGTGAGGCCGCCGCCCTGCTGCTCGTCCTTGCTGTAGGAGAAGGCCGGCGTCAGGATGATATTGCGTTCCAGTTCGTGGCGGACCGTGACCGACACGGCGGTATGGAGCAGCGCGGCGACGCCGGTGGCGGTGGTTTCCTCCACCGAGCGTTCGATGGACGGAATCACCGTGGTCAGACGGGTCGGCGTCCAGTTGAACAGCGCCTTGACGAACAGCCCGGACGGGTCGGTCAACCGGCCGTCGGAATAGTCGTGGCGGAACCAGCCGACCAGGAAGTCGCCGCGGATCAGGTCGGAAACGTCGACGCCGAGACCGGCGCTGATGCGGATTCCGTCGCTGTCGCGTTCGTATCCGCTCTGGTCGGCGTCATGGACGTACCGGCGTGCAAGGTAGGCGGCTTCGCCGATCAGCGAATAGCTGGGAACGAACTCGTAGCCTTCGCGCCACACCACTTCGTAGTCGTTGCGGTTGCGGAGGTGGGACGGCGCGATGCCGGTCGACGTCACGGTGTCTTCCCAGTCGCGGCGAACGGCGGTGAAGCCCAGGGTCGACAACAGGTTGCCGGTATACATCGTCCCGGAGCCATTGAAGGCCAGGTAGTGGAATTCCGTCGGATGCAGGCCGCCGACATCGTCGGGGCTGCCGCGGTCCTCGTGGTCGTGGGTATAGGAAACCGACGCGTTCAGGTTGTTCCGCTCGCCGATGTCGTAGCGGCCGGCCAGCTGGGCAAAGCCGTTGGTCACGTTTTCCTTGTCGTAATTGTGGAAAACCTTCCGTTCCCCCCGCAGCGTCGACGTCAGGGAGTGGCGTTCGAATCTGGAATTCAAGGCCACTTCGGGGCGATAGGTGGTGATGAAATCGCCAACCTTGTCGTAATTGGTCGAATAGACGTTATTGGTGCGGGCCAGATCGACCTCCATCTTGGGCATCAGCATGAAGCTGCCCAGGTCGGCCCCTTTGGGTTGATAGGCGTCGGGCGCGATCTCGCTATCCTTTTGTTCCAGCGCCTCCTTCGGCGGCAGCAATCCTTCCTTCTGCTTTCGCACGGATTCTTTTTTCTGGCCGAGAGCCTTCTGGTCCGCATCCTGGTTGGTTTGCGCCAGAGCGGGCCCGTTCAGCCCCCCGAACAGGATGATGACCCCGAGTGCCAGATTGCGGACCGACATACCCTATCCCCCTTCCGCCCGTCCCCTGTCGTGGTTGCGAAACCATTCCTGGTACGCCAATCTTTTTAGAGACGAGCCCTGGCGTGCACCGCGATCATCACATCAACAACCGATTGCATGGATGGGTTGTTATATTTCTTTAGCCCAAGTTGTCAATGAGATAAGGGCACGATCATGGCGCTCAGCCAAAGACGGATGCGCCGACTCGCTGGACCGGCCGGTGATAAAGCAGCGAAGCTTTCGCGGCCGAAGTCGTGGCCGCCGGCCCATCGCCTCCCGCGCCGGCGAGCATTGCCAATACCTGGGATTTCCAGCACAATCGATCTCTAGGTGAGTCGCCCCGGCGACAGGCACAATCACGTCAAACACGGATTTCATGTCGCTGTTGATTGCGGATCGCATCCGGCTCTGGTACAGGCGCCTGCGCGTCGGAGCCAGCCAGCATCGCAACGACGCCCTGGGGGCGCTGCACCGTGCCTGGGCTTACGTCCACGCCACACAGTTGCCCGGAGACTATTACGAATTCGGTGTCTACCGTGGCGCGTCCCTGATCGGCAGCTGGCTGTCCCAGCAGTACTTCCGCAAGTGGCTGGCCCGTTCGAACGACCTGCCGTTCCGCCGGGAAGGCAGCGTCGCGGCGTTTCTGCGCCAACACCCGGTCTTCCACGGCTTCGACACCTTTTCGGGCATGCCCGACAATTGCGAGGGCGAAGACAGCCTTGCGGCGGGATCGTTCCCAACGACGCGGAGGCTGGTGGAACGGCGGTGCGCCATCGTCGGCCTGAAACCGCCCGCCTTGCATCTGGTGCAGGGGCCGTTCGCCGAGACCGGCGGGCAGACCGGCACGGCGGCGGCGATCGTTCATATCGACTGCGACCTGTACGCCTCGACGGTGGACGCCCTGCGCGCCGTCGCGCCCTGTCTGGTCCAAGGCAGCGTCGTCCTGTTCGATGACTATAACCTGTTCCGCGCCGACAACCGGTGCGGCGAACGGCGGGCGCTGACGGAATTCCAGGCAGGTGGCCGGATCCGGCTGGAACCGTGGTTCGCTTACGGGCCGGCGGCGCAGGCGTTTTTGTGCCACATGGAAGAAATGGCGGATTGCGGCGGCATTCCGATTCGGAGTACGTTCGTCCATAATTGAAACTAATTGGGGCGGAACCGACATGCGAGGTCTGATCATCGCGGCGCTTTGCGGCGGACTTCTCTGGATGATGACGGACGCCGCCCATGCGCAATCGCCTGGGGCCGCCAGTGCGACGGCTCTTCCTCCGGCCTTGCAGGCGGCCATCGCGTCCGGCAACCCCACCACGATCGAACGGACGATCAACACCTTGGCCGGAGGCAATCCGACCCAGGCGGCCACCTTGGCGCAGATGACCGCCAGTTCCGGGGAACAATTCCTCGCCTCCAATCCCATTGCCGCCGCCGCCGCGGCCCAGGCCGCCAGCCAGATCGTCAAATCCCCGGCGGTGGCGGCCGCAGCACCGCAACTGGCCTTGAACGTCGCCGTCACCGCCACGCGAATCTCCATCGCCCCCACGGTGCAGCAAGCGGTCCCGGCCACCAGCGCCGCCATTTCCAGCAACGTGGTCACGGTGGTGACGATGCCGGCCGTCTATGCCGTGTCGCCGACGGCGGCGCTGCAGGCGATGTCGGATGCCTATAATTCCGTATCCTCGCCCGCGATCGCCGCCGCCGCCCCCGGTACGTTGCAGGCCATCACCCAGACCCTGGCGCAAGCGGCGGCCGACCCTGCCCTGACCCAGTCCATGGCACAGAGCGGGGCGGTGATCACCGCCATCATCACCAAGCAGGAACTGCCGGATATCGTCAGGACCGTCATCGAAACGCGCGGCACTGCGTCGTGACCGTCTGAGGCCGGCGGCGGGAACGGGGCGGTGAGCGCCTCGTGGCGTCTGGCCGTGCATCCGCTTGGCCCGGTCGGGGCACAGGGATTGGCCCAGGCCGTCAATCTTGCCGCGCAGTTGTCCCTGCTGTCCATCGTCGGCCGGGAAGGCTTCGCCGATCTCGGCCTGGGACTGATGAGCGCCAGCAGCGTCTGCTTCCTGGGCGAGATCGGCTTCGGCGCATACTTCCTGCGCGAGACGGCCCGCTCCCCCGACTGGCTCGATTCGTGGCGGGAAGCGGTCGGCAGCCGTTTGCTGGTCCTGACTGTGGCCTTCGCCATGGCCTGGGCGGCGCTGGGCTGGGCGGCGCCCCAGCCGGATACGGCGCGCCTGGTTCTGCTGTCCGCCGTCCCCGGCATTCTCGCCTCGGGCGCCAATCCCCTTCCGGCCTTGTTCGGGCTGGGCAAGGTGCGCGTCGCCTCGGCCGGCATCCTGATGCGGTTTCTGATGCAGGGAGGCGGGGGCGTGGCGGCGGTGCTGCTGTGGCCGGACGCGGCGGCCCTGGGAATCGGGGCGGCCTTCTCCGCCGGTCTTTTGCTGCAGGTGATGCTGGGGCAGGCGGCCGGGCTGCCGCGCATGACGATGTTCCCCCGCCTCCCCCGGAGCCTGCCTCCCCCTGCCGCGCTGCGGCTTTGGGGATTGTCGCTGGTGGGCACGATCAATGACCGCGCCCTGCCCTTCATCATCGGCCATACCCGCCCGGATATTCTGGCGGTGGCGCTGATCCTCATTCAGGTGTTGCAGTCCCTGGCCGGTCTGGGCGGACAAATGGACCGCCTGCTGATTCCGGCGGCGGCGACGCGGAAAGGCGGCGACCCGGCCGCAACCTTGCGCGCCCTGCTGCCGCCGCTGGCCGGAGCGATCGTGGTGATGGTGGTCGCGATTCCCGCTCTGGCGTGGTGGTTTCATCCGGGGCTGCACTGGGCGGCCCTGCTGCTGGCGCTGGAATGGGCGGTGGTTCTGGTCGGCGCCCTCGCCTTCGCCTTGGCTTTCGCCAGGGATGGCGAGAAACGGGTGGCCCGCTTCATGCTGGTGGCGGTGCCGCTGTCGACGGCGGCCCAGGTGGTTGTCGGCGGCCATGTCGGGCTGGAGGCGGTTCTGGCGTTGCGCGTGGCGGTGGCCGCCATTGCCACATGGCTGGCTCTGCTGAGCCTCGGCAACCTGAAAGGACACACCCCATGTCCGGCGGATTGACGGCCAGACTGGCGGCTCTGGTGGCATGCGCCTTGGCCGCCTATGGGATTCGCCACGATTCCCTGAGCATGCCGCCGCCATACTGGTATGCCGTGGCCATGGCCGTGGGGCTCTATGCCTTGAGCGAGCATCTGTGGCCCTGCCGGCATGAGCACGGCCCGCTTCGGCACGGCGTCGACGTTCTGGGACGGTTGGGGGTGATCGCCCTGTTCCTGACCGCGGCGGGATACCTTCTCAAGATTTCGGATGTGTATTCGCGATTGTGGTCGACCTATTGGCTGGTCTCGGCCTGGATCGTCCTCGGCCTGATGAACACGAACAGACGCCGGCGGCGCGGGCGCCTGATCCTGGTGGGTGAACCGGAAGCGGTGCAACACCAGCACGCGTCCCATGCCGGCACCGACGACCGCACCATCCTGTGTCTGAGCCTGTCCGAGGCATTGACCTGGCTGGAGGATCGGGACGCCGCCGGCGACACCATGCGCGACACCGAGATCCTTCTGGTGGGGGCGGTCCCGGAGCCGGCGGACCGCACGGCCCTGATCCTGGCCTTGCACGGCAATCCGGTGACGTTGCGCTATTGCCCCGATTGCCAGGACATCCCGGGCGATGCGGAGCGCTTCAGCGTGCCGCTGCTGCCGTCCCCGGGACCGGTGGACGATGCCCTGAAACGGCTCGAGGACCTCGTTCTCGGCGGGGCCGCCCTGATCCTGTGCGCGCTGCCCATGCTGGTCACCGCGCTGATGGTCGCATGGAATGGACCTGGGCCGATCCTGTTCCGGCAGCGCCGCCTGGGGCTGGGAGGCCAGGCCTTCACCATCTACAAATTCCGGACCATGGCTCCGGGAGCGGCCGACGACGCCGAAGCCCCCCAGGCCGGGGCCGGCGACGCCCGCGTAACCCGCATCGGCGCGATCCTGCGCCATTGGGGACTGGACGAAATGCCGCAGTTGTTCAACGTCCTGCGCGGCGACATGTCCCTGGTCGGCCCCCGACCCCACGCCTTTCCCCACGACGTGCTGTGGGGAGGACAATTGCCTCAATACGCCCAACGCTTCCGCATGCGGCCGGGGATCACCGGGCTGGCCCAGATTCGCGGCCGGCGCGGCTATGTCGAGTCGATCGAGGACATCAAGGCCCGCCTCGACCTGGATCTGGACTATATCCGCAACTGGTCGCTGGTCCTGGATCTGCGCATCCTGTTCGGCACGCTGCCGGCCCTGATTCGCACCGCCCCGTCAACGGCGGGCCAGCCGACGGACGACTAGCTGCGACAGCAGCATCAGCAGGAACCGCCCATTGCTGGCCACATAGCGCGGCCCCAGCCGCAATGGCTCCTGGATCATCCGGAACAGCCATTCCAGTCCCGCCGACCGCATCCACAGGGGAGCGCGGACGCGGTCCCCGGCCAGCACGTCGAGGGAGCCGCCGACACCGAAGGCGAAAGGAATCCCGCTGGCGGCATGCACACGGGCCAGGAACAGGTCCTGCCGCGGATAGGGCAAGGCGGCGATCAGGCAATCGGCGCCCGATGCCGCCAGTTGCCGGGCCACGGCGTCATCCTGCTCCGGCGGGAAATAACCGTCGCGCCAGCCGGCCGGGCTGAACCCCGGGTATTTCCGCCGCAACGCCGCCACCGCCCGTTCCAGCACGTCGGCCCTGGCTCCGACGATGAACGGACGCAGCCCCTGCGCGGCACACAAGGCCGCCACCCGGTCGAGCAGGTCGACACCGGGAACCCGCTCGCCGATCCGCGCCCCCAGCAACCGCAATCCCCACAACACGCCCATGCCGTCGACCAAGGCCGCGTCGGCGGTCAGGACGGTCAGGCGGAACGCCGGATCGACGCGCAGTTCGACCAGCTTGGCGACATTGATGTCGGCGATCCGGAACGGCCGGCAGGTGATCATGGCGTCGTGCGCCCGCGACAGGACGGTTTCCATGTCCAGGCCGTCAAAGCCGATTCCCCAGCGGAACAGGCGGCCCGACGCGTCTTCGGCCAAGGCGTCGTCGAGGGCGGGGCCATGCCGCCACCGCGACAGAGGCCCCACCAGGGCGGCAGGCAGGAGCAGGCGCCAGACGTGGCGGACCATGCGCCCCGGCCGGGAGCGCCGGGCCGGAGCCGATGCGGCAGGAGCGTCCGGCGGCAAGGGCGCGCCGTCTGCCGCCCTTGCCGCTTCCAGCCACAGGCAATCGGGCAAGGCGGCCTGCCCGGCCAACGGCGTCTGCGGGGTCAGGCCGGCGGCCACGCAGGTCCGGTGCAGGCTGGCGGCGGTGAAGTAGCTGACATGGGCGGGGTGAATCTCTTCCGGCCGCAGGGCATCGGGCCGGGTGCGCGGCACCTCGATCACCACCCGTCCCTCATTCTCCAGAACCCGGGCAAGGCGGCCCAGGTCGCCGACGGGATCGACCATGTGTTCCACGGTGTGGAACAGCGCGATCAGATCGAAGGGCGCCGTCCGGGCCAGATCGTCCCAGGCGATGAAGACGACGGGTGCTCCGTCCAGTGCCATCCGACGGTGGCTTTCGTCGGGTTCGATCGCCGCCAGCCGCAGATCGGGGCGCAGGCCGTGCAGCCGTCCGAGAAAGCCGCCATGCCCACTGCCGATTTCCAGGACCCGTCCCTGCGCCGGAACCAGGGACGCCAGGGCGCGGGCCCGGCGCAGGCCGGTTTCCCGGCAGCGCACGGCATGCACGAAGGCGTCATCGGGGTGTCGGCAACTCTCGAACGGATAATAGCGGCGGTAGTCGCGGGCATAGAAGCGGGTCATGCCGGCCGGCGTCAGATCGGGCTCCAGATACAGGCCCCGGCAATGGCCGCATTCCATCAGGTGTTGCCCTTGTCCGGCCATGCCGCCGCATCCGAGCCGCTGTTGCCGGCTGGTCGAGCCGCACAACCGGCACATGCCGCCCGGCCGGCCCAAGGACAAAGGGGGCAACCTCATAGTTCGGCCACCGTCGCCAACAGCGCCGGATCGATCAACGCACTGCCCGGCAGCGTGTCCACGGTGCTGTTGTCGCGGATGGCCAGATGCACCGCCGACAGGCCCGAGGGCGGATAAACGGCGCCGATCAGCGCCTGCCCGGCGGCGCCGCAGCGGCTGAAGCGATTGCGTTCGACCACCACGTCGCGCAGTGCCGATTCCGGCTGATCGCCGTGGCCGACGACCACCGCCTGCGCCATGGCGGCGACCATGTTGCCGCTGACCAGAACGGCTTGGGCATCGACGACGCGAATGCCGAAGCCCTCCCTGTCGCTGCGGCCGACGATCCGGTTGTTGGCGATGACCACGCCATCCGAGCCGCGATCGGCGGCAATGGCGCCGGAAACGCCGCTGATGACGTTTTCGGCGATGACCAGGTCGTGGATGCGTCCCGGGTGGCGGAAATTCAGGACGAGGATGCCGCGCAGGCTTGCCTCGGCGGTGGCGCTGGTGATGATGTTGCCGACGATGGCGCCATGGGCGCTGCCGTCGCGGATCAGAATGCCGGTGCTTCCCGGCATGACCGCTTGAAAATGCAGGGTGTTGGCCTCGACGGTGAAGGCATCCACCCAGTTGAGCTCGATCGCGGCATCGATGAAAGTGGTGAAGTCGAAGCGGTTGCGGCTGATATCCACGTGGCGGACAGTCGCGCCCTCTCCTCCCCCCAGGACGTAGATGGCGTTCTGCACCTTGGTCGAGCCGATGCATCCGCTGAAGCTGTTGTCCCGGATGCGGATGCCGCCGCAATCGGAGTCGGGGTGGTCGCCGGCGGAGACGTAGATGCCGGGCATGTTGCCGTTATCGGCGAAGACGCACCCGTCCACCCTGATGTCGCCCGGCCCGGAAAAGGGCTGGCCGGGAACGGGACCAAGCACGATGCCGCCGCCGCCGTTGCGGCCGTCGCCGAAATGTTCGAACCGGCAATTTCGGATGGCGATCCTTCGCAACGGGCCGCGAAGATAGAGGGCGAAACCGTCTTGCCCGGCAGCCGCATGGCTCAGTTGGCGGCTGCGGCCGCCGCGAAAGCCGAGGTCGACGGCGGAAAAATCGTCCAGTGCCGCCGACGGGGCATGCACCAGATTGAAAGGCGGCCGCTCCGGCGCCCCGCCATAGACCAGAACCGAACTGGAGGGACCGTCGCCCCGCCACCGCTGCCGCGATCTTGGATGCAGGGGCCGGCCCAGCCGGTACTCCCCGGCGGGAAACCATAAGTCGTCCCCGCCCTGATCGATGGCCCGCTGCAGCGCTTCGGCGTCGTCATGGCGGCCGTCGCCGCGAGCCCCGAACCCCTTCACGTTCCTTTCGTCATATCCCGGGGACGGTCTCAGCCGCCCGGCGAGGCCGATGCCCCCGGCGGCGGCGATGGCGGCGATGGTGAGGGCGAGCGCCCGCCGGCTCAGGCGCATGCGCCCTCCCGCCACGCCCGAACGATGGAGGCGATGCTGTCGTCGAGATCGCGATCCGCGCTCCACCCCAGATCGGCCAGGGCCCTGGCCGGATCGCCCAACTGGCTTGGACGGTCGACCGCCCGGCGCAAGTGCGGATCGCTGACGATATTGACCCGCACGCCGAGATGCGCCGCCAGCCGCAAGGCGATGTCGCTGACCGGGTGGTCGCGTCCGCGGCACAGGTTGTAGACCGCCGTTGCCGACGTGGCGGGCCAGCCCCTGTCGGCCAGCCGCGCCAACCCGGCCGCCATATCGCGGACATCGACGAAATCGCGCCGGGTGTCCAGGTTGCCCATGCGCAGATCGAGGACGGCCTTCCCGGCGGCGTGCAACCGTCCGAGGAGGTCGGGAATCAGGTGTCCATTGGGGTCGTTGGCACCGATGACGTTGAACATGCGGGCGACGAGGCCGCATCCGTGACCGGCCATGGCCCAGGCCGCAAGCTGGTGTTCGTTCGCCGCCTTCGAGGCCGAATAGACGTCGCGCGGGGCCAGCGGCGCCGTTTCGCTCAACCGGCCGTCGCCCCAGTCGTAGACGGCGCCGCTGGAGGCCAGGACGACGCGGCGGCAACCGGCGGCGGCACAGGCGTCGAGGACCGACTGGAACCCCATGACGTTGACGTCCATGGCATGGAACGGATCGCCCTCGCAGGTCGGAATGTGATGGATTGCGGCGAGATGGACGAGCCGGTGCGGCCGATGCCGTTCCATCACCTCGCGCATGAGCCGGCAATCGCGAATGTCGGCGCGATAGCATGTCAGCCCCGGCCGCGCCGCCGGCATGGGACGGCCGACCGACAAATCGTCGATCACGACCACCGCCCCTCGTTCCAGCAGGATGTCCACCAACGGCGTGCCGACGAAACCGGCGCCGCCGGTGACGACGGCGACGCCGGACGGATCAGAAATTGCGCTCGGTGACACGAACGATGTCCCCCGGCAGAATCGGCGTGCGTTCCAAGGCGCGATACTGCTGTTCGGTTCCATCGACGATGCGGATCAGGATGGCCACGCCTTCGCGGGCGCGATAGTCATAGCCCCCGGCGCGGGCAACGGCCGACAATACGGTCATTCCCACCGTATAGGGAAATTCGCCCGGCTGCTTGACCTCGCCCAGAACATAGAACGGACGATAGGTCAGCACCTCCACGGCGACTTTCGGATTGCGCAGGTAATTGCCGCGGGTGAGCACGTCTTCCACCCGGCCTGCCAGGGTCTTGGCGGTGACCCCGATGGCGGGAACCGTGCCGATCAGCGGCATGCTGAGATTGCCGCTGGAATCGATCTGGAATTCGCCGGAAAGATTCTGTTCCTCGAAGACGATGATGCGCACCCGGTTGCCGGCCTCCAGAAGGTATCCTTCGCTGAAGTTTCCGACCGACGAAGGGGCATCCTGGTCGGGAATGGAATGGCGGGCGCACCCGGTCAAAGCCAGCAAAGCAACGAGGACGGCGGAAATAAAGCGCATCGGGGTCCCTTGTTATCCAGTTCACCACTCGGACGTGTCGTGGCAATATAGCGGTATCCTGGATAGGTGAGAAGACGTCCGTTGAGCGTGGCGATTCCACGATGATCAAGAAGCTCTGGCGCGGACTGGTGCGCGCGGACGCCCCGGCGGCGGCCGCGGACATGCCGGCGGCGGACAGTCTGGCGGTCCCGTCCCGGTCGCCGGTCCATGCCGTCGGCGACGTTCATGGGCAGATCCGGCAATTGCGCCGGACGATCGACTGGATAAGCCTGCGGGCGCGGGAACAGGCCGAACAGGGCCTGTCCCCCATCGCCGTGTTTCTCGGCGATTACATCGATCGGGGCGACGACAGCCGCGCCGTCCTCGAAACCCTGGTCGCGCTGGACCATGCCGTGCCGTCGGTGGAATGGGTTTTCCTGGCCGGCAATCACGAGGCGGCGTTGCTGGCCTTTCTCGACAACCCGGCCGATCACGGCCAATGGCTGGACTTCGGCGGCGTTGAAACCTTGCTGAGCTACGGCGTGCCGCCGCCCCTGGCGACGGATGACGTCCGCGCCTTGCGCCGCGCCCGCGACCAACTGGCGCGGGCCATGCCCGCCGGGCATGTCGCCTTCTTGCGGCGCCTGCGCCTCAGCTTCCAGTGCGGCAGCTACGTGTTCGTGCATGCCGGGTTGCGGCCGGGCCGGCCCGCCGATCGTCAGTCGCCCGAGGACATGCTGTGGATTCGCGAGGACTTTCTCGACCACCCGCAATGGCACGGCCGGTGCGTCGTGCATGGGCACACCATCGAAGCGCAGCCGGCCCTGCATTCCTGGCGCATCGGCATCGACACCGGCGCCTATGCCGGCGGACCGCTCAGTTGCCTGTCGCTGACCGGCAACCGGCGGGAGGTGACGGGGTTCTTCGGTTCGGAATGATGCCCCCCGACTAGGGATTGGAGGCATAGCCCAGGCGCGCCATCACCAGCCCGTGGTCGCGTTCCACCTGCGCCGCCTGCGCCGGACTGAGGCTGTCGCGCCAGCCGCCCGCCACGCCACGGCGGAAGAAGCGGTCCATGCCGGGCAGCCGTTCGCCGAAGCCATGCGCCTCTTCGCGGGCCCGCAGCACCTCGAAGCGGGTCGCCGCCACCGCTGCCGCCACCGCCTGCTCCGTCACGGTCCAGCCGACATGGGCGGCGACCCGCGCCAACTGCCCGGCCGCATCGGCCTTCATGTCCTCATAGCGCACCAGCAGCGGCTTTGGCCCGGGCCCGTCCAGCCAGCTTTCCACATGGGCGCTCCAGGTCAACAGGGGCTGGGCCAGTTGCAAGGTGTCGGCCCGCCCCCCCATTCTTGCCTCGGGATTGTTGAGGATGGCGATGGCCGCGTCCAGCGACCGGCCGGTCTGATGCGCCAGCGACACGGCCACGTCGCGCGGATCGCGGACGATGTAGAGCGCGCCCAGCGTCACCGCCGGCGGAAACAACGGCTCGCCCGCCGGCGTCAGGGTGCGGGCGTCGTGGACCTTGCGGAACATCGGCTCGCCGCAGACCACCGCTTCCTGCTCGTATTGGCGCGGGCGCAGGCAGGCGATCTCCTCCGCCGTCAGGTCGGCGGCGTCCACATGCAGCGCATCCTCGAAAAAACTGCAGGACGCTGCCACCGGAGCGAAGCCGGTGACGGCGTCGATGGGCTGGCCGCCGAACTGCAGGCTGGAGAGGCTGAGCCGCAGCCAGGTATTTCCCGATTTGGGATAGGAGGCGATCCAGTAGAACCCCCTCATTTCCCCCCCGTCACGACGGCAGGCTGGTGCCGGCGGACGATGTCGTCGGCGATCGCCTCCAGGGCGTCGAAATCCAGGCGCCGCCCCAGCCGGTACTGCGCCAGCCCATGCGCCGCCAGATGGCCGGCATGCAGGAACGTCGCCCGGTCCAATCCCAGCCGCGCCGCCAGGCCCAGCCGGTACAGGGAGCGATGCAGCATGGTGACGGCCGACATGCCGCCGACCTGGACGAGGCTTTCGTGTCTGGCGTCGTTCACCGTTTCCAAATGATAGACCGCCGCCAGCGGCAGCGTTTTGGAGGAAAAGGCCGAGCCGACCGGGACATGGCATTTTTCCACCGCCCGCCAGGAGCGTTCCACCCCCTCCACAGGAAAACCCAGCCGCTGCGCCACCGAGGGCTCCAGCTTCAGGCGGGGAATGGCGGGCAGCACCACCGGTCCGCCGGCAGCGGTGGCGATGACCGTCACATCGTCGGCCAACAGGGCGTGCCCCCGCCGCAGCAGGGTCGCCGCCAGGGTCGACTTGCCGCTGCCGGACGGCGCGGCGAAGGCCACCGCCACGCCGCCCAGCCGCACGCAACTGGCATGCAGGGGAAACAGCCCGCGGCGAAAGCAGACGATGCCCAGCACCGTACCCAGCAGGAAGACCCGGATGTCGGGAGCGGAGCGATCCATGACCGGATCGACCACGATCTCGCCCCCGCCGGCATCGATGCGATAGGCGGCCACGCCGGCAAGGGCGAAACGGCAGGTTCCGTCCCGCGCCATCTGCAACAACGGCTGGCTGACAACCTCGTCCTCCAGCCGTTCGGGCACGCTCCCCAGGCGGACGTTCAGATCCGGATCGCGGTCATCGCCCTCCCACGGCGGCAAGTCGGGCAGAGCCAGTTCGCTGCGAACCCGCCAGCCGCACAGCATGCGGTCGTCAGTTTCCATAGACCGCCACCGGAGCAAACTTTCCCGCGTGTCTGACGCCGGTGACGGCGGTGCCGGCGCTGAGGCACCAGGCATGGCCGTGCAGACGGCCATCGTCGGCCCGGGCCAGACCGAAATGCACCTCCGCCGGCAGGCCGCGGCGGCGCAGCATCAGCGCTGCCGCCAACGCCTGCTGCAGACAGACCGCCCGAAAAGGCATATGGCCGGCAACCCGGTTCACCGCGCCTCCGACGGCCAGAGCCTCGGCCGAGGACAGTCCGGACGAGGAGGGCTTGCCCAGGGTCAGGCCAAGGCAACGCATGGCCAGCCGGAACGGCAACAGTCCCAGGACCAGCTTGACCACGGCCAGCGCCAGCACGGCCTCGGCCAGCCGACGGCGTTCCGCCGCCGGCAGCGCCGCCACGCGCCGGACCCGGCCGATCATGGCCCCACCTCCAGCAGGCCGTGTTCGGCCAGATTGGACAACAGATCGATGACGTCCCGCTCCATCTCGTCGGGAGCGCCGTCGAACTCTTCCGCCAGTTGGGCCAGCAGGCGCTCCACCGTCACCGGTTCCTTCAGACGGGCCCAGATTTCGCTGCCGATGGCGTCAAGGCCATAATAGACGCCCTTGCGGGCATCCATCATCACCGTCTCGCCATCGACCTGCGCCATCAGCACCGCTTCCGATCGCCACACAGTGGAACACGCATTGATCTTTGCCATGGGTCGGAGCCAGAAATCCAAGATGGCCGGCAATGCCAACGGAAGCCGCCGTTCCGGGCATTCTGCCAGACGTCACGCCAGAAGAGGAAAGGTTAGCCGAGCACGAAGGCGATGGCAACCACACGATACAGGAAAATAATCAGCACAAACATATAGTAAATAATCATGTGCAACAAAACGAAATATAAAATTTTTATAATTTCATAGCAGATGCCGCCCTCTATACGCTTTACATCATCATGGATAATTGTATGATATGCACCTTATGCTCTAACGGATGATAGTCATGATGCTTGAAGATCTTCGCGTCGAATCGTTCTCGCCTCACGTCGGCACGGCTTTCACCTTGAAAGTCGGCGACCTGGAAGAAGTGTTCACCCTGCGCGAGGCGGTCTCCCGCAGAGAGCGGGGAGTGGCCGGGATGCGTCCGCCGTTTTCCCTGATCTTCCATGGATCGCGCACGGACATCATGTTCAATCAGCAGATCCTGCCGCTCACCCATCCGGAGATGGGCGACCTCCCCCTCTTCCTGGTCCCGATCGGCCGCAACGAGGACGGCACCGTCTGCTATCAGGCGGTCTTCAACTGAGCGGGGGCCTTTTCCATCAGCCAATAGGGGCCATGGGGGCTGACCTGGCGGAAACCCAGGCGCTCGTAAAGCCTTTTGGCGGGGTTCATCTCCTCGACGTGGATGCTGGCGACCTTGCCGTCGGCGGCGGCTTCCTCCAGCACCGCGCCGAGAAAGAGGCTGCCGTAGCCCCTGCCCCGGTAGGCGGGGAGAAAGGCGATGTCGACGATGCGCAGGTCGGTGCGGGCGACGCGATCCAGATACAGCCGGCCGATGGGCTCGCCCTTGTCCTCGATGATCATGAAATCGGCGCCGGCGTAATAGGTGGCGTAGTGCAGCCGCTGCAACCGGAACTGATCGGCGAGAAAGGCCAGTTTCTGGTCGTCGCTCCACGCCGTCAGCGGCGCCAGCTCGTCCCAGCGGATGGAGACGTAAAGACGCGACAGGAAGGGCAGGTCGGCCTCGGTTTCGGGGCGCAACGCCACCCCGATCCCGGCCAGGGCCGCCGGCACGGGGAAGGCTCCCCGCACCGGGCGAACGTCCGCGGACACGCCGGTCAGTCCCAGGGGACCGGGAACACGCCATTGGTGCAGATGGCGTAGCTGAGGGCGAGGTAGGGCTGCATGTTGTCGTGGGCCGCCGGCTTGACCTCCCCGCTGGTGGTGATGGCGGCGGCGGCCATGTTCACCTGCGTCCCGCTGGTTTCGGGAGCAAAATCGTACTGCCCGACCGAACGCGACACATGGCAGGTGCCGGCGGTCGGGGTGCCGGTCAGGTCGGCGACGGCCGATGAAAAGGTCCCGCTCAACGCGTGATCATGCTGCGGCAGAGCGGTCACGATAACCTCCTTCTCGCCCCAGATCTGGCCCCAGGTCCGCGGCGTCAGTCCCGGTCCCGTCCCGGTAGAGGCGGCGGTCCGTCCCTGCAAATTGGGAAGGCCGATGGTTTGGTTCGGCGTGCCGCCGTAATGGTTGCCGATGACGCCGTACAGCGCCTGGTACTGGCCGATGGGGAGGATCTGGCCATCGCAGCTTGCCCAATCCTGGGGCGTGAAGGTCACGCATGGCCAGAGGCGGATTTCTCCGATGAAGGATTCAGACATGGCCTCGCTCCTGATTCTAGGGGCGTTGAGGAAACAAACCGCCGCTGACCGCGATGATGAAGTTGAACGCCATCGTCGGCATGCAGTTGTCGTGGGGGAAGTCATAGCCGGCGTCGGCGAGGGCGGCGTCGGCGAATTGCTGGGCCGTGCCCGGCTTGTCGGTGGGCAGATACAGGCCACGGGGCGTGCCCGTCGACGGCACCATGGCGAACGTGTTGCCCTCGGCGGTGGTGGCGGTGGCGGCGGTGGTGCTCACCATCAGGTTGTGACTGTGCGCGGGGATGGTCGCGGCGTTGAGCACGACCCGTTCAGCCCCGCCGGTCTGGCCGAGAGTGCGGTTGGTCAGCCCACTGCCCTGCCCCATGCCCACCGGCACCCGTCCACGCATGTCAGGAAGCATGAAGCTCGTTCTGCCATCGCCGCCATAAATGGTGCCGATCAGGGCAAAGAGCAGCTCGTTTCCGGTGATGGGCATCGTCCGGCCGTCACAGAAGCGCCAGCCATTCGGCTCGTAATTGCCGGCGAACAATCGGATTTCGCCAACGAAATAGTCCATTTGCGTTGCTCCTCAAGTCTTGATCGCGACGTTGCGCGTCAGGGGCGCTGCGGATAGTAGCCGAGCATCGCGATGCAGAAATTGAGCACCGTGAAGGGCTGCACATTGCCGTGAGCCCCGCCGCCGACGGTGGAAACGGTATCGGCAGCCAGCGGAACCAGCGTGTCCGCCGCCCCGTAAATGGGCATGACCGTCGCCGTCGGCGAGACGGTCTTGGGCGTCGCCGGCATGGCGCCCAACACAGGCGCGAGCGAACCGTCGACGCCGACCCCCGCCAACTGGTGGGTGTGCGCGGGAAGCTGCGACGTGGTCAAGGTCACGGTTTCCGTACCGGCCGTGGCGCCCATGGGATAAGCCGCCTGGCCGGTCCACTGGTCGGTATGAACGGCGACCCGGCCGCGCAGGTCGGGCAGGGCGAAGGTGGTCTGCTTGTTGCCGCCATAGGCGAAACCGAACAGGGTGTACAGGGCCGCATACTGCTGAACGGGCAATACCGCACCGTTGCACAGGGCCCAGCCTTCCGGCGCCCAGTCCCAGGTGAATATCCGAATTTCGCCGAGATATGGCTCCATGCCCTCCTCCTTCCGTGCGATGGTACGTGGACGGACCGAATTCCTGACGGCGCACGTCAACGTCCGGAAAATCAATTAAAACATGCCATGAATCCGTCAGTTGCAATCAATTCGCAACAGAACGACAATGTAGATATCGCATGTGCAAAAAACTCAGCACCGTATTTAGTGTTAGTTGAATTTTACGCAGCAGATGTTCCCTGATCAAGATGCATAATGAAAAAACCTCCCTGATTTTTGAAATATTTCTGTGCGCAATACGATAAAAAATTGCAAAGCTTACGAATTCAACCGCACCCGCCATGCCGGTGGCCTCCGCTGGCCGTTGCCCCTATACAGGCAGGACACCGCAACGCCGCCTTTTCCGGGAAAGGACCCGCCATCGCCTTGCCGCCTTCCGACATCGCCGCCCTGCTGACCGATCTGGACCGCTTCGGCCGTTGGCGCTTGGCCCGCGGCGTCGTGCTGG
>AGTN01019491.1_pt1 | contig 21867 bp, 13 predicted proteins | sample 314218 | NCBI WGS metagenome assembly AGTN01 (sample SAMN02954264, study PRJNA73603) | bioreactor metagenome | biome: terrestrial; feature: non-aerated bioreactor; material: poplar woody material; isolation source: poplar biomass | place: USA | collected 2006-12 | reverse complement strand
TATTGGATATTGCCGGATATAATTACACAGAAGATAAATACGACAGCGATCACGAAAAATATCCGGACAGGGTTATTTACGGAAGCGAAAACCGTCATGATCTGGGAGCCTGGAAAGCAGTCAGGGATAAAGAGTTTATCTTCGGGCAATTCCTTTGGACAGGGATTGATTATTTGGGAGAATCCGGCCGATGGCCCTCCAGGGGGTTTTACTCCGGGTTGCTCGATTTTGGCGGTTTTATCAAGCCTAGAGGTTACTTCCGTCAGGCTTTGTGGTCGGAGATACCAATGGCATATATAGGTACTTATGGTAAATCAGATTATGGAGAACGGGTACCCTCTATGGATGCATGGCCGATCTGGAATTATGAAGAAGGCCGGTTAATCCGTGTAGTATGTTATACGAATGCGGTAAAAGCGAAATTATTACTGAACGGGACAGAGGTCGGACCCATAAAAGAGTATGATGATAATACCGGTATTATTTATTGGGACATTCCTTATAAACCGGGAAAATTGGAGGTTGTGGGGATGGATCAGAACAACAATGAGATCTCAAGGAACTCCATACGGTCATCCGGACGGCCTCACGCTTTGCAAATCGTCCAGGCGGATAATGAAATAGATAAGAATAGGGGTCTTGCCCAGATTGTGCTGCAGGTGGTTGACGAAAACGGTGTTCCCGTAATGCTGTCGGACAATGAAATAACCTGCCAGATTGCCGGACCGGGTAACCTACTCGGATTGGAAGCCAGCAATAATTCCGATATGAGTGATTATACGGATAATAAGCATCGTGTTTTTCATGGGCGTATTCTCGCATATGTACAATTCACCGGTGAACCGGAAGATATAACCGTCCGGTTTACTTCTCCCGGGTTAAAACCGGTTGAAGTCAATATAGTAAATCCGGAATAGATGCCGGAAACATTTGTTCAGTAATCAAATTGTCAATATCGGCTGTTAGCTGTTTACTTCGTTATAATATCCGAAGAGAATAGTTAATTCTCTTTCGCAGGATTTCACGGAAACCTATGAGATATTTATAAGCGGCTCTAATTCAAAGATGCTGTCGAGAGAACTGGCAACACTTCTTTCAGGTCGTTATGTGGAATTCGAGATATTTCCATTCAGTTTTACAGAATATACCGGCATAACAAAAAAAGAAGTTATCAAGCAAAGTTATATAGACTACATGGAAGATACGTTCCTGATACATCGTGTGGAACGCTACGATATTCGGGGTAAAGAAACCATTTCCGGCAACTGCAAGTATTATATAAATGATTTGTCGTTCAAGAATTACCTCTATCCGGGGTTTGGTTACGGTATAGGCTATAAACTGGAAAATCTTGTTTATTTGGAACTCCGCCGGGCCGGATACGATATTTATGCAGGCACTATGCGGGATAAGGAGGTTGACTTCGTCGCAAAAAAAGGAGAACGATTGATATACCTCCAAAGCACTTAACCTTCCAATAACGGCATCCGCCATATTCAGGCGTGGAAACTGTCAAAAGAAATAATATAGTTGATAGTTGAATTATCCATTATCAACTATCGTTATGAAGCCGGCTTGTCGTCCCGTTTTACCGGATTGCTTCTCCGCCTATCGGCGGATCGCAATGACGAAGGAATAAGGGCCTTTTTCACCTTTTCACCTTTCCACCTTTCCACCTTTCCACTTTTCCACTTTTCCACTTTTCCACTTTTCCACTTTTTTGATATAGACGCACGTAATCTATCTCGTAATGCAGGGGAAATGCCGCATCGTCGGGCGTTCCGCCGTGCTGTCCCCCTATGGCCAGGTTCAACAGCAGGTAGTGAGGTTGTTTAAACGGATTTTTGAACTCCCCGAGTGATCCGTTCAGGGTTTCCGACAGTTCGATTTCGTTGAGCAGTTCGTCATCCAGATAGAGCCGGATTGCTTCTTCGTCCCAGTCCATTCTCCAGATATGGAATTTGTCCGCCCAATGCGGATCTTTGTCCGCCCAATGCGTGAACGGAGTTTCCGAAGAGTCCCATTTGGCATTCCATCTCCGTTGTGATCCCCACGCCGCATTTGCCAGGATATGCGGAACATCGTCTATGCGGTAATACTCCATGATGTCGATCTCACCGTTGGACGGCCATTCCATTTCGGTGCCCAGCGTCCAGATGGCAGGCCAGGCTCCCCCGGCAGTGGGTATCTTCGCCCTGATCTCGAAACGGCCATACTGAAATTCTTTTCTGCCCTGTGTCTTTATCGACGATGCGGTGTATTCGATATATTCCCTGCTCCTTCTCCAGTCGTTGCTTCCCTTTTCATACAAAGGGTTTTCCCTTTTTTCCTTACGCGCCGAAATCACCAAAACTCCATCCCTGCATTCGGCATTTGCCTCCTGATACCATTGCAGTTCACGGTTGCGGGCGAAACCTTCTTCGAAAGACCATACCGCCTTGTCGGGAGCGTCGTCGTAATCGAACTCGTCGTTCCATACCAATGTCCATCCTTCGTAGCCCTCAGGAGCATTCGTATCGGGCAATACACTGTCAAAAATATCCAACGACCAGTTATCCATCCACTTAAGAACCGGATAACCACCTTCAAACAATACCGGAAGCCATATATAGCGGCTATCGCCCAAACTCTCGGGTCTCCAGCGATCGGCCAGAAAAATAAAAGCGTCTTTCTTTCCTTCTACCGGCAGGATATAGGTACTCTGCGACCGAAAAGTAAGGTCGGCGTCCTCACCCCTGCACGGATTCGGCCTCAGCGTCCATTCACCCATGATATCGTCGGCTACCAGCAGGCGGGCGGCATTCGGCGCCCAGCCGGTACATCCCGAGGTGATCATGAAATAGCGTCCGTCTCTTTTGAATATTGCCGGCGCTTCGTTATGCCCTGCCGGTTCCACGCGGATGTAGTGACCGGTATGGCTCAGGTAATCGTCCGACAGTTCGGCAATATGCATTGTGAGATTCTCTTCCGACGAATAGATATGGTAGGCCTTCTTATCGTCGTCCACAAAAAGCGTCATATCGCGCGACATTTGCCCGTCCCCGAAATCGCGGCGGACAAACACTCCGTCTTTCACCGCCTCCGTCCATTCGGGTGTCCACCATTCGGGAAAATTTTTCAGACTAACCGTTGACCGCTGTTGTTCCTGCGTCATGTTCAAAGGCCATTGTCCTGCATTTACCCGCGAAGATTTGATATAGGTAAACGGCCCTGTTGGTGAATCACTGCTCGCTACACCATACAAAGCGGCCTCATATCCCTGTCCTTTCAGCTCGAGATGGAAATACATGACGAACTTTTTTGTCTTTTCATTGTATATTACCTTAGGACGCTCAATGATACACCCTTTCACAATGGGACTGTCTTTTTCTTCGGACAAAGGGAAAACGACGCCTTCGTTTTTCCAGTTGTACAGATCGCTGGAGGAGTAGCACATCACTCCTTCTTCGGTAATAAAGCCTTTGTCGGGACGATGCTCTCCATACCAGTAATAAGTCCCTTCATGATACAGTATGCCACCCCCGTGGGCATTGATATGATTTCCCTGATCGTCTTTCCATATCTCACCGGGAATAAAGGATGTATAACCGTTCGGGGTATCATACGATTGAGACTTGCCACAGCCAATGGACATAACGAAGGCCAACGTCCATAATATACACATTTTACATTTCATTATTTGTCAGTTAAAAGTTACCATTACGCAGCATCTAGTCAAAAGGATCAGACATTTTTACTGCTTTTATCTCATCCTGGGACAAAGCCCTGTTATAAACCCGGAGGTTGTTTATTGTTGAATTATTTTCTACTATTTCTGCGCTCGGCAAAGCAAATAAATTTGCTCTGCACTCGTTTAACGAAATAGTTCCTTTAAATCGTCCAAGAATAATTTCGGAAAGCGACAACCCTTCCACTTCGGTGTATTGATCGATAAGCCCGTTGATATACGTTTTCATGACCCCTTTTTCGTAGGTTATCGCCAGTTGAAAAGTCGTTAGTTTTGCAGGAGGATACCAATATCCCCCCGTTCCTCTGTTCCGCGTTTTCCATGCATCGGAATTACCAAGTACATTGGAACTTTTGACTTCACGGTTTTTCAACCTGATATACGGTTTTGGCTGTTCTCCCTGCTCCAGACCATACGTGAATGCATTTGTCTTTATTAATTCCCCGTGGTAAGCATGATGGTCGATGGACAAGGTCATCACGATACTAAACGTTTCGGATTCCGGGATATGGATTGTTTCTTTCTTTCCGGGTGATACACGGCCAAAATTATTTTGCAGCAGCATCCCTTTTTGCGTATCAATTTCGCCGGTGGGGAGCTCCATATTGGTACGTATGGCTGTAGGGAAACCCTCAGGCCGGGAGGAACTTACAATCCAGTCGTAATAATCGCCATACATCCAGGCCATCTGCAGGTCACCGCCTTTGTTGGATATTGCAAAAGGGCGGACATTATTTTTCTGTGAGTCGAATGTTAACTGTTCGGTCGAAACCAATACGCCTCGGGGGGTTACTGTAAACTTTTTCAACTCGTACACGAGCCCGTGTTTCCCTTCGACCGGAACCGAACCATAGATTACATCCGGATCTGTTTTATCTATCGCCATGCCGCCACTATAACATTTTTCGATGGTTGGAGTCTGGTGAAAATGTCCTCCTGCATTTGAAAGAAATGTCTTTTGCCACTCTTCACCGGTCCATCTGACATGGTAATAATCGTGTAAATCCTTATCCTCGTTGATCCTTACCATGGCGATCACCGGTTTTTGTTCGTCTGTAACCGAGATCTCCCAGAGCCAGTTTCGGTAAGGGGAATCTTCCGCTACCGCATCCGGATAACTGTTTTTATACTCCGGCGTCGCCTCTACATTGTGCAGCGTCCCACTTCCGATTGTTTCCAGTTTACGGCCTTTGATATCTTTCAGTTCATACGTATTTATGTCGATATAATTGAAATAGATATAATTGGCACTCTGATTATCGGGATGTGTGGTGGTATAAGCCAGATAGATCTTATCTTTCCCGTTCGACATATATTTTGCATAAGGCCTTACACCTCCTCCTCCCTTTTGCGATTGCAGGATCTGATAAGGGCCCCGGTCAAAAAGCACTTCATCATTTTCATCAGGCATTGTTAATCTGGCAATGGTAGGATGCCAGCCTATTCCACGCCAGCAGAGATAGATATGGCCGGGATCGTCGGAAAGGATAAAAGGAGACGGGTAAGTGGTATTGTTAGCTGTCTCTAATCGGACTTCTTTTCCTAACGCGGTGATATCGCCGGGTTTCTGAGAGATACGGTAATAAAAACAAGGTTCATCCGTGTGGCGGGAGTAGAAGATCATGACCCGTTCATCCGGCAACACCAGAAAGGTGGGGTTATTGTGGTCGTCGGGCTGAAACCAGGACCGGATCAGTACTTCATTCGTTGTATTTGTCAGATGATTGATTTGCGTCGCCTTGATATTTCCGTGCACATCGATATAACCTATATAGGTGTTTTTGATCGTGCCGCTTTCATCTTCATGAAAAGTGGCACGCGGATCGGCAAACCAGCACCACGCCCCTTTTTCCGTCAGGGTATTCACGGCGATACCCGGAGATTGTTCATTATTTGCATTTACCAGAGGAATATCTTGGGCAAAAGACTTTAATACTGCAATAAAACATACAATTAAAAAAACTGTTTTCTTATTTATATCACCTCTTCTCATCGAATAATCCCCCAACTATTTTATTTCTAATTACTGTAATAAGATTCGATATAACGGCTATATTCACAAGCAGCCAGTAAGAAAGTGCCCACACCGAAATCGGCGGTTGTTTCCGCGTTTATGTTATGTTGATCGGCCCGTTCGCCGATAGGCTGAACATACCCTACTTTGCCGTCATCCTGTAAAGCGATCCCGGTGAGGTAACGCCATCCGTTATCCACCACGGAGGCATAATCGCTTTTTTCGAAGAAACCGTTATTCAGCCCCCATAAATAGCCATAAATAAAGAAAGCCGTTCCACTGGTCTCGTATCCGGGAGCATGGTCGGCATCCAGGAGGCTTCTTGTCCAGAAACCCTCTTCCTGCTGGCAGTCGGCAAGCGCTTTCGCCATATCCCGGTATATGGTTATATATTCATCCCTGTGAGGATCGCTTTCGGGCAGATCCTGCAATACTTTGGCTAGTCCGGCGAATACCCACCCGTTACCACGCGCCCAGAAATCCTTCTCTCCATTGTTCGTCTTATGAGCGGGATATATATATTTGGCATCCCTGTAAAATAAACTGCTTTCCTCGTCATACATCAAGTCTTTGGCGTATGCGAAATATTCGTATAGTTTGCTAAGATACAAATCATTTTGGGTAATTCCATATAATTTGGTCATGACGGGCATTACCATATACAGCCCGTCGGCCCACCACCAGTAATCGTTTTGCTGCGTAACCATCTGGTACTCCATCACTTCGCGGGCGCGGGCTATTTTCCGCTCATCCGGATCCAGTTTATACAGGTCGGCATACACTTGGAAACAGATCTGCCAATCTCCGAAAAGCACAAAATTGTCGGATTCGCCGTAAGAATATTTCCAATTCTCCTTATTGTCGGATTTGGCGCCTTTCCACTCGTTGTGTTCCGCCCATGCTTCGGAATAAGCCCGGTAGCTTTCATCTCTCGTTACTTCATACGCAGCCATATTTCCGGTATGATAGGCTGCCCTGTGCCAGAAAGCATTACCATGTTCCGGGTGATTTGCCTGCCAATAATTATTCACTTTGGTAATGATATTGATTATTTCAGTCTGTGAAACATTTTCCACAAAACGGTCATCACTCGTATCTATTTTCGTTGATCTTGCTCTACATGAGCTGTTTGTCAAAAAAACAAGAAGAATAAATACCCAAAAGACTTTTTTATGCATAAAAATAGTGTTATTAATTCGGTTTCTTTCTAACGAGAAACATTGTAGTTCTTTATATAGTGAACACATTAAATAAATTCGGGTTATGCTTTGTTTTTACTGAAAACAACCCTTGCTATATTATGGATGTTGTCAAATATTTAATATGTCTTTTAACCTTTCTGGTTTCATCTTTTATCCTGAAAGAAAAACTTCTCAATAAAGATGATATTCCGCTGTTGAGTGCCAAAGATGTCAAAGAACTCGTTATTTTTCAATTATACAGACAAATGACTGACAAACAGATGTATCATAAAATCATTCATAGGTATATTCGACGACAAAAGGACATCAATAATGCCTATCTTAGGCAAAAGCGAAATCTGTCAAAGTAGAATTAGAGGATTCATTTTTCCTTTTGAAACGAAGGGTACGGGAAAGATTGCCTTATCGTATGCCTTGATTAACAATCTTCCCGTCTTCGTCCTTACATAGAAATTAATACCCTATAGTTGAAAAGATGGTTGCTTTATTCTATTTTGTTTTCGTCTTCCACCGCTTCCTGCCATGTACTCCACACGGGCGTATCTGCATCATAGCCGTCGTAGCCGTAATTCTGGCTGAGTTTGCCTTCTCTGTTTGAATCAATTACTGCTTGCCTGACGGGCCAGTAGAAATTATGCTTGTCCAGGTTGTATTCCTGTGTGCGGTTATTGGATTCGATTATATGATTGTAAAATTCATTATAATGCACAATCCGTTGCCACCAGTAACTGCCTCCGGAAGCATCCCTGCCCGATTGTTTGTCGTAGGTATTGATATCATAAGTATTGCCCCATTCATCCGGTTTACCACTCAAAGCAAGGCAACGTGAAACCCGTGCTAATTCCACTTTACGCCATTCTTCCATGTGCAATTCGCGGGCGCGTTCGTTCATTATATCGCCAATGTTTACAGTGCTGTATAGCTGCGTGCACCTCGCTCTTTCACGCACTTTATTCACATCAGTGGCAGCACCCGAATTATCTCCCAAATAAAACTTGGCTTCTGCACGTAGCAGGTAGGCTTCTGCCAGACGGTAAAGATAAATATCGCCATGACCTCCTGTTGAACCGCCTGTAGCGCCATTAAATGAGTTAGCGTTAAGGTTGGCTTCATTTCCTACATCAAGATTCCAATATTTGTAATGAGGCCAGTCATACCAGCAACGCACCGTGTCGCTACACAAGATTCTGCCGTTTTCCGGATGATAAAGCATAAAATTCTGTCCGTAATAAGCCGAACTTCGATTGTTGTATTTTAAATCAGTCATTCTTATCCAATTGCCCACATCGCTTCTGTGGCGCAGGTCTCCTGCGTCCGATACTCCATTCACATTCCATAGTGTATGTTGAGCAAAATAAGTTGGACGGAAAGTGCCAATACCTCGTCCCACGGCTCTTACCAAATCAAGTTCAACATTGTAATTGGCGTTGGTGCGGGGATGGTTCTGTCCCGCCTGAAAATTGTCGGGAGTTTGAATAGAACCGGAATTCCAAAAGGGTGCGTAAATACGCATTTGTAACCATTGACGAAAAGATTCAGCCGCTAATCCACGATTTGGCATTGCCATAATGACTTCCGTATTTTGTGGATGAAGTTTGTTTTCCGAACGGTGCAAGTCCCAAATCACATTGCGGGTAATGGGCCATGTTTCGGGTTCTCCGCCGGCAATCCATGTGCCGAATGATCCTAATCCCTCGCCGCCCTGTACCAGTGCATAGCCCGACTGGTCAATCAAAATATCTGCCTGATCTTTGGCTTTTTGCCATTGACCGGTCGCTAAATAACATTTAATAAGCAACATGCGGCAAGCGCCTTTGTTGACCATTCCTTTGTATGCCATTTCAGACTGATCGGGTACATATTCCACTGCCTTTTCCAAATCCAGGGTTATCATCTCCAAAATGGCTTCTTTTTTAGTTGAACGGTAGTTAAACTTGGGTACGGAAGGAATCTGGGTAATCAAAGGCACGTCTCCAAACTGAAAGACTAAAGTATAGTAGCGAAATGCGCGGTGAAAGAGCGCCCTGCCCAAATAAGCGTTTTTGGTGGCTTCATCCAAACCCTGTACATTGTCTATATAATTGATGATGGTATTTGCATACTTCATCCCGTTATAGGTTTCTGTCCAGAAGTATTGTATTAAGTTACCATTCGAATTTCCGCTACCTTCTCCCGCACCTGCATTTTGAGGCGTGAGCTGGGTAGCAACGGAGAAATTCAGACCGGTGGCTGTCTCATCCGTTTTGCCGTAAGCCATCAGATCGGAAAACATATATTCCGTTCCCATCGGATTGGAGTTGTGGCCTGAATTATCCTCCTGATGTGTCCAATAATGACGAAGATGCCTGTCCGTCATAGCCATAACCGCCTGCATACCCGATTCGGAAGATAACGTAATGCCCGGTTCATAGAACGAAAGCGGGGTGGGTTCCAAAAAATCTTCGGAACAACTGCTGAACAACGCTGTTCCACACAATGTGATTACCAGCGCCATGGCCGGTAATGTTTTTTTCTGTTTTTTATATAAAAGATTCATATGTCTAAATTTTAGAAGGTTGCACTTATTCCTAATGAAAACACTCTGGTAGCCAAGCCTCCCAAGCCGTTGTTATCTACGGTTACGGTTTCGGGGTCGCCGTAGGGCCATTCTTTATTCCATACGGCAACGTTACGAACAGAGCCAAATATCTTTAGTCTATCGAAATTTAGCTTTGAAGTCCACACTCTGGGTACTGAATAGGAGAGTGATATATTTTCGAGACGTATAAATGAACGGTCGAATAATTTTTGAGCGCCGGTCGCTCCGGCGGGCCCCTGTGCTTGAATCCGTGCATATTCATTGGAAGGATTCTCGGGAGTCCAATATTCCTTTTTAAACTCATTCGCGCCTTGTACCAAAATGTTACTGGCATTGTCATTATTCAGGTAGTTCCCCGAAAGACTTTTGTGCCCCATACGCGAATACATGTTGATAGAAACCGTCCAATCCTTGAAAAGCGTGAAGTCATTACGCATAGACCAGTTTACGGGAGGCGTGCGAGGTCCGTCATAATACTTGTCATTATTATCATAAGCATAATAACCACTTGCATTCTTTTGAAGCGGGTTGTCCGGGTTTTTTTGAATCTTTGGGTCGCCCGGTCTCTGGTTGTATTCTTTCGCTTCTTCAACTTCATCCGCCTGCCAAATACCGATCTGGCGGTAATTCCAAATTACGTCAATGGGATGCCCGATGTGCCAGCCGTCATTGCCGCCGCTACTTATATCGTCCACTTCTTTTCTGCCGATCACATTCCCGTTGGCATCAAGTACGTCTTCGTATTCGTAGTAAAGATGCTCGATTCTGTTTTTGTTGTAAGAAAAGTTGACGGTGGTACTCCATTCCAACGTTGGGTTTTTGATATTTACCGTAGTAAGAGACAATTCAAAGCCTTTATTGGACACTTCGCCGAGGTTGGTCGTCATTGATGAAAAGCCTGAGAATTGCGTCAAAGTTTGACCCATAATCATATCGCGGGTAGCCACTGAGTAGCCCTCAATTGTACCTGATATGCGGTTGTTCAGAAAACCAAAGTCTAAGCCCAGATTCCATGCCTCCGATTTTTCCCATTGCAAATTCGGGTTAGCCATACGGCTGATCTGTAAATAATGGAAATTCACCAAATTGCCTTGGCTGTCTATGTACCCATATCTGTTTGTTCCGCCGGTTGCAAGATTCGCTAACGAGATGTAAGGGTCGTTAAGCGAGCGGTTACCGTTTTTGCCCCATGTCATTCGCAACTTACCGTAATTCATCGGCTCCCAATTAAAAAACCTTTCATTTGTGAATGTCCATGCTGCGGCTAACGACGGAAATGTAGCGTAAGGGTTGCTTTGTCCGAAAGCCGAATAGCCGTCGCGGCGAAGCGAAGCAGTCAGCATATAGCGGTCGTCATACGAGTAAAACAATCGGCCAAGCAAAGCGTCGGCAGAATGACGGGTATCGGTTGTAGAATAATTACTGTTGTCTTTTGTGCTGTTGGACGTATTGTGAAAACCCAGCGCATCCGAGGGTTGGAAGTTTCGCGCTTCAATACGGTCTTGCCACGACTGACGCTTTTCGGCTTCCTGCACCAGCGTAAGATTAATACGATGCACAGCTGCAAAGGTCTTTTCCCAATGAATTTGATTGTTAAGCGACCAATCGAACCGCCAACTATTCTCCCTGTTGACTAATCCCTGGTGGCTTGTCGCCCAAGTGGGATGAGCGGCCGATTCCCAGTAATAGTCGTGGAAGAATTGGAACCTGGGCTGGGCATTGAACGAGTACGTGATTCCGAACGGCAACTTCACTTTGGCGTTGAAAATGGTGTTGAACACCATAAAGCCCCTGTCCAATTCCATGAATTGGCGTTCAAAGTCGAAGTTCCGGCCTAACCTGTTTGTCGCTCCATGCGGGAATTGCGCCAAAGAGCCGTCGTCATTGCGGTAAATGCCATAAGGAGAGTTGCGCAACTGATTGTTTTGCGCTTCAAAATCGCGTGTGTCCAAATTAGGTTGTAGATCCCCGTCGCTTCGTTTTTGGAAGTTCACGTTGGCACCTATTTCGAGCCAGTCGGTTACTTTGCCATCTACTTTCATGTTGGAACGAATGTTATCGAAAAAATTTCCGGTAACAGCGCCTTCGTTGTGCTGGTAACCAAAGGACATATAATAATTGATCCGATCGCTGGCGCCCGATACACTGGCATTGTAATCATGATTGATGCCTGTGCGGAAGGTATGTTTCCACCAGTCGAATGTTTTACCGGCAACATAATTATCTAATAACAATTGGGTTCCTTCTGCACCCAGCCCCAAACGTCGAGCGTACAGACTGGCGTCCGGTTCTCCGTCGTATGGTAAAATTGACCCTGTAGTTCTCCATGTATTTACATCAATACCCAATTGGGACAAATTATCAGGATGGTCAAAATAACCACGCGGAGCAGTGCCCGTTTGGTAAGCCTCATATACGCCCGTAGCCGGATTTAGCCCGTATGTAGCCGCTTTATAATAATCTTCGCGGTGGTGCATATACTCTTGCGGGTTCCACATTTCGCGATAGGCGCTCTTTGTCGTGGTTCCGACATTAACGCTGATATTGACAACCGGCTTTCCTAATTGTCCCTTTTTGGTGGTGATGATAATCACACCGTTTGCAGCTTGTGCGCCATAAATGGCAGCAGCCGATGCGTCTTTCAGTATATCAATTTGCCCGATGTCGTCGGGATTGATTTCCGACATTTCGCCAAAAAACATCATCCCGTCGAGGACAATCAACGGTTCATTATGGCTTCCCTCCGTATATACCGAACGCTGTCCGCGAATTTGTATGGAGCCGCCGCTTTTTGCAGAGGCATCGTAACCAATAGCCATTCCCGCAGTGCCGCGAAGAATATCCTGTATTGTCTTAGGATTTTCGTCGGCTATCCGATCGGGACGAATTTGAACTACTGAACCGGTCAAGTCTTTTTTGCGCATGGTTCCGTAGCCGACCACAACCACTTCATCCAACGTTTTTGCGTCTTCCTGTAAGATTACGTCAATAATTGCCCTGTCACCCACCGTAATCTGCTGCGTTACATAGCCGATATAGCTGATCTGAAGGATGGCCCCTTCCGGTGCATTCAACGTAAAATTGCCGTCGATATCGGTAACAGTACCGTTAGTAGTACCTTTTTCCAATACACTTGCACCGATAACAGGTTCCCCGTTCACATCGGACACGTTACCGGTAACCCTGTTTTGGGCATACATCGTCACACAACATAGGCTGAGGACAATACTTGTGATAAATGTTTTTAATTTGTACATAGATTAATAATTTAGTAATGATATTACATTAGATTTTGGGATTTTTTTAAGGTTGATCTTTCAAATAAAATCAATTTCTCTCTTTAGCGATTCAGGCTTTTTATTCATAGGCAATTTTTATTTAATTAAATTAAAATATGATTCAATGTTGGGAGCAAAAGTAGATCGACAGGCTATAAATTAACTCTAATTATCATTCAAAAAGGTTGAAACATATTGAAACAGGTATAATTTAACATTAAACGCCGTTCTTGATCTTTCCCTTGTGTAATAAGACTATTCGGTAATTCTTCACTCGTTCGTTTATTATCGCCATTTTTCACATAAAATTTTTCCAACCTGATTGAGTTTTCTTATTTTTGTAAAAAATCTGCTCCAATGAAAAGATATCTGATATCACTACATTCTGAATTAACATTATTTTCCACTGCATGGGTCTTATTATTTGCTTGCATGGATTCTCTTTATTCTCAACAACAGGAAAACGGATTTGAACTGCAATTCAAAATCCTGAGTACGACAGATGGTTTTCCCACCAATGAAATCCAGAAAGTATATCAGGATCATGAAGGATTTATGTGGTTTGCCACGAGAAACGGGTTGTGTAAATACGATGGATACCAGATAACGGTCTATAACTCCAACCAACTTAAATCACATCTCCTGCCAAGCAATAATATTTTTTGCCTGGCGGACGATCATAACGGCAACCTCTGGATCGGTACTTATAACGGCATAAACCGGTTCGACAAACTATCGGGAAAGTTTGAACCGGTAGAAATCCAAAACACGACCAATAAAGTGGTATCAAGCATCCTGATAACAAAAAAGAACGATATCTGGATCGGGTTAGATGACGGACTGTTCAGATATGATCCCAGGAAGAATACCTTTACCCATCACAGCATACAAAAAATCGGCGATATTACCCTGAATGCATCAGTGAAATCCATTATCGAAGACAATGCGGGCGAAATATGGATCGGCACATGGAATAACGGGTTGTACCGGTATTCTCCGTCTAAAAATATTTTTCACACTTACCCGAAACTGAATCCGCGCAATTCGGCTCACGTTATTTACGAGGACAGTAAACAGAATATCTGGGTGGGTTCCTGGGAAGGAGGACTTCACTTACTTGAAAACCCGCGTGATATGGAGAAATTCAGGTGGAAAACGTACCGGCACAATGCAAACGATCCGGCAAGCTTATCGGATGATATTGTTTATGATATTTGTGAAGATATCAATACAAATACCCTCTGGATCGGCACCCGCAGCGGACTCAGTCTTCTGGAGTACGATGATCCTTCGACATTTATCAATTACAGCGCGACCCACAAGACAAATAAGCTTCCCACCAATGAGATCAATTCCATTATCCGGGATAACGAAGGAAACCTCTGGATCGGTACTATTGGCGGCGGCGTTTTGTTTACGAACACAGAGAAATCCAAGTTCGATTTTTTCGGAGTGGAACTTCCGGAAATAGCTACCGGTGCCGTCCGGTCAGTACTTCTGGATCAAAAAGACAATATGTGGTTAAGCATCGGCACGTATGGAATTGTCTTTTTCGATAAAAAATCGAATAAAATCATTTCGCAATTCGAATTGCCCGAATTCGGAGAAACAGGGCAAAACACGACGTACGATATCAAACTGCGTAATACCGGCGAGATCCTCTTCGGCACGTATGGGGGCGGGCTGTGGGTTTATCAAAAAGGGAAAACCGTTACAATGTATACCCAAGATAATTGCAGTTTCATCAGTGATAACCGTATACGGAGTATTTATGTAGACCGGCAACAAAATTGCTGGATCGGGACGCAATACGGCCTGGGTGTCTGGCTCAGCAATAATACGGGATTTACGTTCGATGAAATCATAGCGGATGAAAGACGTCTGGAGCAATCAAGCATGATCGATATTACGGAAGATGATACCGGAAAAATATGGATTGCTACCATTAATCACGGTATAATCTCCATCGAAGGAGACTTTCTGAATTTCGGGGATTTCACCTTTAAGAATTACACCGTTGAAAATGAAAAAATCACCTCCAACACCATTACCACCCTGCACTTTGACACGTCCGGACGTTTATGGGCGGGAGCCGAAAGCGGAAGATTGTACCTGTATGACCCATATAAGGACTCCTTTATCGATAAATCGCCTCAATTCTCTATTCTGGGAACTCTGATCAGTTCCATCAGGGAGGATCAGCAGGGCAACCTGTGGATCGGAACGAACAAAGGGCTGGCCAGACTCTCTTTCGATGAGGCGTCTGAGCTGACGGGGTACCGTGTCTACACAACAGTCGACGGATTGTGCGATAACTTCTTCATTACCAAGTCATCCTATAGCCATAAAGGAGAATTGTTCTTCGGTGGATACAAAGGACTGGCGCGGTTTTACCCCGACCAGATCAATGCCGATATCGATCCGACACCGTTTTATATTACGGATATCAGGGTTTTGAACACATCTTTTTCAACTCTGGATGAGGAAACGGCTAACAAAATTTCGGAAAAAGTACCCTCTTTCTCCGATCGGATCACAATTCCACACAAGTATAACAATTTCAGTATCCATTTCGCAACCCTGAATTACAAAAACCCCGAGCTGAACAAATATGCATATAAGCTGGCGGGGTTTGATCAGGACTGGACATATGCCGATTCGAAACAAAATGTTGCTTATTACAATAATCTTTCGCCGGGACAGTATGTTTTTCAATTGAGAGCGACTACACAGAACGGTGTGTGGAACGATGAGATAAAAGAGATGCGAATCAATGTCCTGCCACCGTTCTGGCTTTCATGGTGGGCTTTTGTCATCTATTTTTGTACTTTCGCGCTGATTGGCTATGCGATCTACCGGAATATACTGAATCGCATACGCCTTCGTAATCAATTGCGGTATAAAGAGATAGAACAGGAAAAAGCAGCAGAACTCAACCATGCCAAACTACAGTTTTTCACAAATATCACACATGAATTTCTGACACCGCTCACCATTATTTCGGCTACAGTGGACGAGTTACAGCAAACATCACCCCGAAATGATGACCTGTATGCAACCATGAAACGGAATAGCAACCGGTTGACCCGGTTATTGCAACAAATCCTGGAGTTCAGGAAAGCCGAAGCAGGAAACCTGAAACTACGCGTATCACAGGGCAATATTTCCGAATTTGTAAAAAATTCTACCGATTCGTTCTATCCGCTGATCAGGAAAAAAAAGCTTCATTTTTCCTACGTAAGCGATCCCGAAAATATTCAAGGTTTATTCGATATCGATAAACTGGACAAGATTCTCTACAACCTGATCTCAAACGCCGCCAAATACGTATCAAAAGGAGGCTCCATACAGGTGACGCTGTCACACCGGGATGAAGAGAAAGACCATATCCGTATATCGGTAAAAGATAATGGGGCAGGTATTTCAAAAGAAGATCAGCAATCGTTATTCAAACGATTCTACGAAGGAGATTACCGTCGGCACAAGACTACAGGCACCGGTATCGGATTGTCGCTGGTAAAAGACCTTGTCAGTCTGTATCACGGAACGATACAGGTGGAAAGCGAAATCGGCAAAGGAAGTGAATTCACCGTCATCCTCCCCATCAATGCATCCGGTTTTGATGATTCCGAGATCGATACGGACAAATCCGAATACATACAGGAACCGTCAGACGTGGAAACAGCCATGACAACAAATATGAAAAATACGGTTAAAAAGCAAAAAACATCTTCCGTATTGGCCGTGGAAGACAATGAGGAAATATTACAACTTGTGTATCGGCTGTTGGACAGGGATTACCATGTATTTACCGCTACGAACGGAAAAGAGGCAATGTTGGTTCTCGAGCATAAAAAGATAGACATCATTGTTTCGGATATCATGATGCCGGAGATGGATGGTGTGGAACTTTGCAAATCATTGAAAAACAATATTGAATACAGTCATATCCCTATTATTTTACTAACAGCCAAAACCGATGAGAAAGACCGTGCCGAAGCATATGAATCCGGTGCCGATGCATTTATAAGTAAGCCTTTCAACCTGACCGTCCTGCATGCGCGCATCAAAAATCTGTTAAAAAGCCGGGAACGCATGGCACGGGATTTTAAAAACCAGTTGGTATTCGAGTTGAAAGATCTGGAATTTACCAATCTCGATGAAGAATTCTTACGAAAAGCGATCGATTGCGTAAACCGGCATTTAGATGATACGGAATTTGACCAGCAACAGTTCTCGGAAGAAATGAACGTAAGCAAATCCACACTGTACAATAAGCTGAAGACCCTTACAGGACTGAATACTTCGGCATTTATCATGAATATCCGGCTGAAAGCGGCCTGCCGGATCATGGATCAGAACCGGAACATCCGTATATCAGACCTAGCCTATGCCGTCGGCTTCAACGATCCGAAATATTTCAGTTCCTGCTTCAAGAAAGAATTCAATATGCGCCCGAGCGAATACATCGAACGGTTTTCCGGTTCCATTGATTCGTGATTCTAGACCCGGCTTTTATTTCGTCCTGTGAAAGTGCCCGGTTATAGATTTTCACTTCGCCAATAACTCCGTCAAATCCACCCACGACGACATCAGTGAGCAATAAACCGTCCATATCAGGGGAGTCGCTTTTCCGGTTTATACATATCCATGCTCATGGACTGTACCTACCGCCCGTCCGGACGGATCAGCGTTTTTCCTGAATGCTTCGTCCCACTCCAGGGCGACCGGCGTACTGCACGCTACGGAAGGAACCGACGGAACGCATTGGGCGGCGCTGTCCGACGGAAATAGTTCCGAGTAGATGGTGCGATACACATATTCTTCTTTTGTTAAGGGCGGATTGATGGGAAAACGATGGCATACGTTTGCCATTTGTTCGTCGGTAACTTCATTATTGGCAATCTCTTTCAGTGTGTCGATCCAATTGTAGCCCACGCCGTCGGAGAACTGTTCTTTTTGACGCCAAGCTACTTCTTGGGGCAGGTAGTCTTCAAATGCCTGCCGCAGAATATGCTTCTCTATTTTCCCGTTTCCTGCCATTTTATCTTTCGGATTGAGCCGCATGGCTACATCCAGAAACTCTTTATCGAGGAAAGGAACACGCCCCTCCACCCCAAAGGAAGCAAGTGATTTATTGGCACGCAGACAGTCGTACTGATGCAGCTTGCTCAATTTCCGTACCGTCTCCTTGTGAAATTCTTCGGCATTGGGCGCTTTGTGGAAGTAGAGGTACCCGCCGAAAATTTCGTCGGCGCCTTCGCCGGAAAGAACCATTTTCACGCCCATCGATTTAATATAACGGGCAATCAGGTACATGGGCGTACTCGCGCGAACAGTAGTGACATCGTACGTTTCAATATGGTAAATCACATCGCGGATAGCATCCAGCCCTTCTTGCAAGGTATATTGTAATTCGTGATGGATAGAGCCGATATGGTCTGCCACTTTTCTTGCAGCCGTCAGATCGGGGGAACCTTCCAGTCCGATGGCAAAAGAGTGTAATTGCGGCCACCAGGCATCTTCCTTATTATCGGTTTCCACACGTTTTGAGGCAAATTTTTTCGCAACCGCGGAAATGATGGACGAATCCAATCCGCCTGAAAGCAATACCCCGTAAGGAACATCACTCATCAGCTGACGTTTCACGGCCTCTTCCATCGCTTGTCGTAAAACAGCAACGTCCGAAACGTTCTCTTTCACGTTATCATACTCCATCCAGTCGCGAACGTACCATTTGGTCGCCTTTTCGTCGGGACTGTAGAGATAATGACCGGGCAGGAATTCTTCAATTTTATTGCAGTATCCTTCCAATGCTTTCAGTTCCGATGCCACATAATAGGCGCCATCCTGATCCCATCCCTGGTACAAAGGTATAATGCCTATATGATCGCGTCCGATTAGAAAAACATCTTTCTCGATATCATACAAGGCAAAAGCGAAAATGCCGTTCAAGTCTTCCAGAAAATCGGGCCCTTTGTCGCGATACAATGCCAGAATTACTTCGCAATCCGACTGAGTCAGAAACTCGTACTTGTTTTCGTATTGTTTACGTATATCCCGATGGTTGTATATTTCGCCGTTCACGGCCAAAACTAGTCTACCGTCTTTACTGAAAAGCGGTTGCTTCCCTGATGCCGGATCGACAATTGAGAGGCGCTCATGCGCTAAAATGGCTTTGTCGCAAGAGAAAATGCCCGACCAATCCGGCCCGCGATGACGCAATTTTTTCGACATTTTCAGCAGTTGAGGGCGCAGTTGGTCCTCCGTTCTCTTCATATTAAAAGTACAAACTATTCCACACATATTATTGGTTGTTCCATTGTAAATTAAGATGTTTGCTTGTGTTGGCATAGGACAAACACATTTGACTACGTCTTCTGCCTTCGCACCCTACCAAAACTCAAACAAGGTTGCTTTTTGGTTTCAATAAATTAGTCGTTTTCAATTTTTATTGCACTATTTGAATTTATTCTACTATTTCTCGCTGTGACAGAGGTCAAATAAATTTGATCTCTGCTCATTTAGCTTAACGAAAACGTTCAATAAATTTAGTCATTTTCTCGCAACGGCATAATGCAAACTTGTTTGCCTTCTGCTCGTATTGCTTAACGAAAACGTTCGATTTGTCGTCAGTTGCCCGATAGCTATTTCTCGACATCACGGCATCAATGTTTTATGAATATTTTCCGCCGCTTTTCTCCCCGATGCAATCGCTTTCACCACCAGACTGGCTCCCATAGACGCGTCACCAGTAGCGAATACTCTGGCGACGCTGCTGGTATGTTGTTTATCGACCGCTACGTTTCCGCGTACATCGTAATTGACGCCCAGTTCGTTGAGTAATCCTTCATGTACGGGATGAACAAATCCGAGCGCGAGTAAAACCAGGTCGGCTTTCAACGTCTCTGTTTTCCCCGATGAAACCATCGTGAACCGGCCGTTCTCATCTTTTTCCCATCGAACCTCTTCTACCAGGGCCTCCTTTACACGGCCGTTTTCACCTTGAAACGAAAGAGTATTAAGCAGCCAACGGCGTTCGCATCCCTCTTCGTGAGAGGAGGATGTTTTTAATATTTGCGGATAAGGATTGGGCCAGGGAGTGGAAGGGTTTTTTCCTACAGGTGGTTTCGGCATAATCTCGATCTGCGTAACACTTCTGGCACCCTGTCTCACCGACGTGCCCACACAGTCCGAGCCTGTATCGCCTCCTCCAATCACCAGCACATGTTTATCTTTCGCCGAAATTCTTTCGGCTGAAGCAGATTCTTCCCTCAAATGAACGCGTATCTGCTGCGAGAGAAAATCCATTGCGAAATAGATCCCTTTCAGATCACGCCCCCCCGGTGTTATGTCTCTCGGTTTTCCCGCTCCGATAGCCAGGCAGACAGCATCGAACTCCCTCATGATCTGCTCACCGGGGATATCTTTCCCTATCTCTGTATTGGTTACAAACACAATACCTTCCTCCCTGAGTAATGCCAGTCGGCGATCGATAATATGTTTGCTCAGCTTGAAATTAGGGATTCCGTACCGAAGCAATCCACCCGGACTATTGTCCTTCTCAAACACGGTAACATGATGCCCTTTCCGGTTCAACTGTTGGGCAGCCGCAAGTCCTGCAGGTCCCGAACCAATCACCGCTACCTTTTTCCCTGTCCGCCGTTTGGGAGGAATGGCTTTTATCATACCCTCCATAAATGCTACTTCTGTGACGGCCGCTTCATTTTCACGGATGGTCACCGGCGCCTCATGCAGTGCGAGCACGCACGATTTTTCGCAGGGTGCCGGACAGATCCGCCCGGTGAATTCAGGGAAGTTGTTGGTTTCATGCAATACCTCCACTCCTTTTTTCCAGTCCCCCTTGTAGATGTAATCCTGCCATTCGGGCATTTTGTTCCCCAACGGGCAGGCCCAGTGACAGAAAGGGATGCCGCAGTCCATGCAACGCGCTGCCTGCTGTTTGCGGTCTTCCCGGTTCAGTGTCTGCTCTACCTCGCCGTGATCATATATTCTTTCACTTACGGGACGATAACCGGCATCTTTTCTCAGTATCGTCATAAATGCTTTTGAATTTCCCATATTATTGTTGTTTCTGATCCCTGAACAGGATCCCGTTGTTAATATCGAGATGTCCATTCCCCGAATCATCTCCCCTCACCGGGGCTTTGGGGTCAGTAATCCCTTTCTACTACAGCGATTTTTCTGTTTAGCTCGGCCACTTTCTCCTCCTGTAGCACCTTTTTATACTCGATCGGCACTACTTTCTTGAATTTGTCCACATAATGATCCCAGTTGTCCAGAATCCTTTTAGCCAACTCGCTGTTGGTGTATTGATGATGCTTGGCGATGAGGTTCTTTAACTCTCTGCTGTCGGACAGCTCTTCTACCAGCGACAGCTCTACCATCTCCATATTACAGTAGAAATCAAAATCACCTTTTTCATCCAGCACATAGGCAACCCCACCACTCATTCCCGCGGCAAAATTCCTGCCGGTACTCCCTAAGATCACGGCACAGCCCCCGGTCATGTATTCGCAGCAGTGATCGCCCGCACCCTCCACTACCGCAGTGGCTCCGGAGTTACGCACGCAAAAACGCTCTCCCGCCACACCGTTGATATATACTTCCCCGGAAGTAGCTCCGTAGAGCGATGTGTTGCCGCATATAATGTTCTCTTCCGGCTTGAAGGTGCTTCCCTTGGGCGGTGTCACAATAATACGCCCTCCCGATATTCCTTTGCCGAGGTAATCGTTGGTCTCCCCGTGAAGATAAAAAGTGACGCCTTTTGCCAGGAAAGCACCGAAACTTTGTCCGGCCGATCCTTCAAAATACGCCGATACGGTATGTTCCGGCAACCCCTCTTGTCCGTAACGTTTGGCAATCTCGCCCGATAGCATGGCACCGGTAGCCCTGTCCGTATTTTTTATTTTCGACTTAATGCCGATAGGCTGTTGAAACTCTAACGCCGGAAGGGCCTCTGTAATCAGTCGCCGGTCTAACACATCATCAATCTTATGATGTTGTGGCGACATTTTTCTGACAGCAAAGCTGCTTGCCTCCTCCGG
>AGTN01212681.1_pt1 | contig 21919 bp, 21 predicted proteins | sample 314218 | NCBI WGS metagenome assembly AGTN01 (sample SAMN02954264, study PRJNA73603) | bioreactor metagenome | biome: terrestrial; feature: non-aerated bioreactor; material: poplar woody material; isolation source: poplar biomass | place: USA | collected 2006-12 | reverse complement strand
TAACGGAATGATTAAACAACCAATTAATCATTATTATTTCCCAGATGGAACTAAAAGGTAACGACGTAAGGCGGTTCAATAGATTTGGTTGAATTTAGTATTAGCAATCTTAATTCTGATAAAACACAGAATTACTTAATCAAATCTTCAAAGGTGAGCTTGGTTTTTTCTGCAAGCAAATTTTCATAATCTGTGGAGAATTTATTAAATGCCTGCAATGCTTGTTTCTTGTGTCCCATGTTAAACAAGGCGTAACATTTAAGAGAGATGGCATCTTCATCAATATTATCATGTAGCAAAATTACGTCTGCCATTTTTAACAGTAAGAGCAAATCTTTTTTACTTCTTCGTTTTCTCTATATTGAAGCATTATGTAAATCAAGGAATTTGTATATTCAGTTTGATAAGCCTCGAGCCATTCATATTGAACGTAAGGCAAAAGTTTACCGGTCAGTGCTAAATCCACCAACTCGGTCAATAAATTTTTATGGAACACCGTACTGTTTTTCAACAGATTCATCAATGTATGAATTCTCACATAATCACAAAAAACAGCTTCAAGACCCTGAATGGTTTGATAACCACCATCATTAACCACGTTTAATTCTTTGAACGATTTCAGGATTAATCTTAATTTATTAATATACACATTCCGGTTATTGCGCGCGCTGTTATCGTCTTTATCAAACCATAAAATATTATTCAACTCCTGCGATGTGGTTCCTTTACCGTTTTTTATGGTAGTCAATAGCATAAGTAGAAACAATTGAGAGGTTGTGGGTGCAAAACTGCCTGTGATGTCCTCACCTCCGCTATCAACTATTTTAAAATTACCCAGCAAGTATACCGATGACGATTTATTTTGTTCGACAGGCTTCAATAGTTCGAGCTCCTTCAACTCAATGGTCTTGTCCGTTAAATCAATAGGCCTATATCTCCTTCTCGATAATAGATATACAACCCCCACACTAAGTAAAACAAGAGCAATTCCCAAATAAACAGGAGTAAAGGATCTTTCTTTTTCCGATTGTTGGAAAATATCCTTTTCCAATTTAGGCGGATAAGCAATGGAATATATCTCAATTTTAGAGCCGGTTGTGATGTATGCAATTAGTTCGGAATCTTTTTCATCCAAGAAAAGTGAGACCCAGGATTCAGTATCCAAAAAATTGTATGGGATGGAATCGTTATATATAAAATATTCTCCGTTACTAATATTAAATTGTCCTAACCGGAGATGGGTGTTGTGTTGCATGCTATTATATATCAACGTATAAAAACAATTCGATTGTTCATCGAATACCAAAGATTCGCATGGCACAAACGGCGTTTCAGGGGTGGGCAGTGTTACTATTTTTTGAAAAGTGAAATTATTCAGATCGAAATAAAACAGGTCGTAATAAAATTTAGGGGATAATTCCTGATGTCCGGTTTGACTTCCGAAACCGCCAAAGACCAATGCTTTATCATCGCTTATAACGGTTGCCCCACTTAAATAACGAGGTCCTATCTGATCACTCCTGTCAATTTTCGCCCACGATTTCGTTTGTAGGTTATAATGGTGAACAACACTGGAATATCTATATTGCCCATATCCCAAAATGCTTATCAAAGAACTGTCAATCGGTGAAATAAATCGATTCTGGTGCGCGTATAGCGATTCGATAAATTGAGTCGGATTCTCAGACCATGTATTAGTATCAAAGTCAAATACATTTATTGCGTCCGTATCAAAATCATAAGACCATATTTGATTGAAATATTCATTGTATATGATCTGTCGCGCATTTTTCTCCTCATACGGTCTGTTTTTCGAATAAGCGATGGTATCGATCATGAAGGAGTCTAAGTCAACACGGTACATCTCCTTATCATTCAGAAAAAAAATTCTTCGATTTCCTGTGTCATGAGTACTTCCCTTCAAGTTCTCGATCTCAAAATCTTTTATCTTTCTCCAATTTACGTGTCTGTCGATAATCCAGATAGGATTATGCACCGTAGCCTCGGCATTTTTAATTTCATCATATACTTTATCGTTAAAGTGCTCCGCTAACCTCCAATATCTGCAGAGTTTGCCGTTGTTGAATATACGAATATTTTTTAAAGACATGGGACAAACATCCACACTCACAAAATGCCGATAGTGAAAAGCCCCGAAAACGATATTGAACAAATGTGTCTTGATGGATTCGGGGAGATCGGCATCTTGTTTAACACCATTTATCGATAAAGAGATTTGTGAAGTTGAAATATCGACATCAAATCGGATCTTGACCCATTGATCATAACCAACGTCCGCCAATTGGTCCCATTTAAAAGAGAGCAGGGTTTGCTCTTTATAGACCAACCAAAAATTTGAGGTGGTGGAAGCTAAATTAGACACTAAATCAATATTGGTATCATCAACCCCTAATAATCTGAAAATATAGCCGTAATAACCGTCGCCTTGTCTGAAATTCGCTTCAAACTCAAGAGAAAAATGTTCAGAAAATTTAAAAGGGGTACGAGGTGTCAAATTAAGGGAGGTACGTTTATCTTGTATAACCTCATGCGAAGAAAAGTATAAACCGGAAAGCAGTTCATCTTGGCAAAATGCCTTGAATGAGCAGACAAAAAGCAATATATAGAATATAATTTTGCTTCGATTCATAACTCCATAATTGACTCAATCCCTATACGTGTGTAAGTAGTAGAAGAAGGGTTTCGTTTTATTGTTGAACCCTTTCTGCAAAGATAATTAAAAATTGATTCAGAACAATTGAAGGCTGGGATCCGACGGCAAAGGCACCCTTATCTTCCTGTTTTTAGTAAAATATTCCTGAGTATGTGGGACTTTACAAAAAGAAGTATGGTTTGAAAGGGGTGGAAAAGAAGCGGTTTTGGTTTTTTAGATTATTTTCTCTACTTTTGACACGCGAAACACCTGATTTTTTGGCAAAAGAAAGTGACTATATATATCGTCCAAAGCGCTTCAAACCATATCACCAAATCAGTTCGAAGACTTGTTTTACCGTTTTTATCCTCAGGTAGCAGCATATGCCTCTGCTATATTGGACGATAATACGGCCGGAGAAGATTTGCCCAGGAATATTCCTCTTGCCTTGAAAACGACTGTCACCCTATAAAAGAACTCTTCAGCAAAGATTTTGAGGAAAGATTGCATCCTTTACTCAGTCAACTTCCCGAAGCACGGAGGAAAGTGTTCGGGTTGATCTATCGCGACGGATTAAAAACAAAAGAAGTTGCTGAAAAACTGTAAATTCCGCACCGTACGGTGGAAAGTCATATTTATCTTACGATGAAATATCTGAGAAAACACATATCCCCCTCCGATTTCCTCATATTAACACTTATTTGTAAAAATTTTTGACAAAAAGTTTATGCCTACGTTTGCCGAACTGACGGGTCAAGACTCTCCAAAAGATACCGATGGCATTAGCATCTTACCCGTTTTGCTGAACAAAGAGGGACAGAAGAAACACGATTTTTTCTATTTCGAATTTTTGGAGATGAACGGTAAAGAGGGGGTCATTCAAGGCAATTGGAAGCTAATCCATCAGGAGATCCGCAAAAACCCTACTTTTGAACTGTATAATCTGGCATCCGACCCGTCGGAAAATCATCATATCCTATCGCTTTATCCCGAAAAAGCGGAGGAATTGAAAAAAATCATGCCATCCGCAAGAACGGATGATTCGAACTGGCCCTTATTCTAAAAACGGCAACAAGCACTCCCCCACGTTACGGATGATATACGGAGAATACCCAGGGGGAGAAAAAAAGAAAAAACACCTATCAAAATGACTTGATAAGTGCTTTAATTTCAACGAGCGGCAAACGAGACTCGAACTCGCGACCCTCAGCTTGGGAAGCTAATGCTCTACCGACTGAGCTATTGCCGCAGATTGTAGTACAAAAGTACAGGAAATTTTAAATCTATCAATGCATTTGCATTCTTTTTTGTGGATGGTTTAATGAAACGGAATCGTTCCATACACCAAAAAGGAAAAAAATAATATAATCGTATGAAATAGGGAAAAAATATTTACCTTTGCACCCACAATAAAGATCGGGATGTAGCACAGTTGGCTAGCGCGCCACGTTCGGGACGTGGAGGTCGGGTGTTCGAGTCACCTCATCCCGACTTATTGATCTTCTTCCCTGCACCGGGACTATATTTGAGGTGTTGCCGCGACACATTACCACATTACCGGAACAGATACGCGGCAGATGTTAGAAGCTGTAACCGGCACGGAAAGATACGCGGCAATCGGGTTAACACGGAAACAACCACCTCCCAACTATTCGCTCTTACTATCCCTCATAATAGGAATTTCACGCTTCACACTCTGGCTTAATGAGATCATGGTTTCAGTGGCCACCACTCCCGGAATCTCCTGAATGCGGTTGTTCAGCAGGTCCATCAGATGCTCATTGTCGCGCGCGTAGAGCTTCACCAGCAACGTATAGGGGCCGGTAGTGAAATGACACTCCGTCACTTCGGGGATTTTATCAAATTCAGGGATCACATTCTTGTACATCGACCCCTTCTCCAGTTTCACCCCGATATACGCACTGGAGGCATAACCAAGCACCTTCGGATTCACATGGTACCCGGATCCGGTAATCACATCGTTTTCTATCATACGCTGTACACGCTGATGGATGGCAGCACGCGAAACGCCGCACTGTTCTGCAACATCCCTGAAAGGGATTCGTGCGTTTTGAGAAATAATCTCCAGAATTTGTCTGTCTAACTTATCAATTTTCTCCATGGAAGTCTACACTTTGAATATTCGTATCAAAAGTAATAAATTTCTATCATATTATGACAAAATGAAATGATTATTTTATAAATATCGTTCTTTTTGTAACATCTATTGAAAAAGTAATAGAAAAACTATCGTTTTACAATAAAATGACAGTATTGTTCCGCTACCACCATATCAAAGGCTGTCGTGATTTTAATGTTGCCCTCCTCACCATCGACCAGCATAATTTTCACTCCGCTGTTTTCCGCTACGGATGCGTCGTCCGTATATTGAGGATCAAAATCTGTTTCATATGCCTTTTTGAGGGTATCTGCAGGAAATACCTGCGGTGTTTGAATAACTTTCAGCAGGGCCCGGTCGAGCATCCGGCTCCCTTCCCCTGTAAGCTGGCGCACGCTGTTTACCTCATCCACCACAGGTATCACCCCGCAACGATTCTCAAAAGCGGTGTCGAAACAACGCCCAATCAGCGCAGGTGTAACAAATGGGCGGGCGCCGTCGTGCACCCCTACTGTCTCCTCTTCCGAAATTACTTTCAATCCATTTTTTACGGAATGAAACCGTGTTTCTCCTCCCATTACCACTTGGTGCGGCACAAAAAAGTGATGCATTTCGCACAATTGCCGCCAGTATTCCTGAAAATCCCCTGGCAGAACCACCACGATGCGCATCCTGTAGTCGAAATCATAGAATGCCTGTATGGTATGCATCAGCACCGGCCTTCCGGCTATAGGCTGAAACTGTTTCGGCAGTTCACCGCCGGCGCGCAGTCCCTTACCGCCGGCAACGATAATAACACTTTGTTTTTTTCAGGGATCATGAGATATCGTCCAATATTTTCTGAAGTTCCTTATCGGTTTTAGTCAGCTTCTCTTTGCAAAACGTGATCAGTTCCGATGCCCGTTTCACTTTGTCTGTAAGGGCGTCTACATCCAACTCACCTGTTTCTATGGCAGAAACAATATTTTCGAGCTCTTTTTTCGCTTCTGCGTAGGTCATTTTTTCCATTTTGCTATCTTTGATAATTCTAAATGTAAAACGTTCATACGATTAAAATTTAGACATAAGCATCTTTTTAATTTACCGATGTATCGATAGAATTTATCATTTCAATTACCACATTGGCTCATTGGCAAATCGACACATTAATTACATCACCAAATCATACGTCAGGTCGGATTTGAGTCGCCGGACGCCTCTACTCCGGTAACTACTGAAACTGAAACACCATCTTTAAACCGGGTTTCAATCCTGTCGTCAACACTCACATCCTGTACGGATGTGATAATCCGCCCGTTCTTTATCGTGAGCGTGTATCCCCGTTTGAGGATATTTACGGGCGAAACCATCTGTACAAATTGCAGTTTGCTGTCTACAAAATGATATTGATTTTGCAGAAGCTGCTTTACGGAATACCGCATGCTGCGCGAAAATTGTTGCACTGCCGAAGCTTCTTTCTGCAACAAGAGAATAGATTGATGTATCACCTCTTTTGACAACGAAAAAAGATCCGACTGTTCTTTCATCATTACAGATTTGCTTTCCGACACAATTCTCTCCTGCATATCGATGAGTTCCGATGCTGTTTTCGTCAGATGAGCAATGAAAAACTCCGCAACGGCCGTAGGGGTTTTGGCTCGGGTGTGCGCAACGATATCCAATACAGTGACATCTCTTTCATGTCCGATACCGCTAATCACGGGGAGAGGAAACTGGGCGCAGTTTGTTGCGACCAGATAAGAATCGAAGCAACTCAGGTCGGATGCAGCGCCGCCGCCACGGATAATTGCCACCGCATCAAACAGATGCCGGTACTGAAACACTTTTTCCAAAGCAGCAATAACGGATGCCTCACTTCTGTCGCCCTGCATGATCGCGGGAAAAAGTTTGGTATAAAACGCCAGTCCGTTGGGATTTTTCGCAAGCTGATCCCGGAAATCTTCGTATCCCGCGGCGGTAGGCGATGAAATAACGGCAATGCGGTTTGCTAATTCGGGCAGAGCGAGCTCCTTGTTAAGGGTCAATACTCCCTCTTCTTCCAGTTGCCGCAGCACACGCTGCCTGTTCCGGGCTATCTCTCCTACGGTGAATGAAGGATCAACATCCACTACGGTGAGGGAGTAGCCATACAGTTCATGGAACTCCACCGCAACGCGTACCAGCACGTTCAATCCCGATGTAAAAGATTGCCCCGTCTCGGTTTCAAAGTAAGCCGATAACATCTGGAACACATTCGACCAGATTACTCCTCGTGCTTTTGCAATGATGGATTGTGTTACGGCGTCTTTCTCCACAAACTCCAGATAACAATGTCCGTTCTGATTGCGGCGCACATCGCTTGTCTCCGCCCGCACCCAGTAGGTCTCCGGCAGATGGTCGCGAAGGGCGTTCTTTACCCGGCGATTGAGTTCCAATAGCGAAAAAGAGGGTTCGGCCATATTCAGCGTTTTATTCGATAGGTGCGTTGAATAAACGGATCATCCACCACAAAATGAAGAAACCGGTTGTTTTTTCTTATCTCGTCCGAGAGCGGGACAAGAACCGTGTCATTCTCATTGAACGAATGTTCGGAGATCAACTTGCCCGATTCATCGAGCAGGCGAAACGAATAGGAATAAGTTGCAAATTCAGGATTGATAAGATGAACCATGTAATTTCCCGATATATCGGGTTGAATACTCCAGCCGTTCTCTGCCACTTTCTTCGGGTATATTTCCAGCGTTTTCAACACCTCTGCCATCGCCTTTTGAAAATCAGGAATTCCATGTCCGTACACAGAATCGGGAGCCGAATATCTATCGGAGGATTTTTTTATGATAGCAACAAGTTCCGAACGGTGCAAACCGGGGTTTACCCCCCATAAAGAAGCGGCCAATCCTGCCAGGAAAGGAGCGGAAAGCGAAGTTCCGTTTGTCGTTCCAATCGATCCGTCCTGGCCGATGGTGATAGTTCCGCTTCCCACAGAAACCAAATCTGGCTTTATACGCCCGTCCGCCATAAATCCGCGCGAACTGAAGGAAGCGATGGTGCTATCGGTTGCCACGGCGCCGATAGAGAGTACGTATTTCGCGTCACCGGGAGGAGTGGATTTCTGCCAGGGTTTATTCCCTTCATTTCCGGCACTTACCACCACAAGCATCCCTTTGTTGTAAGCCATATCAGCTGCGAGCGACATAAAGGAAACATTGCCCGTAAGGTCGGCATGGCTGTAGTTCAACAGTCTGTCATCAAAATGATTGTACCCCAGTGACGTGTTTATGACATCTATTCCCAGGCTGTCGGCAAATTCAATTGCACGCACCCAGTAATCTTCTTCCACAGGGAACTCGCTGGTGACATCCTCAGAACGGAAAAGCCAGTACCCTGCCTCCGGCGCCGACCCCGTCATCCATCCGGGGTTATCTACCGCCATCGTGGACAGCACTTTGGTCCCATGATCGCTGGCAGAAAACATACCCCCGCCGGGTACGAAATTCTTATATCCGCGCAACTTGACGGTATCGAAGTGGGGAATCACATCAAAATTGGTAAATCCGGCATCGATTACCCCTACCTGGATACCTTTCCCCCTGTATCCGGCATGCGCCATTTTATCGGCATTATGTATCCTGAACTGCTGCTCAGTAAGCCCGAAAACGGTATCGGAAGGTTTCGCCTCTCCGCAATCGGCCTTATTTAAACGGGGACGAAGCCCTTTCCGATAAGATTGATTGTTTCCGCGCCAAACATACATTACGGAATCAACAAAGGGAAGCGAACGTATTCCTTCGATCTTCGAACTATCATTTACTTGAACTACCAATGTTTTAAACCATTTGCTGTATGAAACCACTTCTCCACCGGCTTCTTTCACCAGGGTGAAATAATCCCGGGAAATCGGAAAGTCCGATGTGTCGATTTTTACGTTTTGCCTTTTTTTCCTTTCGATAGCCTGTTCGGAGAGAAATTGCGAAGGGTCGTTCAGGGAAAATCCGGCCTCACCCTTGTCTTTCAGGTAAACGCGAAATTTATAAAATTGCGAAGGAGGCTGCCCAAACGATACAACGGAAAAAAGAAGCAAAAGTAGTGTACAAAAATATCTCATAGGAACCGTTTCAATTACATTAATCGTTTTCTGTGCTCGGCAAAACAAATTTATTTGACTATATCTTCTTTCTCCGCACCTCACCAAAATCCAAACAAGTTTGTTTTTGGTTTCAATAAATTTAGTCATTTTCAATTTTTATTGCACTATTTCAAGTTCTTTAGACTATTTCTACGTTCGGCAAAGCAAATAAATTGGCTCTGCTCTCACTTAATGAAATAGTTCTACGCTCAACATAGTCAAAACAAATTTTGCCTCTGTGCTCACTTATCGAAATAGTTCTCGCTATGGCATAGTACAAGCACGCCTGTCCTCTGCTCATCTAGCTTGACGAAAACGTTCGGCTTGTCGTCAGTTGTTCTGCTCTCGCTTAACGAAAACGTTCCATAGAAAAAGCAAATGTAACAATGTTTCGTTAAAAATGAAAATCCGCACCCTCTTTTTCGGAGAATACGGATTGTATGGTACACCGATTTGCAACAAACCGGTTACTCTTTTTTGGGAAATTCAGCCCTTATCTTTTGCTTTCTTTTCAGGATAAAAAAGAGCAGCACGGCCAGCAGCACAGATATTCCGATAATCAGGAGGAATTCGTTCCAGTTACCGGATGCCTCATATCTGGGATAGGTCATGACAGCCATTATCGCGATGTAGACGAGCAACACCGCAGGAAAAAGGATATATGTTTTAGTTTTTCGCTTCATAGGTCGATAACATTATTTGTGCAAAACGTTCAATTTTTTCCTTCGAGAGCGTCACCACAAGATCCTCTTTTTCTATCATCTGCGTGGTGATAATCCTTTCCCAGAAGCTCAATTTTATTTTATCGACCTCTCCACCGAAGTAATCGCGCACAACCGCTTTCTGGTTAAGAATTTCCGGAAAAGCGTCATCCAGTTGCTTCAGCGCTTTCTCACCCGAATACAGGCAATTGATAAAGAGTCCGATATGTTTGCCGGACAGAACGGAGACGTTTTCCCTGCAAAATTCGGCAATGACATCCTGTATTCTTCCAGAATGGATGGACCCGCCGATAATAATGGAGTCATAACCGGATAGTTCGGGAGTAAAATCGCGTCGGTCCAGATTGCATATGTCCACTTTACCATCCATCAGCCTGAATAGTTCCCTGGCACATTTTTCCACCGTTCCGTGATTCGACGCAAAAACGATAAGAGTATTATCCATGAATGTTATTTCAATATAAATATCTTTAATGCCCTTGTGAGGGGCCACAAGGAAATGCCTTGCGGAGGTCATTTCGCACCATCATACGAAGAAAATTGTTACTTCAGTTTCTCCAGAATAGCGACAAGATACTCGTAGGAGTTTCCCACGGTGTCTATCTTAACGGCTTCATCAGGCGAGTGTGCGCCGGTGATGGTCGGGCCGAAAGAAACGATATCCAGTTTCTGCTCCACATTCGATTGAATGATGCCGCATTCCAGCCCGGCGTGAATCACCATTACCTTCGGCCTTGCATCATATTTCTCGAAATAAATTTTCTCCATAGTGTCCAGTAGCTCCGAATTGGCATTAGGTTGCCAGCCCGGGTAATCGCCATCGAATTCTACTTTTGCGCCGGCCAGCAGAAACAAACTTTCTACGGACGAGCATACCCAATCTTTACGGCTTTCAGATGAGCTTCGCACCAACAGTTTTACCTCAATGCTGTCTTCCGATGATTTTACCAAAGCAAGATTCAATGAGCTTTCCACCACACCCGGAAAATCGGCCAGATAACTGATCACTCCGTTGGGACAACCCTCTATCGCGTTGATAAGATCGTCTTGAACCTCTTCAGGCAACAGTGTCGAGGGGATATCGGTCCTTTCGGCTTTGAAGGAGATGCCATCTTCAATTCCGGCAAAATCTTCGCGGAAAAGAGATTCGTATTCGGCCACCAAATCCAGCAGATCATCCGACAGTTGTTCGGGAATAGTTACGACTACAAACGATTCGCGTGGAATAGCATTTCGAAGGGAGCCTCCCTGAATAGCCGATATACGGGCTTCATAGTTTCTCACTACCTCTTTCAGGAAGCGATTCATCAGCTTGTTCGCATTGGCACGTCCCAAATGTATCTGCACCCCGGAATGGCCCCCTTTCAATCCCCTCAAGCTGATTTTATAGGCAACATCGCCTTTGTCGATAGTCGTATCGGCTTGAAACCGGAAAGAGACATTCACGTCTCGTCCGCCGGCACAGCCTATGCATAATTCACCATCTTCTTCGGTATCGAGATTAAGCATCAGCGATCCTTCCAGAAATCCTTTTTCCAGGCCATTCGCACCGTCCATTCCGACCTCTTCGTCGATGGTAAAAAGCGCCTCAATGGCAGGATGTTGCAACATGGGGTCTTCCAACACAGCCATCATCATGGCGCAACCGATACCGTTATCGGCTCCCAGTGTGGTGGAACGGGCCTTCACCCAGTCGCCGTCGACATAGGGTTCAATGGGATCTGTTGCGAAATCGTGTGCTACATCGCTGTTCTTTTGCGGAACCATATCGAGATGCGACTGCAAAATCACTGTCTTGCCACTTTCATACCCCTTTGCGGCAGGCTTTTTTATCACCACATTGCCTACTTTATCTTGTTTTGTCTCCAGATTCAGTGCATTCCCGAAATCCATAATAAAACGGGTTACCTCTTTCATCTGCCCTGTAGGGCGAGGAATTCGGGTAAGGGAATAAAAATGGTTCCAAACACTCTGAGGGTTTAACTGTAGAAGTTCTGCTGTGACCATAAATTTAACTTATTTAATTCAAAAATTTTAGTTGACTCTTGTCTCTTTAATCCTGACTCCCGGATAGGGTTCCTCTCAATGTTGACCTTCGGCTCCCGGCTCTCTCTTAACATACGGCACGGCGAAAACACCAAAGAGCCCGTAAAGAATCTGCCACACCGATTGAATTGTAAAGACCGCTCCTGCAAAGGCGAGGGCTTCATTTTCAGTTACACCCAATATGACGAGCGAAGAAATAACCACAAAATGCCAGGGGCCTATTCCTCCCTGGACAGGTACGGAAATACCGATATTGGTCATCGCGAATACTATTAATCCGGCCAAAAGACCGAGGTCTTTGGTGAAATCAAATGCGTAAAAACAAATGTAAAAATACAAATAAAAACACAACCATACCAGAATTGTGTAAATTATTATGCGTCTTTTCTCTTTCATCCCCGCTATCAGTTTCAGATCATATTTGACCGTTTTGAGAAATCCCTTTATTTTCGCCATAAAGGGAGCCCTCTTGAACACAGTGAAGATCGATATGATAATCAAAACTATAGCCATCAAAACAACATACATCCACACAGACGAAAACAGTTGCACCGTATTTTCCGCAAACTGCGGATTATTATTGAAATAGGAAATGAAAAAATCGACGTATAGTGCCACGCTGATAAAGATAATTATCAATCCGGCGATGACATCCATCATCTTATCTACCAAGAATGTTTCGAACGTTTTTGAGAAGGGTATTTTATCGTACTTGCTCACTATTGCACACCGCCAAATGTCACCGGCACGGGGTAGCACAAAATTAACGGCATAATTCCCCAGTGTAGCATACAAAAGGCTGGATCTCGGAGGATGGTATCCAAGTGAATTCACGAACAATTCCCATCTCAATCCTCTGATAGTATTTCCGAGAAGGCCAAAAATCAAGGAAAATGCAATGATACCGAAGTCGGCCGATTGTACAATCTTCCACAACTCCTTCATATCGGTATTCCGATACATCATCCAAAGAATAAACAATCCAAACACCAAAGAAAGTACTGTTTTCAGTATATTCTTTGCAGATTTCGAATTCATTTTCACAATTAGTCGTCTATTACTTAATAACCAAGATAAGTACGTTTGATAAGAAGTACCCAACGCTTTTTATACTACGGGCGTATCTTGTTTTTTCAGAGTATGTTTGTTCTATTTTACGTAATAAAATGTTACCTTTGCGGCGGTAAAGATAAGGAATAATCGGCATATGGCAATGTTTCCGGTAAAAGCAAAAAAAACCTCGGGCAGCATTTTCTCAAAGATGAGGAGATTGCGCGCCGCATTGCGGCAACACTCGATGAGTTTCCCTCGCTTCCTGTTCTGGAGGTGGGGCCGGGCACCGGCATGCTTACACGGTTCCTGATAGAAAAAAAGAGAGACCTCACCGTAGTGGAGATTGATCGCGAATCCATTGCTTACCTGAATGAGCATTATCCCGATCTGAACGGCAGGGTTCTTCAGCAGGATTTTCTCCGGATGGATTTCAAGACGCATTACGAAGGGAGCTTCTGCATTATAGGCAATTATCCTTACAACATTTCATCGCAAATATTTTTTAAAGTGCTCGACAACAAGGAGTCTGTCCTCTGCTGTTCGGGTATGATACAAAAGGAGGTTGCGGAACGCATGGTCGCCTCACCCGGCAACAAAACCTATGGAATTTTGAGCGTTTTGGTGCAGGCATGGTACGATATAGAGTACCTTTTCACAGTGAATGAACAAGCGTTTATTCCTCCGCCCAAGGTCAAATCGGCAGTTGTGCGCCTCACGCGAAACAAGCGAAAGCGGCTCGACTGCAATGAGAAATTATTCAAAACGGTAGTGAAAACAAGCTTTAACCAGCGCCGGAAGATGCTTCGCAACTCCATTAAATCACTACTAGCCGAAGAGAGCCCCTTGCCCGATGACCCTATGCTTACAAAACGACCGGAGCAATTGTCTATCGAGCAATTCGAACAGCTGACCAACCTGCTGGAACCGTTGGTCAAGCAAGCTTAAACGGAAAAAACATTTTTTCACGATTTAAAAAACAGACATCATGGCGGAAGTAAAATTATTCTATCATAAAGACGGCATCGTGAGACTAAGCCGCAGCCTCGATTTTCTGAAATCAAACCCTATTCAAAACTTTTTATGGATCGACCTCAACGACGTGGACGAAGAGGTAGAAAACGAACTGGAAGATTTCCTCAAAATTTACATTCAGGAAGAAGAGGAAATGATCGAAATCGAGATGTCGTCGCGCTACATCGAAACGAACGACACGTTGGTGGTGAACTCCAACTTCCTGTTATCGAATTTCGAAACGGACCCTGTATCATTTATCCTTAAAAACAACATATTAATCACCGTTCGTGCCGAAGAGCTGATCTCATTTCACGAAACGGTGAAAAAAATATCAGCGAATCCCAAGAACTATCCTACAGGAGCTCATGTGCTGGTGGCGCTGCTCGAAACGCGTGTTGAATTTGACGCGGACATGATAGAGAACATGACGCAGAAGATCACGCTGTTAAGTAACACATTAACGGCCCAGGAAGCCGATGAGGAACTGCTGTCGGAAATTAAAAACCTACAGGAAAAAACGATGAAGCTTCGCGAGAATATTATCGACAAGCAGCGTACGGTATCGAGCATGCTTCGGAGCGAATTCATACCCGTGGAACTGCAGCCCAAACTCACCATTATTATCAAAGACATCAACTCGCTGGTGGAGCACATCAAGTTCAGCTTCGACCGCCTGGATTACCTGCAGGACACCTTTCTCGGGTATGTTAATATCGAACAGAACAAGATCATCAAAATCTTTACCATTGTGTCGGTTATTTTCATGCCGCCCACACTCATCGCAAGCATTTACGGGATGAACTTCGATATTATGCCCGAATTAGACAAGAAATGGGGATACCCGGCCGCTATTTTGCTGATGGTGTTCTCTTCGTTGTTTATTTTGTACTATTTTAAAAAGAAGAAATGGTTATAAGAAGGTCAAGATCGGCCCCGTGGTAGAACCTTAAAATGTGATGGGTGGGCGCATACAACAGGGTATGATTCCGTGACGGCACTCCGGAATCACTCTAACATAAAATGCATTTTTGGTTTTTTTTCGAGAAAGATAGAAGGGAGCGGTTCCTCTTTTTCAGAGGTGTGATATCCTAAAAGCATTTGGGTCAGCTCCCTGATATTAAAGTGAAGAACAGGTTGCACGAGGGGGGCATTTCTCTCTGATTTTCCCTCGGAAACGGTAAAAACAGCGTTATTGTTTACAAGCAACTCATCGTGAACGATGACGGAAAACGACTTTTGCTCATACCGATCGGCAAAAAGAGAAAGCAATTTTGGGGCATCAATCACGCGAGCCATCCCTCTCAGGCTTTTTTTCGGCGGAAAATCGAAAAGAGTTGCCTCTTCCACTATTGCACTAAAATCATCGAACGATTTCTGTACGGTCATATCTTCCTGCCGATACCACGTGTTAAATTCCCGAAATGCCGCATGAAGGCCGCCTGGATATTCATCCAGCAACGACCTCAAAGAAGGCAATGCTTCCGTGCCGGCATCAAATGTTTGAATGAAACCATACTTATCGTAAAATTTCAACAACCATTCTTCTTCTGGGACAAGGAGCATCAGCGGCACATCTCTTTTAGCCGCCTCTTCGAAACTTCTCAATAAGAGGTGATGCATAAACCCTTTTTTCCGGTATTCGGGAAGTGTGCACACTCCGGACAGATAAATTATGGGGATTTCCGCGCCGCGAAAAGTGAAGGTATAGGGCAGCATTTGCAATGATGCTACCGGCCTGCCGTTATCAACATAAAGAAGCGTATTTTCGTTACGGTACTTACGGCGAAAATATATCTCCATGTAGTCATCGGAATCGCCGAAACACGTTTTCCACATGTCCCAAACATGCTGCTTTGTAGAATCATCGGCGAATTGAATCATTATACATATTGTTATTCAAATTTCCTTTGTTATAATGCGAAACAAATTATGCAAACGTGACACAGGAAACGCGAATCCCGGAAACGTCGCGCATTGTTAGTAACCGCTTACGTTTTAGAGCCAAAATATTTCATTGACTAAAATTTAAACAGTTACTTAAACCTTGCATTATATTTTTCGAGCAGAATATCGGGTTGATAAGAGAGTTTGGCTTTACGCAGATTCTCAATACCCATATCCTCTTCGCGGTTTACATAGATAAAACCGGCCGCCTCATTCTCAACAAACTGCTGATTGACGACAGTATACGCCCCGTGAATGGATGTAAACGCTTTTTCTACGTGTACCACAACCGTATCCTCCGTAAGCGGTTCACCGATGGTGAAAGCGGCTATCTCATTATCCACACATATCACGCCCCCTTTGAGCTCCAGGTATTCAAAATTCTCGAGCATCGATGTCGTGGCAAAATCATCATACACCAGCGACGGGTCTTTATCCTGACCATTAACCTTCATCCATTTGTGGAGCATCTCTTTGCATTCTTTCACTAACTCCGGGTTTCCGGTGAGCGATTTGTATTTCCACCTATTCTCGCGCTTGAACCGATTGATGTGATTCCGTTTGCTTTGCAGCTTTTTCCCTTTCAGATAAATCAGTTTCTCTGTCGAATAGATATAGTCCGAAACGCTTCTGTTTAGTTTGTATTCAAAAATACCGGGCAGCACCTCTTCAATCTCGTCAATCATCTCCTGTGTCAAGCCTCTTAACTGAAAAAGGGTGTCAAATTGATTGTGATCTTCTGCTATAATCTCAATGGCCTCTTTCAGGGCGCCGGTCCCGATAGGTTTGAGATATGAATTTCGGTTGTAATTATCTTTGAATCTTATGAACAACCAATCCTCTGTTGTTGCAAACTGAGTATTGAACTTCGTTCCCCAGGAAAACAGATTGGTAAAACAAAGGTCGGAGGCTCTGTAGTTTTGATTTCTGAGGTATGAGTTGACTAATTCTCTATCCTTTAATTCTAAAGATTTAAATGTAAGCATAAAGTGATTCGCGTTCTTTGTCTTGTTATTGAGATGAACTGTTCGCGTTAAACTAAACTTTTTTAGATTATGCCATAGAGAGCCAATATCTAACTTTAGTGAACAAATAGCCGTGGGGAAAGTTTAACAAAATCGATTTACCGATGTAGATTCCGTTTCGTGTAATTCGTGCTTTGCATGTGATTTTAACTATTGAACCATTATTGAATTACCATCGGATAACAATCGGATACGAATCGTCAAAATGTCTTAAAACCAACGATTTCCCTCACATCCGTTATTGTTCTGGAAGCGCTTTCTCTGGCTTTTTCCGCTCCTTCAAGGGTTACCTGACGAAGGTAGGCATCATCTTTTTCAATTTCCAGAATCCGTTCCCGAATAGGCAACGTTACCTTTATAATATCCTCAGCCAATTGTTTCTTCAGATCCCCATAGCGAATCTCACATGAATTCCATTTATCCTCGTAATGCTGCACCACTTCAGGTGTGGAGACAACACGAAGAATCGTGAAGAGGTTCTCAATATAATCGGGTTTCACGGAATGGGGCTGGGTTGGACCGGCATCGGTAAGCGCTTTCTTCACCTTTTTCTCGATCTCTTTCGGGCTGTCGCTCAAATAGATGGCATTGCCCTCCGACTTCCCCATTTTCCCGCTGCCGTCCAGTCCCGGGATTTTCACCAATTCATTACCAAAATTGTAGGCCTGCGGTTCTTTGAAATATTCCACTCCGTAGAAATTGTTGAAGCGCCGGGCAAATTTGCGCGCTATCTCCAGATGCTGCTCCTGATCTTTACCCACGGGTACCTTATCGGCATTGTGGATAAGTATGTCTGCGGCCATTAATGTGGGATAGGTCAACAGTCCGGCATTCACATTTTCCGGCTGTTTACGCGCTTTTTCCTTGAACGACGCTGTTTTGGAGAGTTCTCCCAAATAAGCGTGCATGTTCAAATAGAGATACAATTCCATGGTCTCGCGTACATCGCTCTGTACGTAAATAACCGATTTCTTTGGGTCGATGCCTGCAGCCAGATAATCCACCAGTACGAATTTTGTATTTTCATGCAGCATCTTCGGGTCGGGATGGGTCGTCAGAGAATGTATATCTGCAATGAAAAAATAACATCTGTTCTCTTCCTGCATCCGGATAAAATTGCGCAAAGCGCCGAAATAATTTCCCAAATGCAATTTTCCGGTCGAACGAATACCGCTTAAAACTATATCCATAATATATCTCTTTTATTATTCATCTTTTTCGTTGAACGAGAGCAAAAGCAACCTGGTTTGAACTTTGCCGGGCACAGAAGTACTTCGTTAAACCCAGTGCGCAGGAAGCACGTTTGTTTGCATTATGCTGTTGCGGGAACTTTTTCGTTAAGTGATGAGCAATAGACAAATTCTTTCGAATAATGCAATCACGAGAAAAAGTAGAATAAATTTCAAAATGACTAACCTATTGGAATAGTAGAATAAAATTCAAAATATCTGATTCCAATAAGCGCGCAAAGATAACAAATTATTAGTAAAAAGGGGTGTTTGCATGGGTAAATACAAGGCATTACCGAAGGGAATACAACTCGTCGCCGGAGAAAACCCGTCGCCACCGAAGTTTTTGCAGGATAAAGCACTGTACGTGGAAATCGTACCTATCGCAAAATGAAATAATTCCGTGAGGAGTATTCATACACATTCTAAAATAGCTCAATTAAGGAAAAATTTCAGTAAACAATTCTTTTTTGATGTTTAAAAACACTATTTTTGTAGCCTGAAAGGCTAATGTATTTTTTTGTATCGTAATAACAGGGCTGAACGCAAACGATCGTCATATTGGTCGTTTAGAGTTATAAAAAGAGATTGAGCCGGCCCCTGCCGGCAATTAGCTAAAACATACATAGATAAATAATAAGTCACAATAATAATTAAAAAAGAACTTTATGAGTTGGTTAATCAAATCATCTATCGGGCGGAAGTTTGTCCAAAGCCTCTCCGGCCTTTTTCTGATTCTGTTCTTGCTGTTCCACGTGTCTATGAATATAGTGCTTATATTCAGCTATGACACCTATAATTTCTTAGCCAATGAAATTCTGGGGGCAAACTGGTGGGCCATTGCAGGAACGGGTGTCATTGCCTTAGGTTTTGTAGTTCATGTCTTGTATGCAATCATCCTGACGTTACAAAACAGAAAAGCGCGCGGCAAAAACAGATATGCTTCGTCAAGTAAGACACCGGTAGCATGGGCTTCCAAAAACATGTTTGTCTTGGGAGTCTTCATCCTGTTGTTCCTCATTTTGCACCTTTATCAGTTTTGGTATGAGATGCAGTATAAGGAATTTTTCGTCATTGAAGGGGCACGGCATGACGGCGCTCAACTGGTGGAGGAAGTATTTTCCCAACTATGGGTGGTAGTGGTATACATTATAGCTTTCGTTGCATTGTGGCTTCACCTTATACACGGGTTTTGGAGCGCGCTCCATTCGGTTGGATGGGACAACACCGTCTGGATGAAACGGTTAAAAGTAATCGGAAACATTCTTTCCACCGCCATCTGCCTGGGATTCGTTATTGTGGCTATAGCCGTTCACCTCGGATACTCTAACCTATTAGGATAACTAAAGAAATGTAACATTATGAACAAGATAAATTCAAAAATACCCGAAGGGCCTCTCGCCGAAAAATGGATGAACTACAAAGCCCATCAAAAGTTGGTAAACCCGGCGAATAAACGCCGACTCGATATCATTGTTATCGGCACCGGACTGGCAGGCGCGTCGGCAGCCGCATCGTTAGGCGAATTGGGCTTCAATGTACTGAATTTCTGCATTCAGGACTCTCCCAGGCGCGCGCATTCTATCGCCGCACAGGGAGGTATTAACGCGGCCAAAAACTATCCTAACGACGGCGACTCTGTCTACCGCTTGTTTTACGACACTATTAAGGGCGGTGATTATCGCGCACGTGAAGCCAACGTGTACCGTCTTGCGGAGGTGTCTAACAGTATCATTGACCAATGTGTAGCCCAGGGGGTTCCCTTTGCGCGCGAATACGGCGGATTGCTCGACAACCGCTCCTTCGGCGGCGCCCAGGTTTCCCGCACCTTCTACGCACGCGGCCAGACCGGCCAGCAACTTCTGCTCGGTGCGTACTCTGCATTGAGCCGCGCCGTACACCGCAAGCAGGTTAAATTATTCACGCGCCATGAAATGGTAGACTTAGTCGTCATCGATGGCCGTGCCAGAGGTATTATTGCCCGTAACCTCATTACCGGTAAACTGGAACGGTTTGCAGCCCATGCGGTGGTAATCGCCACCGGCGGCTACGGGAACACCTTCTTCCTCTCTACCAATGCCATGACTTCCAACGGGTCGGCAGCATGGCAGTGTTATAAGAAGGGAGCCTATTTTGCCAACCCTTGCATGACACAGATTCACCCCACCTGTATTCCGGTGCACGGTGAATTCCAGTCGAAACTCACCCTGATGTCCGAGTCGTTACGTAACGACGGGCGTATCTGGGTACCGAAAAAAATAGAAGACGCGCAAGCCATCCGTGAAGGGAAGCTCAAGCCGACCGATATAAAAGAGGAAGATCGCGACTACTACCTTGAGCGCCGTTATCCGGCATTCGGCAACCTCGTGCCGCGCGACGTCGCTTCACGGGCAGCAAAAGAACGGTGCGACGCAGGTTACGGAGTAGGCACCACCGGACTGGCTGTCTATCTCGATTTTGCCGAGGCTATCGGCCGCTTAGGGAAAGATGTGGTTGAGGCGCGTTATGGGAACCTGTTCCAGATGTATGAAAAGATCGTGGACGATAATCCCTATGAAACGCCCATGATGATCTATCCGGCCATACACTACACCATGGGCGGTATATGGGTCGATTATGAACTGATGACCAACATCCCCGGCCTGTTCGCCATAGGCGAGGCCAACTTCTCCGATCACGGCGCCAACCGTCTCGGGGCATCGGCACTCATGCAGGGATTGGCCGACGGATACTTTGTACTTCCGTATACTATTCAAAATTATCTGGCCGATCAAATCAACGTTTCGCGCTTCAAAACCGACGCACCGGAGTTCGAGCAGGCCGAAAAAGATATCAACAGCCGCATCGATCGATTGATGAATATCAAGGGAAAACATTCCGTAGACCATATTCACAAAGAGCTGGGACACATCATGTGGGATTTCGTGGGCATGGGGCGCGATGCCGAAGGCTTGAAGCAGGCTATTGAGAAGTTGAAGGACATCAAAAGGATTTCTGGACCAATCTGCGTATCCCCGGAGATAAAGAGACTCTCAACGTGGAACTCGAAAAGGCATTGCGGTTGGCCGATTTTATTGAGATAGGCGAACTGATGGCCCACGACGCCCTCGACCGTGAGGAATCTTGTGGCGGGCATTTCCGTATTGAGCATCAAACGCCCGAAGGCGAGGCGTTGCGTCACGACGACCAGTTCTCATACGTCTCTTGCTGGGAATACCAGGGAGAGGAGAAGGCTCCCGTCATGTATAAGGAAACGCTCGACTATGAATTTATAGTTCGCCAACAGAGAAACTATAAATCGTAAACGGTTGATGAAAAACGAGTAAACTTAAAACAACAAACGATCATGGATAAAGATATCAACATAAAAATAAAAGTTTGGCGTCAGAAAGGACCGAAAGAAAAAGGGTATTTTGAAACCTATCCGTTAGAGAATATCTCTCAGGGAAGTTCGTTCCTGGAGATGCTCGATATCCTCAACGAAAAACTTATCAATGAGGGGAAAGAGCCTGTAGTTTTCGATCACGACTGCCGCGAAGGTATTTGCGGGATGTGCAGCTTATACATAGACGGTCGTCCGCACGGACCGGATACAGGCATCACCACCTGCCAGCTTCACATGCGCAGGTTCAACGACGGAGACACCATCACCGTTGAACCTTGGCGCTCGGCCGGCTTCCCGATTATCAGGGACCTGATGGTCGACAGAACGGCATTCGATACCATTATTCAAGCAGGGGGCTACATATCCGTCAATACCGGGGGCGTTCCCGATGCGAACGCCATACCCATTCCACGCGATGATGCAGAGATGGCGATGGATGCCGCTGCCTGCATTGGTTGCGGCGCCTGTGTGGCAGCATGCAAGAACGGGTCGGCCATGCTTTTTGTCGCTGCGAAGGTGAGCCAGCTTGCCCTACTGCCGCAAGGGCGTATAGAGGCTAAGAAACGTGCGAAATCGATGGTCGCCAAGATGGACGAACTGGGGTTTGGCAATTGCACCAACACC
>AGTN01483639.1_pt1 | contig 22020 bp, 21 predicted proteins | sample 314218 | NCBI WGS metagenome assembly AGTN01 (sample SAMN02954264, study PRJNA73603) | bioreactor metagenome | biome: terrestrial; feature: non-aerated bioreactor; material: poplar woody material; isolation source: poplar biomass | place: USA | collected 2006-12 | reverse complement strand
TCTGGGCGGTCCTCATCACCGCCGCCCTGGGCAAGCTGACGGCCGAGCTCGACCAGTTGACCGGCGCCTATCAGGCGGAGAACGAGAACCGCCTCGTCCACCTGTCGGCCCTGCACGGCGCCGCCCTGGTGGTCAGCCTCGCGCTGCTGGTGGTCTCGGCCGCCGGAGTGTTCCAGCCCATGGTGGCGCGCATCAAGGCCGACATCGCCGAGCGCGCCCGCGCCGAATTGGGTCTGCGCGAATCCGAGGAACGGCTGTGGAAGATCCTGGAGGAAAGCCCGATCGGCGTGTCGGTGTCCAGGCGGCAGGACGGCAAGGTGTTCTTCGCCAACAAGCGCTTTTGCGACATCCTGGCGGCCTCGCGCGAGGAGGTGGTGGGCAGCGACGCCCGCGACCATTACGTCGACGACGCCCAGCGCCTGAGGGTGATCGAGATGCTGAAGGCCAGGGGCCATATCAGCGACCAGGAGGTGGAGTTCCGCCGCAAGGACGGCAACGCGTTCTGGAGCCTGCTGACCATCCGGTCCACCCGCCACGACCGCGACATGCTCAATCTGGCCTGGGTCTACGACATCTCGGCCATGAAGGCGGCCGAGGCCAGCCTGAAGCTGACGGCCAAGGTGGTGGAGAGCGCGTCCGAGGCGGTGGTCATCACCAATGCCGCCAACATCGTCGAATACGTCAACCCGGCCTTCACCACCATCACCGAATACCCGGCGGAAGAGGTGATCGGGCAGAATCCCCGCATGCTGCAGTCGGGCCGCCACGACGCCGACTTCTACCGCGCCATGTGGAGCGAACTGTCGGCCACCGGGCGCTGGCGCGGCGAGATATGGAACCGCCGCAAGTCGGGCGAGTTCTATGCCGAGTGGCTGTCCATCGTCGCCATCAAGGACGATGACGGCAAGCCCACCCACCATATCGCCATCTTCTCCGACATCACGCACCGCAAGGAGGACGAGGAGCGGGTGTGGCGCCAAGCCAATTACGACGCGCTGACCGGCCTGCCCAATCGCGCCCTGTTCCTGGACCGCCTGAGCCAGGTGGTTCGGCAAAGCCGCCGCGAGGGCAAGAAGTTCGCCCTGATGTTCCTGGACCTGGACGGCTTCAAGAAGGTCAACGACACCCTGGGACACGCCGCCGGCGACGTGCTGCTGCAACAGACCGCCGTCCGCCTGACCGAATGCATGCGTTCGTCCGACACCGTGGCGCGGCTGGCCGGCGACGAATTCACCTGCATCCTGTCGGGCATCCGCGGCGCCGAGGATTCCGCCATGGTCGCGGCCAAGATACTGGAGCGGCTGGCCGAGCCCTTCGACCTGGACGGCCGCCAGGCCGAGGTACGCGCTTCCATCGGCATCGCCATCTTCCCCGACAATTCCGACGACGGGGCGACGCTGCTGAAGAAGGCCGACGCCGCCATGTACAACGTCAAGAAAAGCGGCAAGAACAACTTCGAATTCGCCGCCTGCTAATCCCGCAACTCGTCCTCGTCGCGGCTTCCGGCCTCGTCGGCATCCGGCGGCAGGCCGTCTTCGTCCTCGTCCACATGTTCCGGCACCGCGTCCTCCTCGAACAGGGCCGCCTCTTCCCCGGCGGGTTGGGAAGGGACCGTCCGGCCGCGCAGGGCGCGCACCGGCACCCGTGTCGCCGCCACATAGGGATTGTGGCATTTCGGACAGACGGCGGGGGCCTTGTTCAGGTCGTAGAATGGAGCGCCGCAGGTGCTGCAACGGCGTTTGGTTCCCCGGTCGGCGACGGCCACGATGTTCCTCCACTGGCGGCGGTCAGCCGCATATGGTCAGGCATGGCCGGCACCGCCAGGGGAATACCTGTTCAGGACAAGGTCATGATGAACGGACGATAGGGGCGGTCGTTGGCGCGGATGTGATCCAGCAGCCAGGATTGCAGGAACTCGGCCGTTTCCACGGTCAGGGCACGGGTTTCGTCTTCCTGGACGCCGTCGTCGTCGTAGCGCGCCTTCAGGATGTCGGCCTGATTCAGCAGCCGCTCGTGCTCGGCCTTGTGGATGGCCAGACCGGGATAGTTGTGGCGATCGAGCAGCCGTTCCTCGGCGAGGAAATGGGCCCGGGTCCGCAGGATCAGTTCCTCAAGGATACGGGCCAGTTGCGGCACCTCGGCCCCCGCCTGCGCGGCCTCCAGGAACCTGTTGCACAGATCCAGCAACTCCCGGTGCTCCGCGTCGATGGCGGGCAGGCCCAGCTTGAATTCGTCGCTCCATTCGATACGCGTCATGGATATCTCGCCCTCCTTTGCCGACCGAACGGCAGGCTGCGCCTCACGTTCTTTCTCGCATGGCACCGTCAAGGATCGGTTAAATGAGACTCGTTGTCTATGCGGAAGGGGTATGAGGCGAGGCCGCAGCTTCCAGCAGCGCCCGCACGGCCTGATGGAACATCTCGGTGGTCAGACGACCGGTATTGGTGTTGTAGCGCGAGCAATGATAGGAATCCGCCAGCACCAGCCCGCCCGGCAGGTGGTGCACCCGGCCGTGGGCGAAGGGATAGGCCGCCTTGCGCAGGCCCAGCACCGTCAGCATGGCCTCATGGGCGTTGCGGCCGATGGCGAACAGGCCGCGCAAATTGGGCATGGCCGCCATTTCCGCCACCAGGAACGGGCGGCAGGCATGGAACTCGGCGGGCAGGGGCTTGTTTTCCGGCGGCACGCAACGCACCGCGTTGGTCAGCCGCGCCCCGGTCAGCCGCAAGCCGTCGTCGGGGCGGGCCTTGTACTCGCCCTCGGCCAGGCCGAATGCCTTCAGGGTCGAATAGAGCAGGTCGCCGGCGTAATCGCCGGTGAACGGCCGCCCGGTGCAATTGGCGCCGCGCAGCCCCGGCGCCAGCCCGACGAACAGATACGGGGCGTCCAGCCCGCCGAACGGCGGGACCGGGGCGTTGTACCAGTCGGGCCGGGCGGCGCGGTTGCGGGCGCGGAACTCCACCAGACGCGGGCACAAGGGGCAATCGCGGCCGGGAAGGGACGGGGTCTCAGCCTGCACGAAGGTCACGACGGCTCGTCGTCCCCGGGATAGGGGGCGTCGGGCTGGTCGCGGTGGAACGAGGCGCGGGCGATCTGCTTCTGCAGGTCCTGCAACTCAAGGAAAGTATCGGCCTGCCGGCGCAGTTCGTCGGCCACCATGGGCGGCTGCGAGCGCACGGTGGAGACCACGGTGACGCGCACGCCCTTGCGCTGCACCGCCTCGACCAGCCGGCGGAAATCCCCGTCGCCGGAAAACAGCACCACATGGTCCAGATGCTGGGCCATCTCCATCACGTCGATGGCCAGCTCGATGTCCATGTTGCCCTTGATCTTGCGCCGGCCCATGGCGTCGGTGAATTCCTTGGTCGGCTTGGTGACCATGGTGTAGCCGTTGTAATCCAGCCAGTCCACCAGCGGCCGGATGGGCGAGTATTCCTGGTCCTCGATCAGCGCGGTGTAATAAAATGCGCGGATCAGCCGTCCTTTGGAAGCGAAAAGGTCGAGAAGCTTCTTGTAGTCGATGTCGAAATTGAGCGCGCGCGCGGCGGCGTAAAGATTTGAACCGTCGATGAACAGGCCGATCCTCTCGGCGTCATAAAAATGCATGGCTCTACTCTGTCTAAAGAATACCGGAACATGTGGCGGAGATTTGCTCCGCCGCGGCAATGGCGCTAACGTAGGCGCCAAGGTGGGGCTCCGCAAGGGTGAAGGGCCGCAAGAGGGCGGCGCGGTGCTTGCTTTACGCGGCATTACCCATATATAAACAGGACCCTTTCCCACGGACGCACTCATCAAAGGACGTTCTATGGCGCGCGTTACGGTAGAAGATTGCGTATTGAAGGTTCCCAACCGCTTCGAACTGGTGTTGGTGGCGGCCCAGCGGGCCCGCGACGTCTCCTCGGGGGCGAAGCTGACCGTCGAGCGCGACAATGACAAGAATCCGGTGGTCGCGTTGCGCGAGATCGCCGACGACACCGTTCCCCTGGACGGCCTGCGCAATTCCCTGGTCACGGGCTTGCAGAAGCATGTCGAGGTCGACGAGCCGGAGGAGGACGAGATGGAGTCCTTCATGCCCGATCGCGAAATGGCCTTCGACAGCATCACCTCGGAAGAGGAAGCGCTTGAGGACGGCCTCAGCGTGTCGGAAGAGGGCGTCGATTTCGATGCCGACGGCCTCGGCGGCGACCTGACCGACAGCGACGAATAAGCGCATGGGGGCGGAAGTGGCTCAAGGCTCCCGCTTGCACTCCGCCCCCGACCTTGCCCGGATCCGGCGCGCCGGGGAGGCCGTTTCGCCATGATGCGCCAATTCGAACTGGTCGAACGCGTCAAGTCCTACGATCCGTCGGCGGACGAGGATGCGATCAACCGCGCCTACGTCTTCGCCATGAAGATGCACGGATCGCAGTTGCGCGCCTCGGGCGATCCCTATTTCTCGCATCCCATCGAAGTGGCCGGCATCCTGACCAAGTACCGGCTGGATTCCTCGTCCATCATCACCGCGCTGCTGCACGACACCATCGAGGACACTCCCGCCACGCAGGAGGACATCGACAAGCTGTTCGGGCCGGAGATTTCGCGGCTGGTGGACGGCGTCACCAAGCTGAACCGCATCGAACTGCAGTCGGACCACGCCAAGCAGGCGGAAAACCTGCGCAAGCTGGTGCTGGCCATGAGCGAGGACATCCGCGTCCTGCTGGTCAAGCTGGCCGACCGCACCCACAACATGCGGACGCTGCATTACATCCAGAAGCCCGAGAAGCGCCGCCGCATCGCCCTTGAGACCATGGAGATCTACGCCCCGCTCGCCGAACGCATCGGCATGCAGGAGATCAAGATGGAACTGGAGGATCTGGCCTTCGCCGAACTGCACGGCGACGCCCGGGCCTCCATCATCGCGCGGCTCAACTTCCTGCGCGAACAGGGCGGCGACCTGATCGGCCGCATCCTGGAGGAACTGCGCAAGACCTTCGAGGAGGCCGGGGTCGATGCCACGGTCTCGGGCCGCGAGAAGACGCCCTATTCCATCTGGCTGAAGATGCAGCGCAAGAATGTCGGATTCGAGCAACTGTCCGACATCATGGCTTTCCGCGTCGCCGTGCCGACCATCGAGGACTGCTATCGCGCGCTCGGCGTGATCCATTCCAAGTACCCGATGGTGCCGAACCGCTTCAAGGACTACATCTCGACCCCCAAGCCCAACGGCTACCGCTCTCTGCATACCGGCGTGTTCGGGCCCGAGCGCCACCGCATCGAGGTGCAGATCCGCACCCACGAAATGCACGAGGTGTCCGAACTGGGCGTTGCCGCGCACTGGAAGTACAAGTCGTCCGGCAGCGGCGGCAAGATGACCGACGGCCGGCAATACCGCTGGCTGCGCGAACTGCTCGACATTCTGGAGCACGCCTCCAATCCCGACGAATTCCTGGAACACACCAAGCTTGAGATGTTCCAGGACCAGGTGTTCTGCTTCTCGCCCAAGGGCGACCTGATCGCCCTGCCGTCGGGGGCGACGCCGGTGGACTTCGCCTATGCGGTGCATTCCGACGTGGGTGACACCTGCGTCGGCGCCAAGATCAACGGCCGCATCATGCCGCTGCGCTCGCGCCTGCAGAACGGCGATCAGGTCGAGATCATCACCTCCAAGGCGCAGACGCCCAATCCCACCTGGGAACGCTTCGTCGTCACCGGCAAGGCCCGCGCCCGCATCCGCCGCTTCGTGCGCACCCAGCAGCGCGCCCAGTACGTCGATCTGGGCCGCGCCATCCTGGTGCGCGCCTTCCGCCAGGAAGGCTACGACCTGACGGAAAAGGCGCTGGAAGGCATCCTGAAGATCTTCAAGGCGCCGAGCACCGACGATCTGGTCGCCATGGTGGGCGAGGGCAGCCTGAGCGCCCGCGAGGTGGTCTCCACCGTCTATCCCGAGCTGAAGACTGCGCCAGCCCGGCCCGACAACGTGGTGCCGCTGACCCAGAAGGCCAAGCCTCCGCCCAAGGACAAGGCCAACGCGGTCCCGATCAAGGGGCTGATCCCGGGCATGGCGGTGCATTTCGCCGGCTGCTGCCATCCGCTGCCGGGCGACCGCATCGTCGGCATCGTCACCACCGGCAAGGGCGTCACCATCCACACCATCGACTGCGACAATCTCGAGCAATACGCCGAAACGCCGGAACGCTGGCTGGACATCTCGTGGGAAGGCGGCGAGGCCAACGCCCATGTCGGCCGCGTCGATCTGGTGGTGTCCAACGAGCCCGGCGCGCTGGGCGCGGTGACCACGGTGATCGCCAAGAACATGGGCAACATCATCAACCTGAAGATCACCAACCGCACCACCGAGTTCTTCGAGATGATGATCGACATCGAGGTGCGCGACGTGAAGCATCTGACCAACATCATCGCGGCGCTCAGGGCCACGCCGGCCATCAATTCCGTCGAGCGCGCGCGGAATTGATTCTTCCAATCCCAGGAGTGCGTCCCCGATGACCCCGCGCCCCCTGCGCCTCGGCGTCAACATCGACCATGTCGCCACCATCCGCAACGCGCGGGGCGGCCGCCACCCCGATCCCATCCGCGCCGCCCACATGGCCGCGGCGGCGGGGGCCGACGGCATCACCGCCCATCTGCGCGAGGACCGGCGCCACATCTCGGACCGCGACATCGCGCGCCTGTCCAACGAAATCCAACTGCCGCTCAACCTGGAAATGGCCGCCACCGACGAGATGCTGGCCATCGCGCTGCGCCACCGCCCGCACGCCGCCTGCATCGTCCCCGAGAACCGCGCCGAACGCACCACCGAGGGCGGGCTGGAGGTGGCCGGCCAGACGGAACGCCTGAAGCCCATGGTGGCGCGCCTGACCGAGGCCGGCGTGCGCGTGTCGCTGTTTATCGAGGCCGACCCGCGCCAGCTCGACGCCGCCCACGCCATCGGCGCTCCGGTGGTGGAACTGCATACCGGCTCCTATTGCGACCACGAGGGCGCGGCGCGCGACGCCGAGCTTGAGCGCATCGTCAAGGCCGCCGCCCATGCCGCCGAGATCGGCCTGGAATGCCATGCCGGGCACGGCCTGTCCTACGACACGGTCAAGCCCGTCGCCGCGATCCCGACCATCGCCGAACTGAATATCGGCCACTTCCTGGTGGGCGAGGCCATCTTCGTCGGCTTCGAGGCCTCCATTCGCCACATGCGCGCCCTGATGGACGAGGCCCGCAAGTGATCCTGGGGATCGGCAACGATCTGTGCGACATCCGGCGCATCGCCAGGACGCTGGAGCGTTTCGGCGATCGTTTCCTCGACCGTGTCTTCACCGAGACCGAGCGGGCCAGGGCCGGGCGCCGCGCCCCGGAAATCCGCGCCGCCACCTATGCCAAGCGCTTCGCCGCCAAGGAGGCCTGCGCCAAGGCCCTGGGCACCGGCTTTTCCAGCGGCGTCTTCATGCACGATCTCGGCGTGGTCAACCTGCCCTCGGGCCAGCCCACCCTGGCGCTGACGGGCGGAGCGGCGCGCCGGCTGGCCGAGTTGACGCCGCCCGGCATGGTGGCCCGCATCGACCTGACCATGACCGACGAATACCCCCTGGCCGAGGCGGTTGTCGTCATTTCCGCCGTGCCCGCTTGACAGGGGCGGCCAGCGCTGGTTTGCTCGCGCCATCTGGCGTTGGCTGATGCAGCGTTGAATTCATCAATATCAATGAAATAGGCAGCGATCTTCATGTCAAGAGGGAAGCAGAGCGGCACCTGGGACACCATCAAGACGGTGCTGTATGCCATGCTCATCGCCGCTGCGGTGCGCACCATCGCCTTCGAACCCTTCAACATTCCCTCGGGCTCCATGATCCCGACGCTGCTGGTGGGCGATTATCTGTTCGTGTCCAAATACGCCTACGGCTATTCCCGCCATTCCATGCCGTTCAGCATGGGGCCCGGCGGCGGCCGCATCCTGGAAAAGACGCCCGAGCGCGGCGACGTGATCGTGTTCAAGAAGCCGCCGGAGAACAAGATCGACTACATCAAGCGGGTGGTCGGCCTGCCCGGCGACCGCATCCAGGTGGTTCAGGGCATCTTGCGGATCAACGGCCAGCCGGTGCAGCGCGAGCGCGTCGAGGATTTCGTCGAGTTGACCCGCGAAGGCAACATCATGCGCGCGCCGCAATACGTCGAGACGCTGCCGAACGGGCGCAGGCACCGCATCATCGAATATGCCGGTGACGGCGGCATAGCCGACAACACCCCGGAATACGTGGTGCCCGAAGGCCATTACTTCATGATGGGCGACAACCGCGACAATTCCGCCGATTCCCGCTTCCTCGACGAAGTGGGCTACGTGCCCGCCGAGAACCTTGTCGGCCGGGCCGAGGTGATCTTCTTCTCGACCGACGGTTCCGCCGCCCTGTGGGAAGTGTGGAAATGGCCGTGGGCCATCCGCTATTCCCGCCTGTTCGCCGGGATCGAATGACGCCATGGCCTCACGGTTGCAGGAGTTGGCCAAGCGCCTGGGCCACCGCTTCACCAGACCGGACTTGCTGACTCAGGCGGTGACGCACCCCTCGGTGCTGCAGGGACGGGGGCCGCGCAAGGCCACGCCTTACGAGCGGCTGGAATTCCTCGGCGACCGGGTGCTGGGCCTGGTGGTGGCGGACATGCTGTTCACCCGCTTTCCCGCCGAGCCCGAGGGCGCCCTGGCGCGGCGCCACGCCGCCCTGGTGCGGCGCGAGGCCCTGGCGCGGGTGGCGGAACAGATCGAATTGCCGGGTCATCTGATCCTGTCCAAGGGCGAGGAGGATGCCGGCGGCCGCGCCAATCCCGGCCTGCTGGCCGATGCCTGCGAGGCGGTGATCGGCGCCCTGTTCGCCGATGCCGGCTTCGAGAGCGCCCAGGCCTTCGTGCGCGCCATGTGGGCGCCGCTGATGGAGGAAAGCACCGCGCCGCCCAAGGACGCCAAGACCGCCTTGCAGGAATGGGCGCAGGGCCGGGGCAAGAAACTGCCGGTCTACCGGACCGTGGGCACCGAAGGGCCGCCCCACGACCCCATATTCCTGATATCGGTGGAGGTCGAGGGCGTCGATCCGGTCGCCGCCAAGGGCGCCTCGAAACGGACCGCCGAACAGGCGGCCGCCACCGCCATGCTGGAGAAGGTAAGCAAATGACCGAGGTCCCGGAAAACGAGCGCCGCTGCGGCTATGTCGCCATCGTCGGCGCCCCCAACGCCGGAAAGTCCACTCTGGTCAACGCCCTGGTCGGCACCAAGGTGTCCATCGTCTCGCCCAAGGTCCAGACCACCCGTTTCCGCGTGCTGGGCATCATGATGGCCGGTCCCGCCCAGGTGATCCTGGTCGATACCCCCGGCATCTTCCAGCCGCGCCGCCGCCTGGACCGCGCCATGGTGGCCGCCGCCTGGACCGGCGCCGCCGACGCCGAGACGGTCTGCCTGCTGATCGACGCCCATCGCGGCTATGACGACGACAGCCGCGCCATCGTGGGAAGGCTGCGCGACTCCAAGCGCCAGGCGGTGCTGATCCTCAACAAGGTGGATGCGGTCAGGAAAGAGACGCTGCTGGCCCTGGCCGCCGAACTGCACGCCGAGGGCCTGTTCACCGACGTCTTCATGGTCTCGGCGCTCAAGGGCGACGGGCTGGAGCCGTTGGCCAGGCTGTTCGCCGACAGCGTTCCCCCGGGCCCGTGGATGTTCCCCGAGGACGAGGTCTCGGACCTGCCGCAACGCATGCTGGCCGCCGAGATCACCCGCGAGAAGGCCTTCCTCAAGCTGCACGAGGAACTGCCCTACGCGCTGACGGTGGAGACCGAGCAATGGGAGGAGCGGGACGACGGTTCCGCCCGCATCGACCAGGTCATCTACATCCAGCGCGACAGCCAGAAGGCCATCGTCGTGGGCAAGGGCGGCCAGCAGATCAAGGCCATCGGCGCCGCCGCCCGCGAGGAGCTGGAAACCCTGCTGGAGCGCCGCGTCCACCTGTTCCTGCACGTCAAGGTCAAGGACGACTGGCAGGAACGCCGCTCGCATTACAGCGAGATGGGGCTGGATTTCGACGTGTAGGGGCGCGCCCATGGAATGGACGGATGAGGGCATCGTGCTTGCCGTCCGCCGCCATGGCGAGACCGGGATGATCGCCAGCCTGTTGACCCGCGTGCACGGCCGCCATGCCGGGCTGGTGCATGGCGGGGTGGGCAAGGCCAACCGCGGCACGCTGCAACCGGGCAACCACGTCAAGGCGTGGTGGCGGGCGCGGCTGTCCGACCAGTTGGGCAGCTACCGGATGGAGATGGCCGAGGCCCATGCCGCAGGCATCCTCGACGATCCCGGCCGGCTGGCGGCCTTGTCCTCGGCCTGCGCCCTGTCCGAGGCGGCGCTGCCCGAACGCGAACCCCATCCCGCCGCCTTCGCCGCCCTGGCCGCCCTGCTGGATGCGCTCAGGAGCGAATCGTGGCCCAGCGTCTACGTCCATTGGGAACTGGCGCTGCTGCGCGATCTCGGCTACGGCCTCGACCTCAGCCGGTGCGCCGCCACCGGGGCCGGTGACGGGCTGGCCTATGTCAGCCCCCGATCGGCCCGCGCCGTCTCGGCATTGGCGGGCGAGCCCTACCGCGACAAGCTGCTGGTCCTTCCGGCCTTCCTGGTCGAGGGCGGGGAAGGGGACGCGCAGGCGGTATTCCAGGGACTGGCCCTGACCGGCTTTTTCCTCGGCCGGCACATCCACACCGTTCCGGCGGCGCGCTCACGACTGGTTGACCGCTTCCGTCCCTGAAAATACTATATTTTGATGCAGCCGCTTACGGGGAAACCATGACCGAACCTGCCGCCATCGGCGAAATCCGCGAAACGCCGCTGACCGAGGCCCTGGGCGAGCGCTACCTCGCCTATGCCATGTCCACCATCGTGTCGCGGTCGCTGCCCGATGTGCGCGACGGGTTGAAACCGGTGCACCGCCGCCTGCTGTTCGCCATGCGCCAGTTGAAGCTGGATCCCGAGGGCGGCTTCAAGAAATGCGCCCGCGTGGTCGGCGACGTCATCGGCAAGTACCATCCGCACGGCGACGTGGCGGTATACGACGCCATGGTGCGCTTGGCGCAGGATTTCGCCGTGCGCTATCCCCTGGTCGAGGGCCAGGGCAATTTCGGCAACATCGACGGCGACAACGCCGCCGCCATGCGCTACACCGAGGCCAAGCTGACCGCCGTCGCCGCCGCCCTGATGGACGGGCTGGACGAGGACGCGGTGGATTTCCGCCCCACCTATGACGGCACCGAGGAAGAGCCGGTGGTCATGCCGGCGGCCATTCCCAACCTGCTGGCCAACGGTTCCACCGGCATCGCGGTCGGCATGGCCACCAGCATTCCGCCGCACAATATCGGCGAGATCTGCGCGGCCTTGTCCCACCTCGTCAAGGAACCAGACTGCCCCGTGGACGCGCTGATCGCCCACATGCCCGGTCCGGATTTCCCCACCGGGGGCGTGCTGGTCGAGACCCGCGAGGCGGTGGCCGAGGCCTACCGCACCGGGCGCGGCGCCTTCCGCCTGCGCGCCAGATGGGAGGTGGAGAAGCTGTCCCACGGCCTGTACCAGATCGTGGTGACGCAGATTCCCTATCAGGTGCAGAAGTCCAAGGTGATCGAGAAGATCGCCGAATTGCTGACCGACAGGAAGCTGCCGTTGTTGGCCGACATCCGCGACGAATCCGCCGAGGACGTGCGGATCGTGCTGGAGCCGCGCAACCGCACCGTCGAGGCCGACACGTTGATGGAACAACTGTTCCGCCAGACCGATCTGGAGGTGCGCGTCGGCCTGAACATGAACGTGCTGGACGCCGCCGCCGTCCCGCGCGTGATGAATCTGAAGGAGGTGCTGCAGGCCTTCCTCGACCACCGCATGGAGGTGCTGGAACGCCGCACCCGCCACCGCCTGGAAAAGATCGCCCGGCGGCTGGAGGTGCTGGAAGGTTTTCTCAAGGTCTATGCCGACCTGGACAAGGTCATCCACATCATCCGCACCGCCGACGAACCCAAGGCGGACCTCATCAGGACCTTCACCCTGACCGAGGTGCAGGCGGAAGCCATCCTGAACATGCGCCTGCGCAGCCTGAACAAGCTGCAGGAACTGGAGATCAGGACCGAGCACGGCGCGTTGTCGGACGAGAAGGCCGATCTGGAGGCCCTGCTCGCCGATAGCGGCCGGCGCTGGAAGACCATCGCCGCGCAGGTGGCCGAGACCCGCAGGAAGTTCGGCTCCGGCCCGCTGGGCGACCGCCGCACCGAACTGGGCGACGCGCCGTCCGCCGTCGTGGTGCCCATCGAGGCGTTCATCGAGCGCGAGCCCATCACCGTGATCCTGTCGGAGAAGGGCTGGATCAGGGCGATGAAGGGCCATACCGACCAGTTGGACGGCATCAAGTTCAAGGAAGGCGACCAGCTCAAGTTCGCGGTCAAGGCCGAGACCACCGACAAGATCCTGTTCTTCGCCACCGACGGCCGCTTCTACACGCTCGGCGGCGACAAGCTGCCCTCGGGCCGAGGCTTCGGCGAGCCGTTGCGCTTGATGATCGACCTCGCCAACGACGCCGGCATCGCCCACGTCTTCCCGCACAAGCCGGGGCGCAGGCTGCTGCTGTCGTCCGACGGCGGGCGCGGCTTCGCGGTGGAGGAGAACGAGGTCCTGGCCCAGACCAAATCGGGCAAGATGGTGCTGACCCTGGGCGACGGCGAGAAGGCGGCGTTCTGCCTGCCGCTGGACGGCGACGCGGTGGCCGTCATCGGCGACAACCGCAAGCTCCTGGTGTTCATGGCCGAGGAAATTCCGGTCATGGCGCGCGGACGCGGCGTCATGCTGCAGAAGTACCGCGACGGCGGCGCCGCCGACATCAAGGTCTTCACTCTGGCCGAAGGCTTGTCGTGGAAGATGGGCGAGCGCACCCGCACCGAGCAGGATCTGACGCCGTGGCTCGGCAAGCGGGCCTCGGTCGGACGCTTGCCGCCCACGGGATTCCCCCGCTCCAACCGTTTCACCTGATCGCTCTGCACGCCAGGGTTGGCAGGACCGGACGACATAAAAGGCATCCTGGAGGGTTGACATGGAAAGACGTTCGTTCCTGAAAGCGGCAACCATGGGCGCCGCCGCCAGCGGAATCGCCGCGCCGGCCCTGGCCGCGGCCCAGCCCACGGTCCAGTGGCGCATGGCGTCGAGTTTCCCCAAGAGCCTGGACACCCTGTTCGGCGCGGGCGAGTTGATCGCGCGCCGGGTGTCCGAGCTGACCGAGGGCAAGTTCCAGATCCGCGTCTTCGCCGGCGGCGAGATCGTGCCCGGCCTGCAGGTGATGGACGCGGTGCAGCAGGGCACCGTGGAATGCGGCCATACCGTCGCCTATTACTATGTCGGCAAGGACCCGACCTTTGCCTTCGAATCCCAATTGCCCTTCGGCTTCAACAGCCGTCAGAACAACGCCTGGATCTTCCACGGCGGCGGCATGGAACTGCTGCGCGAATTCTATGCCGGCTACAACGTCATCAATTTCCCGGCGGGCAATACCGGCACCCAGATGGGCGGCTGGTTCCGCAAGGAGATCAAGACCCTCAAGGACCTGGAAGGCCTGAAAATGCGCATCGCCGGCATTGCCGGCAAGGTGTTGCAGCCGCTGGGCGTGGTGCCGCAGCAACTGGCCGGCGGCGACGTCTACCAGGCGCTGGAGAAGGGCACCATCGACGCCGCCGAATGGGTCGGCCCCTATGACGACGAGAAGCTGGCCTTCTACCGCGTCGCCAAATACTACTACTATCCCGGTTTCTGGGAGGGCGGCCCCACCGTGTCGTCCTATGTCAACCTGGATCAGTGGAACAAGCTGCCCAAGGCCTATCAGGTGGCGTTCGAACTGGCCTGCGCCGAGGCCAACCAGGACATGCAGGCCAAATACGACGTGCAGAACATCGTCGGCCTGAAGAAGCTGATCGCCCAGGGCGTGCAGTTGCGCCCGTTCCCCAAGGACGTCATGGTGGCGGCGCAGAAGGTGGCCTTCGACATGTACGGCGCCATCGCCGCCGAGAACCCGAAGTTCAAGAAGGTGTTCGAATCGTGGAACCGCTTCCGCGAAGACGTGCAGCTGTGGTGGCGGGTGGCCGAGTTCGGCTATGACCAGTTCGTGCTCAGCAACCCGGTCAGAAGGTAGCGGAAAAGCTCCGCCGAAGCGGGGCTCTTCTTATTGTTGCTGCCTGAACTGCCGTTCCAACTGCCTTTGCAGCTCGGCCGCCGGATCCGGCTCCCCGAATTGCGGCTCCTCGTTGTCGTAGGTGGGGATTTCGATGTTCATCTGGATGCCGTCCAGGTTCTGCACCTTGGTGGTGTGCTCGCCCACCAGGCCGGGGAAGGCGATGACCAGGGCCACCATGAGGATCTGGATGCAGACGAACGGCACCGCGCCCCAATAGATCTGCGAGGTGGCGATGCCCTTGATGCGCTTGCCGGTGACCTTGTCGGTGTATTCCTCCTTGGCCGCCACGCTGCGCAGGTAGAACAGCGCGAAGCCGAAGGGCGGGTGCATGAACGAGGTCTGCATGTTCACGCCCAGCAGCACGCCGAACCAGATCAGGTCGATGCCCAGCTTTTCCGCCACCGGCCCCAGCAGGGGAACGATGATGAAGGCCAGTTCGAAGAAATCGAGGAAGAAGGCCAGCACGAACACCAGGATGTTGACGACGATCAGGAAGCCCAGCTGGCCGCCGGGCAGGCCGGTCAGCAGGTGCTCGACCCACAGGTCGCCGTTGACGGCGCGGAACACCAGGCCGAACACCGTCGAGCCGATCAGGATGAACATCACGAAGGCCGACAGCTTGGCGGTGCTGTTCATGGCCTGCTTGAGCAGGCTCAGCGACAGCTTGCGCTTGAGCAGCGCCAGGATCAGGGCGCCGGCCGCGCCCATGGCGCCGCCCTCGGTCGGGGTGGCGACGCCGATGAAAATGGTGCCCAGCACCAGGAAGATCAGGATCAGCGGCGGCACCAGCGACACGATCACCCGCTGGAACAACTGTGCGCCGCGCAGGGTGCGGGCCTCCGGCGGAAGGGCGGGGGCGGCATCGGGGGAGATCATGGACAAGATGAAGACGTAGCCGGCATAGAGCGCGGTCAGCACCAGGCCGGGGACCAGCGCGCCCTCGTACATCTCGCCGACCGAGCGGCCCAACTGGTCGGCCATGACGATCAGCACCAGCGACGGCGGGATGATCTGGGCCAGCGTGCCCGAGGCGGCGATGACGCCGGTGGCCAAGCGCCGGTCGTAGCCGTAGCGCAGCATGATCGGCAGGGAGATCAGGCCCATGGAGATCACCGAGGCGGCCACCACGCCGGTGGTGGCGGCCAGCAGGGCGCCGACGAAGATCACCGCATAGGCGAGGCCGCCGCGCAGCGGGCTGAACAATTGCCCGATGGTGTCGAGCAGGTCCTCGGCCATGCCGCTGCGTTCCAGGATCAGCCCCATGAAGGTGAAGAAGGGGATGGCCAGCAGCGTGTCGTTGCGCATGATGCCGAACACGCGCTCGGGCAGGGCCTGGAGCAACGCCGGATGCAACAGCCCCAGTTCCATGCCGAGAATGCCGAACATCAGACCGTTGGCGGCCAGGGCGAAAGCGACGGGATAGCCGCACAGCAGGAAGAGAACCAGGGCCAGGAACATCATCGGCGCCATGTTGGCGATCAGGAACTCACCCATGCTCTCCTCCGTGATGGGCACCCTTGGAGGCGGCGGGGTCGGGGGCGAGGCCCATCAGGAAGGCGATGCGCTTGATGGTCTCGGACAGGCCTTGCAGCGCCAGCAGGAAGAACCCCACCGGGATCAGCAGCTTGGCCGGCCAGCGGATCAGTCCGCCGGCGTCGCCCGACATCTCGCCGGAGACGAAGGACGACACGAAGATGGGCCAGGACAGCCACAGGATCAGCACCGCCATGGGCAGCAGGAAGAAGACGCCGCCGATGATGTCGACCCAGGTCTGCACCCGCCGGCTGAAACGGCCGATGACGACGTCGACGCGGATGTGCTCGTTGTGCAGCAGGGTGTAGCCGGCCGCCAGCAGGAAGATGGCCGAGAACAGGTACCATTGGATCTCGAGCCAGGCGTTCGAACTGGTGTTGAACAGGTAGCGGACGAGGGCGTTGCCGGAACTGATGATCGCGACGACCAGCACCAGCCAATAGACGAGGCGGCCCACCGCCGAATTGAGTCGGTCGATCAGGCCGCTTAGCCGCAGCAGATGCCTCAAGGCGAAGTCCTCCCCAACACGCCGTTCTTATGTTCTGGTCCGACCACTATGACATAGCGGGTCGGAACGACAAGGGGGAGGCGTGGGGATCGACAGGTGAAGGCGGGGCGTCAGCGCAGGCCGTCGGCGGGGAAGGTGGCGCCGTGGTCGATTTCCTCGTTCTCCACCAGCCGCCAGCCGTTGGGGCTGAAGGCTTCCAGCGGAGTGTAGCGGGATTTGTACGACATCTTGCGGCTTTCGGCGATCCAATAGCCGAGATAGACGTAGGGCAGGCCCTGGGTGACGGCGTCCTCGACCAGCCACAGCACCACATAGGTCCCCAGCGAACGGTTGGCGAGGTTGGGATCGTAGAAGCTGTACACCGCCGACAGGCCGTCGGACATGCGGTCGGCCAGACACACCGCCGCCAGGCCGCCATCGGCGTGGCGGTATTCGATCAGGAAGGTGTCGATGGGGCTGTCCTCGACCATGGAGCGGTAGTCGTAGAACCCCATCAGCGCCATGTCGCCGCCCGAATGGCGCGATTCCTGGTAGTGGGAGAACAGCCGGTACTGCTCCGCCGTGGCGCGGGCCGGGACCTTGCGGGCGACCAGATCGGCATTGGCCTTGCGCACCCGGCGCATGGTGCGGTCAGGGGCGAAGCCGTCGACGATGATGCGCACCGGGATGCAGGCGTTGCAGCCCGGGCAGGCCGGGGTATAGGCGATGGAATGGCTGCGGCGGAACCCGGCCCGCGACAGCGCCTCGTGCAGCACTTCCGCATCCGGTCCGTTCAACTCGGTCACGATCTTGCGTTCCAGCCGGCCCGCGATGTAGGGGCAGGGCAGGGGCGCCGTGGTGAAAAAGAAATGCGGCCGTTTGAGGGGAATGTGATCCATCGTGTCCCGTTTGGTTCCGCAGCCGGCGGCACGCCCCGCCGGTTTCCCCTGATATGGTGTAGCGCCCCCCGCACCACCACCGGGGCATGGGAAGCGAAGTCGGAGAGAACGGAGTCGGTGACCTCAGGCCCCTTCGAGGGACGTCGCGTTCACCACCACCGTGCCCGCCAGCCAGTCGTGCAGCGTCCGCCGGCGCGGATTGAACACCGCGATCACCAGGATCAGCGATCCGGTCAGCATCACCGAGCCGTAAAACGCCACGGTCAAGATCATTGCCTGGAAAAGGGTCGGCCGTCCACTCAAAGCCTCATTTCCGGGCGCGATGCTCATGACCTTCAGGTTCATGGCGCGCATGCCGAGGGTGGCGGAACGCGGTCCGGAAATGAGCAGGGTGTGATAGGCCAGCGGCACCAGCGCCACCGCCAGGGCCTGCAGCGGGAACAGCAGACCGAAGGACAGGACGCCCAGCAGGAAGCCGGCGAACCAGACCACCCCGGCCAGGATCGCCACGATGACGATGTCGAAGGCATAGGCGACGATGCGCTTGAGCATGACGCCGTCGAAATATTCCGGATGGGCGTAGGCGTCGGCCCAGGCGGGGGCGGGCGGGACAATCACCGCCGGGGGAATGTAGTCGGCCATGGCGAACTCCGTTGCTGCCATCCGCCTAGATAGGTGGGAATTTGCGACCGGACCAGCCTAGTTCCCCGGGGCGGTGGCCGGGGGGGCTGGCGGCGCCGTGTTCTGCTGGCTGGCAGGCAGGTCGGGCGCCACCGGCTCGTTCTCGCGCATCAGGATGATGCTGATGCGGCGGTTGCGCGGCGCCTTGGGGTCCTCGATCACCAGCGGGTCGGTGTCGGCGCGGCCGACCACCCGGTCCACCCGGCTTTCCGGCACGCCCGCCGCCAGCAGGGCGCGGCGGCTGGCGAGCGCGCGGTCGGCCGACAATTCCCAATTGGTGTAGCCGGACGGGTCGCGGAACGGAACGGCGTCGGTATAGCCGGAAATGGAAATCTTGTTGGGCAACTGGTTGACCACGCGGCCGACCAGATCCAGCAGCGCCTTGGTATGCCCGTACATGGCGGAACTGCCCGACGGGAACATGGCCAGGCCTTCCTGGTCGGTGATCTGGATGCGCAGGCCCTCGGTGGTGTTGTCCACCAGCAGCGATCCCTGGAACTGCTTCAGCTCGGGAATACCCTTCAGCGCGCCCTCCAGCACGTCCTTGGCCTTTTCGAACTTCTGCTGCTCGCGTTCGGCCAGGGCCTCGCGGAATTCCTTCTCGCCCATGCCCTCCAGCGGTTCGGTGTTCTCCGAGGTCAGGTCCTCGCCGCCCGGCCCGATGGAGGCGGGGGGCAGATGCTGCACCAGACTGGGCGAACTGGTGTTGGATTGCATGGCGCCCTCGCCGAGGACCTGGCCGCCCAGGATGCCGCCGGCGCCGGTCTGGCTTTGCGATGCCATGGACGGGGCGAAATAATTCGAGATGCCGGTCAGCTGCTCTTCGGTGACGGCGTTCAGCAGCCACAGCAGCAGGAAGAACGCCATCATGGCGGTCACGAAGTCGGCATAGGCCACTTTCCAGGCGCCGCCATGATGGCCGCCGGCCACCTTCTTGACGCGCTTGATGATGATCTGCTGACCTTCGGCCATGCTCTAAGGTTCCCTGCGACGGAAAACAGGATCAGTCGGGCGGCAGGTTGGTCACGGTCTCTTCCAGTTCCTGGAAGGTCGGCCGCAGGTCGTCGGGCAGGATCTTGCGGGCGAATTCGATGGAGACCTGGGGCGCGTAGCCCTGCATGTGGGCCAGCAGCCCGGCCTTGATGGCCAGGAAGTAGTAATGGTCGGAATCGAACACCATTTGCATGTTGCGCGCGAACGGCGCGAAGAACGCGTAGGAGAACAGCACGCCGCAGAAGGTGCCCACCAACGCCGCGCCGATGAGGTGGCCCAGCACTTCCGGCGGTTCGGTGATCGAGCCCATGGTATGGATCACGCCAAGCACCGCGGCGACGATGCCCAGGGCGGGCATGGCGTCGGCCATCAGGTTCACGGCATGGGAAATCTCGTGGTGATGCTTGTGATGGGCTTCCAGTTCACCATCGATGATGGATTCCAGTTCGTGGGCGTTGGAGGTGCCCAGCGTCAGCAGGCGCAGATAGTCGCACAGGAAGGTGCGGGCATGGTGGTCGGCGGTGAAGTGGGGAAACTTGGCGAACAGCGGGCTTTCGTCGGGCTTTTCCACGTGGCTTTCCAACGCCAGGTCGCCCTTGGTCTTGGCCAGCTTGAACACCGCGTACAGCATGGAAAGCAACTCGATATAGCCGTCCTTCTTGTAATGCGGGCCCTTGAAGATCACGCCGAAGTTCTTGACGATGCCGACGATAATGCCTTTCGGGTTGCCGAGAAGCAGCGACCCGAGGGCGGCGCCGAGGATAATGACGAATTCGAACGGTTGGAACAGCACCCCGAGATGACCACCGCCTGCCGCGTATCCGCCGATGACGCAGACGATCGTCGTCAGGATGCCGATAATCGCGAACATTCACTTCCCCTGTTGTGGCCCCGCGCGGGCCATGCCGGTCACAAGATCACACGGGAGCATGCTATAATTCGTTTACGCTGTCGCGCCTCAACTGCGTTTGCGCTGGAAAAAAATGGCCTTTGGCCGCGCATACGAACGTTGACGCAAGGCGCATTTGACCCGGGTGGTGAAACCTTATTAATCTCCTTTCTGTCTTCCCTTCCGTTTTTTCGAGCGTGCCTTATGTCCCTTGACCCGCGTTCTTTCCGCAAGGCTTTGGGGTGCTTCGCCACGGGGGTCACCGTGGTCACCGCCCTGGATCCCGAAAGCCAAGCCCCGGCCGGCGTTACCGTCAGCGCCTTCTCGTCGCTGTCGCTGGAACCGCCGCTGGTGCTGTTCTGCTTGGGGCTGAAGACGTCGTGTCTGGATTCGTTCAAGAAGTCCGGTCGTTTCGCCATCAACGTGCTGTCCGAGACGCAACGCGACCTGTCCATCCGTTTCGCCAGCCGTTCCGACGACAAATGGCGCGGCATGACCTGGGACAAGGGCGCTTCCGGCGTGCCGCTGCTGCCCGGCTGCATCGCCACCCTGGAATGCAGGCTGGTCAACACGGTGGAAGGCGGCGACCACCTGATCTTCATCGGCGAGGTCGAGCGGCTGACCCATCAGGAGGGCGGTTCGCCCCTGGTCTATTTCCGCGGCGCCTACATGGATTACGGCCCGCCGCCGCCGGTGGGCAAGATCTGAGGGCTCAGTATCCCGGTTCCAGCCTCAGCACCGCGCCGCCTTCGACCCGCCGCCCGATGGCCAGGCCGGCGTTGTCGCGCCAGGATTCCAGCAGGTCGTCGTAATGGCGCGACAGGATGTTGCCCGACTGCCCGGTGGCGATGATGAAGCGGCTGGCCGACAGGTCGGACAGGTCGTACACCGCCCTGAGGCCCGGGCCATGGACGTGGCGGAAGCCGTCCGGCGGGTAGGTGCCGCGGTTGACGGTGAAATCGTCGCCGTCGGTGGCGATCTCGGCTCCGGACAGGCGCCTCAGCAGGGGCACGCGGCTGAAGACGGGGTGTTCGAACACCGCCTTGTGCTCGGCTCCCCAGGTCCATTTGCCGATGTCGGGGCCGTGCCGCGCCGCCAGGGCCTCGATCGCCTTGTCCAGGGCGCCCGAGACGATGTCGTCGCAGGATTCCGCCTCCGGCGTGGCGACGTCGTCGCACCAATGGCGGTGGCGGGTCAGGATGTCGGCCAGGACCTGCGGGCGCACTTCGCTGAACGCCTTGAAATCGGCGCCCAGTTCGTCGGCCAGCACGTCGTGCCACACCTGCCGGACCCAGGCGGCGAAGATCAGCGGCTCGGGGCGGTTCCGTGCGGCGCTGCCGTCCCAGGCGGCGACCAGGCGGGCGGCGTCCTGCGCCATGGCTCCGGCGGACTCGGGGACGTCGAGCAGGTCCTTGATCTCGAGGGCTCCCAGCGACAGATGGTCCGACTGGATCGCCGCCATGTCGTCCAGGCTGAGCTTCGGCGTCGCGTCGATCAGATCGTCGATGCGCTGGGCGCGATAGCCCTCGGGCCATGCCGTCGCCAGAGGCGGGGCGTTGCGGCCTACGGCGATCCTGTTGTTGGCGTTGACCAGCTTGTCCGATTTCGGGTTCACCCGGGCGGGCATCCTGTCCGGCGCGATCCAGCCGGTCCACTCGCCCTGGCGGGTCCAGCCCTCGGCCGGGCGGCTGCCGTCGCCGCCCTTGCGCAACGGCACCCGCCCGGCGGTGGCGAAGGCGATGGTGCCGCCGGTATCGGCGAAGGCGAAGTTCAGCGTCGGCGCCGAGAAGTCGCGCAAGGCGGCGCGGAAGCTGCGCCAGTCGATGGCCCGGTTCAGGCGGTACAGCGACTGGGCGGTGAGGTTGTCGGCCTCCAGCGCGGTGGCGCGGAAGGCGACCGTCTGGTCCGGCGCGAAGCCCGGCAGGTCCGAAAGCACGGGCCCATGGCGGGTGGTGCGCACCACCAGCGTCATGTCGGGAGCGCCCTTGACCCTGATCGTCTCCTCGCGCCGCTCGAAAGGCTGCGGGCCGTCCGGCGTCTGGTAGGTATCGCCGTCCAGCGGCTTTTCCAGGAACAGGTCCACGGTGTCGGCGTAGGACGAGGTGATCCCCCATGCCACCCGGCCGTTATGGCCGATCAGGTGGAAGGGCACGCCGGGGACGGTGGCGCCGGCCAGCGCCAGCCCCGGCGCCTCGACCGAGATCAGGTACCACAGCACGGGGGCGCGGAAGCCGAGATGGGGGTCGTTGGCGAGCAGGGGCTTGCCGCTGACCGTGCGGCTGCCGCCCACCGCCCAGACGTTGGAGGCGAGGTGGGGCAGGGCGGCCT
>AGTN01546532.1_pt1 | contig 22059 bp, 18 predicted proteins | sample 314218 | NCBI WGS metagenome assembly AGTN01 (sample SAMN02954264, study PRJNA73603) | bioreactor metagenome | biome: terrestrial; feature: non-aerated bioreactor; material: poplar woody material; isolation source: poplar biomass | place: USA | collected 2006-12 | reverse complement strand
ATAAATTGAGTATTTTTTTAAATTAAGTTGATCATTAAAAAACTTTTCTTTCCATTCATCGCTTAAAAACACCTTATCCAAATCTAAATAAAATTGGATTGGTAGCTGAAGCATTGGGATTAATTTTGCGCCAATGCTCATCAATCCGTTCATGATATGATAAGACCACTTTGGGAATGTTGTTATGCAAATAGATTCCTTTAGTTGGGGAAGCATCACATTATGTGAAAATACAGCCTTTATTCTCTTATCCTCACCTGCAGCAGCAACAGCAAGAATTCCACCTTGACTTGTACCTAAAACACCAATTCGACTATTAAAATTTTTCTCAGTAAAGGTTATTACATCATAAACATTTTGAAGCATATCAGAAAATGAATATTTTCTTGTTTTTCGTTCACTTTTACCATGTCCAACAAAATGTATGCCTATAACATTTATTTCACATTCTGAAAGCCTAGTTAAAAAATCATCCCAAAATGCTGGGTATGACATCGTAGCAGGCAAAAATATAATACATGGATAGTCATTACCAGTATCCCATATGGAAAGGGCAATTTCACCTTTTCCTGATTTAATATACTCTTCACGATAATTCATGATAACGGTTACTCTTTTGTTAGAAAATAATAAAGTCGAAAAAATAATTTCAAGCGATTTGTTTTAACGCACAACGGCCGACAGTATGGCCAGTAAGGGATTGAGGGCGATTCACCTATCCTGTTACAACAAACATTAATGCGAGCTATCACCTTTCGCAAACCACCGGAATCCTTATTAGCTATACCGCATGTTGTGTGTAGCTCTTCTTTGTCCGTCTGCGGTTGGTAATTTATCGCAATTTTACCGTTCTCCGACCCAATGCGGATAAATAGGTGTTTGGGCTGTGATGGTATTCAGTTCGGTCAAATGTTCTTTTGACAAAGACCAATCAACTGCGTCCAAGTTTTCGATCAGTTGCTGTTCATTTCTTGCACCGATGACAATGTTGGAAACGGTTTCCTGTTGTAGCAACCAATTAATGGCAACCTGTGATAGGGTCTTGCCTGTTTCGTTTGCGATGCGTTCCAAAGCATCTACAACCCTATATAGAAATTCGTCTTCAACAGGTGGTGAGCCAACTGCTCCGCCTGATTGTATGCGTCCTTCAGCAAGCGGTTGGTTTCTTCTGATTTTTCCTGTAAGCCGGCCCCAACCCAGCGGGCTCCATACCATTAACCCCAACCCTTGGTCTTTTATCAATGGCATTAGTTCTTGTTCGTAATCACGTCCGATTAGCGAATAATAACCCTGATAAATAACATACTTTTCCAAGTTGTGCTTTTCTGAAACGGACAATGATTTCATCAGTTGCCACGCTGCAAAATTGGAACAACCAATATATCTGACCTTGCCACTTGTTACCAAGTTATCCAATGTCCTCAATGTTTCTTCCACAGGTGTATTGCTGTCAAAACCGTGCATTAGATAAAGATCGATGTAATCCGTTCCTAAACGCTTTAAGCTGTCTTCAAACGCTTTAATGAGATGAAAGCGTGATGAGCCTTTATCATTTACGCCTTCGCCCATTTGGTAAGTTCCCTTGGTTGAAATGATTGTTTTTTCACGTCTTCCTTTTACGGCTGCACCCAAAACTTCTTCCGATGCTCCCTGTGAATAAACATTGGCGGTATCAAAGAAATTTACTCCTCTTTCCAAACTAATGTCAATCAGCCGTGAGGCTTCCTTCACGTCCGTTTGTCCCCAACGCTGAAAAAATGCGTTTGTCCCACCGAATGTTCCTGTACCGAGGCTTAGCACGGGGACTTTTAATCCTGATTTTCCTAAATTCCTGTATTGCATATTTGTAATTTTTATCTATTGTCATTTATTTATTGAAATTCTTTTGGCAAAATTACGATAAAGCGTAAAGGTATCAAAGGACAATGATCACAGATTTCGTGTGCGGTTTGTCACATTATATAGCGGCCAATCGACTCAGTGTTTCCCTGCTGACACCTAAATAAGAAGCCACCATTGATTTGGGTATCCGTTGGATAAGTCCCGGGTATTGGGCAAGTAAATTATAATAGCGTTCGGTAGCTGTACTACTGATAAGGCATAAAATCCTTTTCTGTAAGGCAATGTACCCTGCGGTTGTTTTCTTTAAGAAAAAGTATTCCATTTTTTGCAGATCTTTACATAGTTTTTCCCTGTTTTCCAATGAAATGACAAGAGCTTTTGTGTCTTCCAAACAGTCAACGTTCAAGGTTGCTTTGGTGTTGTTATGGAACGCCTGTGGGTCTGTTATCCACCAATCTTCCAAAGCAAATTGTATGATATGCTCTTTCCCTTCGGGATTGGTGTGCGAAGATTTCATCAGTCCTTTTACCACATAAAAGTCGTATTGCACATAATCTCCTTCGTGAATAATGATTTGGTGTTTCTTAAAATTCTTTTCTTTGAAATGTGATAACACTAACCCAAATTCATCATTTGTCAGCGGTACAATTTTTTCTATTTGTTGTCTTAGTTCTATACTCATTCTTTGTTACGTTACGATGCTCGGTTTTAGAGTTACACACAACGGTCGCGGGTATGAAACGTGCCGGATTGCGGAGCTGCGTCTGTATCCCACGTGCTAAACAATGATGCGGGACGAAACGCTTGCAAACCCAATGAAACCGGCATGTTTTATGACCCGTTGTTGGCTGTTGGGCGTTTCTATAACTTAATCTTCCAATAATTTTGTTAGCATTTTTCTTAAAATCCCATAGCTTTTTTTATTACTGCCATTTCTTCTTCTGAAGTCAGCATTTTTAATAATTCAAATGCAACATTTGGAGCTGTCTCAGGACAATAAGACGTAATAATATTACCATCAACTACCATTGGCTCATTCACAACATTCACTCCAAATTCTTTCAGTTTTTTTTGCCAATATCCGTTTTTTAAGTGGTATGTAGTTGCTTTCCGATTCTTAAGAACTCCACTTTTTCCTAAGGGGAATGCCCCACTACAAACTGTCGCAATGATTTTACCTTTTGCATCAAATTCCTTAATTAATTTTAAAAACCTTTCGTCATATGCTTCTTCATAAAAACCAAATTCCCCGAATCCACCAGGTATTGCTAAGGCGTCATATTCGTCAACGTTTATTTCTCCAATGGTTTTATCTACTATTACAGGTACATTAAAAGTGCTTATAACTTTATCAGTAAAACCACATGTATCAACGAACAAATTATGTCCATAATCAACCCTAGCCCAACCAAGAACATCTATAAAAACACAAAATTCCATAGTTTCAAATGCTTTTGCTAGAAACACTAATACTTTCTTATTTTGCATGCTTTTCAAAATTATCAATTTGTTTAAATTCCTATTAGTTTTGCTATTTTCGCCTTACAGCCAACATCTAATTTACGTATAAATATACAACATTCGTAAATACGAAATGTAGAACATGCGTAAACCAATTCTTAACTAATCCCAATAAATGAAGATATATTACTTATTATCAGATAATTATTTTACAATATATTTTTTTGCGTTTACGAATGTTTATTCCATTTGCAGTGTTAAATGAGTAGAATATGGACATCGAGTATTTAATCACCATTTTTGAACGGAAATTAAAGCTCCAGAGATACAGCGCTAATTCCATTAAACTACAGCAGTGCGGTAAAAAGCTTCTTTGCAGGTTGCGGCAAAGAAGTTCGATCATCCCAATCAATTAAGCGAAAATGAAATCGAAAAATATGTTTTCTGGAAAATCGAAGAATAAAACATCGGTAGTTCATATCAGCGCATGGATTGTCGCCTCCATCGATAAATTTTACCGTTCGGTATTCGGTAGGAATTTACAAATAAAATACTTGTATCCTTCACGAAAAAAATATACTTTGCCAAAATACGTAACCGTGGCGGAAGTAAAAAAAATGCTGGAGTCCGTAAACAATATAAAACCTGCATGCGCCATCAAACTGCCATATGGCTGCGGATTACGTTTAAGTGAACTGTTGCATCTGAAGATCTCGGGCATCGATTCCGAAAGCATGCTGATCCACATTCGGAATTCCAAAGGAAATAAAGACCGTGTGGTAATGCTTTCCCCTGCATTACTCGAAAATTTGAGAAATTATTTCAAAGCATATCACCCGAACGAATATCTTTTTGAAGGACAGGGCAGCGGTATCTATTCCGAAAAAAGCGTGCAAACAATCGTGAAAACAGCCGCGACGAAAGCAAAGATAACAAAAACGGTAACGCCGCATATTTTGCGGCATAGCTTCGCCACCCATCTGCTTGAAAACGGAACGGATATCCGTTATATTCAACAATTACTCGGACACAGATGTGGTGATAGCTAACGGTTAACGCCAGGCTGCCATATTGCAAATACCCTGTTAGCGGTTCGTTGTTTTTGTCTTTAAAATAAAGTTGCTTAAAGTCTGAGGTCGCCATAGCAAAGTCACAACAATAGCAATAACAGCAATAACCGAATAATGAATTTCCGGGTATTCTACTAAAGGTTTGGTTGTTATGTCGCTTGGAAATAATACCCGTCCTGTGTTATACAGGCAATGCGGTAATATGCAAGCAAACAAGCTGTGATTGGTGTTGTTGAAAATCCAAACAAATAAAACTCTAAATGCTACAGTTCCTAACGTACCCCACAAAATCCAGTTGAAATTATGGCCTTGCTGAATAATAGAAGGATAATGCCATACAGCCCAAGGAATTCCAATTATAATACTTGTCCAGAATGCGTTGAATTTTTTCCTGCAAAGGGTCAACCGCATACCCCATATAACCTATTTCTTCGCCAATGGCTCCTAAAAAGAAGAAAATCAATAAAAATGGAATTGACTGATAGGATATTATCCATTGTTCGAGAAGTTTATAGCCTCCAACTTTTAGTGTTAGGTAGATTAAGGTGAAAATCAATATTGGTAATGTTATAGCAACAACCAACCAATTCGGTTTTATTTTTTGTAGTCAAATATTCTGACAAATAGTTTTTGTACTCCTTTTTTACCTTCTTCTTTGTGTATCAAAATGCAAGCCGCAAACAGCGGAGTAAATGCAGCAACAATGTCGGTAATTGGGATGTTTAAAGGCAGGTTGTTGTTGTCAATAAATAATTCAAGCACCCATAACGGAGCGGAAAGTCCATACACAATAAGAAAGAATTTCAAGGCTGATTTCTTATTGTGAGTTGAAATATTATATGTCTTGTCTTTGTTTGTCAAAATAGTTTACTCGTTGAAATTCTATCTTGGTTGTAGTCAGCTTACAATGACCGCTAACGGTAGGGGCTTGCCTCAGGTGCGGGACGGCAACTGTTTGGAAGAGAGCCTACGGCTGCAAATATAATCAAAAGTTTTTAACGAACATACGGCTGCACTTATGGTAAACCGTTTGTTAGGCACAGGTATTTATCGTTATGTCCGTTTCACTGTTTGTTTATAATCTCTGTTGCTTTTTCCAACACTTCATCTTTACCGTTTTTTATTCCGTTTATGGTGGGTTCAATTTTTACATCGGGAACAATACCTATTCGTTGGGTTTCTTTTCCATCAGGGTAATAAATGCCAATACCTGAAATCATCGTTCTTAATCCGCCGGGTAATAAAATGGTTGATACGTTTCCATCGGCACCTGCTGTTGTACTTCCTACAATCGTGGTGTTTTCCCCTGCCCTGAATGCCATGGCTGTATATTCTGCCTGACTTTGGGAAAGTTCATTGACAATTACGACTAATTTTCCCTGGTATGTTTCTCCTGAACCTGGAATCTTAAGGGCTGGCGTAAAAGTGAATTCCCCCCGGATTATTACTATTCCCTTTTGTAAATTTCACAAATGGGGTAGGTGACGAGACAAAATACGGCGCTAATGAAAACGGCATAAAAGCCGATGGATAATTACGAATATCAATAATGATTCCTTTGGTATTTTTAAACGATTCTTTAATAACGGGAACATCTTCGTCTTTGATGGATGCTAATGTAACATAGCCAATGTTTCCATCTAAAAGTTTGTAGCATTTCTCGTCTTTGTTTACTTTGTACCAATGATACATGTTCAAACCGGTTCTATTGTATAGTGTTAATTCCTTTTGTCCGGGTTGATTGGAAGAAATGTATTCTATGTTGATGGATTGTTTTTGAGACCGTAACAAATCGGCGGAAATATCCCGTAATCTGGCTGCCTCATTAGATGCGGGATAATGTTTTTTCAAACTATCCACAAGAAATTCTATCGTTTTTCCATTGATATGTGTAATGATATCACCTATTTCCAAACCTGCCGATTCTTTCAACTCAGGATTGTAATAATCCGTTACAACGATCTTCTTCTCGATAAACTGAACCCTGAACGGAGCGTACATATTTCCTCTTAGTTCTTCTACTTTATCTTTTCCTCCCCATAAATTGGCGTGAGTGTCACCAACGTCACCTATGATTTGAAGAGCGGCCAACTCATATTCCAATTTGTTTTCAGCGGAAACAAATATGGGGATATACTCTTTCAGAACGCTATTCCAATTTTTATCCGTCAAATGTTTATTGGGGAAAAAGTATTGAATCATGTTCCAATATCTGTAAAGCGACAACAACCTGAATCCGGCATCGGGATACGGCATATCCGAGTATGATTTTTCATTTCGAAAATCAGGATTACCAACTCCCGGAAACATAGCAATATAAAAATGTTCGCCTTGATGCCTGTTTGTGTAAATTTCGTTAATTTTCTTTTTCAACGAAGCATTCATATTGCTCTTTTCTACCCATGATAAGTCGGGTTTCAAAACAGCATCGGCAGGCGTTTCATTACAAGTTTTACAGGCAGGAATTTCTCCGTATTTTTCTATCCAGGCAAGCAATACTTTGTCACGTTGTTTGTTATCTGCGGTTTTTAAATATTCGGGCATTATGCGGAACAATTCGTAATCCCAATTGTAATTTCCTTTTCCTACGGCAGGATGATGGTATTTCAAAAATCCCCACAATTTGCCCAATAGTTCCAGATTTGTTGTCAATTGTTCATTCAATATTGGAAAAACAATGTTTGATCCTTTGTCAAATTCTGTGTCTTTTTCTGCGGGAAGTTCTTCTCTTTTGTATGTTTTTGCCTCTTTAATATCTTTCCCGTCAATCGTAACGTTGAAATCATCCAACCACATTTTCCCTTTCCCTACTAATAACCCGCCCATTACAATTTGTTTGGTTTTTGAAGGATTCATTGGCAAGATTACTTCATATTTTGTCCAATCTGTAGTTCCTGTTATGCCACGTCGTCCCATGTTATCAAATGCAATTTCAGGGTCTATTCTCATCCATAAGCCTGCATAACCATCCGTAACATTTTCGGTTTTGATGTACCCTGATAGGATTATTTGATTCCCTTCATAATTGCCAGGAAGCGTGAAACCCCAAGCCTTAAAATTTGATGCTTCTCCATCAAATTGAATTACTGCTGAATATTTTCCACTTTTCACAACGGTTGAATCCAGGTAAATTTGATAATCTGGACTTCCAAAATTGTTCCAGCCGCTTGGTTTACCTTTTTCGATTTTCTCAAAATCGAAGTTGAATGGCGCTTCAGTTTGGATAGTTTGACATGAGACAGATAGGCTCAATGCCGAAATAATAACTGTAACAATTGTCTTTTTCATTTTATTTGAATTTTGTGTTTATTCCTTATTTCAGTTCCGATTACTTGTGCCTAACGGTCGGCTGCTTGCCGTAGGTACGGGATGGCATTATTCGGATATAAAATAGGGTTTGCTTTTGCCAATTCCACGGCTTCGTCGATGGTTTCTGTCTTTACAATCAGGTAGCCGCTGATAAATTCCTTGATTTCGGCATAAGGCCCGTCCGTTACCACGTTGTCGGCTTTGACTGTTTTGGCACTTACCGGCGACAAGGTGTTTCCTTTGTCTGCCAATTTGTTCTGTGCGGCAATGCTTCCCAACCAATTCATTCTTTCCTGTATTTGTTCAGGCGATGGTTTGGCATCTGATTCTTTGTTCAGTCTGAAGATTAATGCGAACTCTTTCATTTTTATAAAATTTTATTGTTACTCCTTAATGACGATTGAGATTTCAGAATGGGGACAAAATTCGTCCGTATTTTCCTGTCGGGGCGTTGTTCGGTCAAAATAGCCGGTAACGGTCCGCGTGTAGGCGAAGGACGCCGGCTTACTGTGGCTCACACGAGAATCACAACCACAAAGATAAACAAAAAAGGAAGATCACAGACTCCACTCAAAAACACATCCCTTTCACACAATCCCCATAATAGAATGCAGTGACTGATACGGTTGCGTTCAACAGCGCTTTCATTGTTCGTGCTGCGCACGTAACGAAAGCTTAGTTATTGTTGGCGGTAGTGCTTTCTGATTAATCAATTATTACTTCATCAATACTTTTCCGCTTTGAATAAGGGGCTTTCTTGCCATAACCGATACGTAGTAAGATTTGTGGAAAGGCATTATTAATCGGTAATTTTTGCCTTAATTCTTCTCTTAGTTCAATCACTTCGCAAGGCTGATTCATATATGCGTGTGCGATATTTTCTTGCGTAGTGATTAACAAAAATCGTTGCATAAATCTGCCGAGTTTTATCCAATCGGCAAGTTGGTTGTTGGTTGTTGTAAAAAGGACAAAATGTGATGATGACTCAATTTTCTTTTTGTCAGACTTATTCTGCTTGTTGCTGTTAAGAAATGAAGATATAGCTGGTTTTGATATGAATTTTGGCAGATTCGGAGCTCCAAATACATCATAAGCCAATCCATCTTGTTTCGATTCGGAATCTTTTTTGTTATAACGCATCCAAGATTTTAATTCGTCCGTGAAATCTTTATTGTCCATTTGTAAAATATTGCCTCGTAATACGAAATTGGATAACGAATCAAATTGAGCCGTTCCATTTTCCCAATAATGGAGTTTAATGTCTTTTTGACTTGATAAAACCTGTAAGCATTTTTCCAGGACTTTATCATCTATGATTTTATAATCATATACATTTCGATTCGTTTGCCTTACACTTATTTGGCTGATTAAAGTATCCGGAATAACAGCCTCGGATTTGGTTAATAGAACAGTTATTGTTCCATCTTCTGCAATTTGCATATCTGATTGATAGTAAAGATTTGATGCACTGATGCATAAATTTTCCACCGCACATCCCAAGCTGATGAAAAGTTCCCTGTTGTCTGCATCAACTACGGGCAATGTTTTAGAAAAATCGGGTATTATTTCAATCCTGTCACTGCCAATTCGATACTTCCATGGTTGAGTGTTGTGTCCTGACGGAGCTTTAATGGCAAACTCTATCATTTTCCTGAAATCTTCGTTTTGAGCATTCATATCGGTAGATGTTAATAATGAAATTGCAATAAGAGATAAAATAATCTTTTTCATAAGTTCAATGTATTTAATGATATATCTATGTAATTTTCAATAACTTTTTCATATTGCTTCCAAGAGTCTGGTTGCGAAAAATCAATATCGTTGAAAATGGGATATTTGCGGGTATATAGTACAATGTAATTGATTGAGGCTATCAAAACAGTCATATAATGATTAATTTCCTTGCTGTCAAATCCGAACATTTCATTGAGCGTTTTTTGTAATTTGCTTCCATTTTTTTCTCTCAGCTCTTGTAAAAAGCTGAATTTTGATTGCCCTGTTAGTTCCCATATCAAAAGTTCCTGCATTAATATGTTTTCACGCAAAGAATGTATTTGAGAAATCAGAATTTTTTTTGCGAGGCTTCGCAACTGGCTTTTATCAACGGTTTTTATCTCTTCATAAAACCTGTCAAAAGCAGTTGTGTAGAAGTCGTTTTCTTTTGCCCACTCTGTCAATAAACCCTCTAATCCTCCAAAATATCTGTAAATTAAAACCTTGTTGCATTCTGCAACACGAGCAATCCTATTTATTCCTATTTTAGAAAAACCTTCTTCTTCAATAATTGTATTTACCGCTTTGAGTATTCGTTTTTCACTTTCTCGCTGATATTTATTTTCCATATGAATAATAAATTTATCATGATGTAACTTATCGGTTACAAATGTATTTAAAATATCGGTTACATCACAAAAAATATTTTTTTGTAATCTATCTTTTTTATTTTTTCGTTATTTTTCGTGGAATTTTGCTTTGGACATTCGGCATTACTGCCAACGGGCCGGAGTTTGAGTCAGTGCTTCTGTTAAATTTTAATTATTCTGAGGAGCATTTCGTCAAACTCATGATGTATTGAAGTCCGCAAAGCGGCGAAACACAGCGTGAGCGAAGCTCCATTCCGATGTGCAAAAGGAGCGAAACGGATTTTGCACATCGCACACATGTATTTATTTTATGTCAATTATCGTTTGTTTTCACAATGGTTATTTAATGAGTCCTGAAATATATTATAATGGTGTGAAGATTATGAAACACCAAAAATATTAATGATGTTACAATAAAAAACCATCGTCTGTATGGTAAATTGAAATAGAATGAATTTCCAATTAGTCCGATTCCAATTAACCAAAGTAATGGAGTGTAGGCAGGCGCCATAAAGCCCAAGACATTATTACCCCATCCCTCGTTAGGAAAATAAATTAAGACAAGCCAAGAGATAAAGTATACTATCGTGCCGACTAAATATAGAAAAAACCCCCACTTTTGTGTATTTGTCGAAATACTTAATGGCATAAGCATTGTCAGTATAAAAACCGCTATCCGTGAAATGTTTTCTCCATACCTCAATAAAACGGGAATGTCTTTCCAAAAGGTCTCAGGTTGAAAGCCTTCAGGTAATTTGTTTGTCAAGACAATATTCCAGAGTAGAATTGGAAGAGTCAGAAGAAAACAATTAAGTGAGTATTTTTTTAAAGTGTCAATGTTCATTAACTTGTCAATGTGATTTTGGCTGCCCTACCGCTGTTATGGGTAGTTTCTTTGTTTCATCAATTTTCTATCTTGTCCTTTTTGCATTTTATTAGGTAAAAAGGACAATTCTCTGTCATTTCTGTTATTTTAAACAGTCCTGCTTTGGCAAATTCTTCTTATATCGTTTCGCTGTCATAAAAGAACATTTTTACACCACCAAACATTGCAAATCTGTCTTTACTAACGAAAGTTCCTTGTCCATAAGTTTGAGCTTCTTTTGTAATAGTGGTAAAAACCATATAACCGTTTTCGGTCAGTTGGTTATAGCAGTCGCTAATGAGTTTTGCTCTTTCATCCATAGCCAATACCGGGAATAAGAATATTTTTTACGTCCTTTTATAGCGGAATAAGCCAAGCTGCATAAATGTGGCTCGCCAAACCAAGCAGTACAAACAGATGGAAAATGGTGTGGATAAACTCCTTCTTGGCGGTGGCGTAAATGATGGCTCCTGCAATATAAAACACACCTCCGGCAACCAGCAAATAAACAGCTTCAATACAGTCTCTTGCATTGGAAACGTCAATTAACGGTTTAAATGCGATGAGCACGACCAACCCCATTAGCACATAAGAAGCAGTTTTCAGGTGGCTGTTTCTCTTGAGTTGTCCGAAACTGATGGTAATTCCCGCCAGTGCAATCACCCACACCAAAGCGAACAAGAGCCATCCCCAAAATTGCTCTTCACGCAACAATATAAGGGTGAAAGGCGAATAACTTGCCGCGATAAGCAGGTAGATGCTCGCATGGTCGAAATGACGAAGCTGCGCTTTCCGTACAGGCTCCTGTACAAAATGATAGATGGTGGACGAAGCCATACAGGCGATCATCCCGAGACCGAAAAGTGCATATGCGGTAATTGCCCATGCGTCGCCGGCAATCGCTGCTTTATGCAGCAAAAGAATAGTAGCGGCGATGCTCATCAACACCCCAAAGGCGTGAGTGATGTAATTGGACCTTTCTTCGCGGGCAGTATAAAATTTTTCGTTTGCCATATGAAATATTGAACACAAATCTACTTCTTTTTCCCGGAAATTCGTTTATGACCTGATTTATTTTCGATGAACCCCCTTGCAGAAAGACGATAACCTGCCAAAACGTCATACATTTCTTTTTGGCAAAGTGTTTGACCATTTTGTTGTAAAGGTTTGTGAATATCATGAGGGGATATGCAACAAATCGGAATGAGGAGTGAAGACAAAATATGTCGGCAAGTGAGCCGATGAGAAGTTTGTAGGATCGTCATACAAGTATGTTGAACCATTGGGGTAAAACTATGTTCCTCCGTTTTTTGTTAAAAGAAAAACGTGTGCTCCTGATTCGAAGAAATAAAAAAGGATGGATATGAAACGAGCATCTAAATCATTTCACTCATAAACATGATTCTTGCGAGTTCACTAAAGTTAGACTTTTTCTGCGCTCGGCATAACCAAAGCAAGCTTTGTTTCTGCTCTTGCTTAACGAAAAAGTTCCATACACCATAATATAAAAAATAATCGTATGAATTTTAATAATTTTACAATAAAGGCACAGGAAGCGGTACAAAAAGCCATTGATATGGCTCAGGCAAATAGTCAACAAATGATTGAACCGGCGCATCTGCTCAAAGGTGTAATGCAGGTAGGCGAAAATGTGACCGGCTTTCTGTTTCAGAAATTGGGTGTAAACGTACGCAACCTGGAAACGGTGCTTGACAGGGAGATCGAATCGTTTCCGCGTGTATCGGGAGGCGACCCGATGCTGAGCCGCGAAACCAATGCCGTGTTTCAAAAGGCAACGGATTTCACGGGCAAGATGGGCGACCGCTTTGTTTCCCTCGAACACCTGTTGCTGGCCATTGTGAGTGAGAAGAACCCCGCTTCGCAGATGATGAAAGATGCAGGCATTTCAGTCGATCAACTGCAGGCAGCCATCCGGGATCTGCGCAAAGGCGAAAAGGTGACGAGCCAATCGGCGGAAGATACGTATCAGGCGCTGGGCAAATATGCCACCAACCTCACGGAACTTGCACGCAACGGTAAGCTCGATCCGGTGATTGGGCGTGACGAAGAGATACGTCGTGTGCTGCAGATCCTGAGCCGGCGTACCAAAAACAACCCTATCCTTATTGGGGAACCCGGGACAGGTAAGACAGCGATTGCAGAAGGACTGGCGTACCGCATCGTGCGGGGTGACGTGCCCGAAAACCTCAAGAGCAAACAGATCTATTCCCTCGACATGGGCGCCCTGATTGCCGGTGCAAAATACAAAGGCGAATTTGAAGAACGCCTGAAGTCGGTGATCAACGAAGTGACCAAATCGGAAGGCGAAATCATCCTCTTTATCGATGAGATCCATACGCTTGTAGGCGCGGGAAAGAGTGAAGGGGCCATGGATGCCGCCAACATCCTGAAGCCGGCGCTGGCACGTGGTGAACTGCGGGCTATCGGAGCCACCACATTAGATGAATACCAGAAGTATTTCGAAAAAGACAAAGCGTTGGAACGCCGTTTCCAGACGGTGACGGTGGACGAGCCTAGCGAATCGGACTCTATTTCTATCCTTCGCGGATTGAAAGAAAGGTACGAGAACCACCATAAGGTGCGCATCAAGGACGAGGCGATTATCGCTGCCGTACAACTTTCAAACCGTTATATCACCGACCGGTTTTTGCCCGATAAAGCCATCGACCTGATGGACGAGGCGGCAGCCAAACTTCGTATGGAAGTGGATTCCGTTCCCGAAGAGCTGGATGAAATTATGCGAAGAATCAAGCAGTTGGAAATTGAACGTGAAGCCATCCGGCGTGAGAACGACAAGCCGAAAGAAGATTTGCTGACCAGACAGATAGAAGACTTAAAGGCCGAGGAGTCGGAATACAAAGCCAAATGGCAGTCGGAAAAAGAGTTGATCAACAAGATTCAGCAGGATAAAATCGATATTGAAGATGCGAAATTCGAAGCTGACAGAGCGGAACGCGAAGGCGATTACGGCAAAGTGGCCGAATTACGCTATGGAAAGATCAAAGAAAAAGAGAATGAGATAGAGGAGCTGCAAAAACAGTTGCATGATCGGCAAGGCGCCCGCGCCATGATCAAAGAAGAGGTGGATGCCGAGGATATTGCCGATGTAGTGTCGCGATGGACAGGCATTCCCGTAAATAAAATGTTACAGAGCGAGCGTGAGAAATTGCTTTCCCTTGAGGATGAACTGCACAAGCGTGTTATCGGGCAGGATGAGGCTATTGCCGCCGTTGCCGATGCAGTACGCCGCAATCGTGCGGGGCTGAGCGACCCGAAACGCCCTATCGGTTCCTTTATTTTCCTTGGGACGACTGGTGTAGGGAAAACCGAACTGGCAAAGGCGCTTGCCGAATATCTGTTTGATGATGAAAACATGATGACCCGCATCGATATGAGCGAGTATCAGGAGAAATTCAGCGCCACGCGTCTTATCGGAGCGCCTCCGGGATATGTAGGATACGACGAGGGAGGACAACTGACGGAAGCTATTCGACGCAAACCCTATTCCGTGGTGCTGTTCGACGAGATCGAGAAAGCGCATCCCGATGTATTCAATATCCTGTTGCAGGTGCTGGACGACGGCCGGCTGACGGACAACAAGGGTAGGGTGGTCAACTTCAAGAATACGATTATCATCATGACCTCTAATATGGGATCGAACCTTATCCGTGAGAATTTCGAAAGGATCACTCCTTCGAACCGTGAGGAGATCATCGAAAACACCAGAAATCTGGTGATGGATATGCTGAAAAGGACTATACGACCGGAATTTTTAAACCGGATTGACGATATCATCATGTTTTCTCCGTTGAAAGAGAATGAGATTGAACAGATTGTACGGTTGCAGCTTGCCGGTGTAAGCAACATGCTTTTGGAAAGCGGCATCGAACTGAAATATACTGATGAAGCGTTGAAAAGTATTTCCGCGGCAGGATTTGATCCCGAATTCGGCGCACGTCCCGTGAAAAGGGTGATTCAGCGCAAGGTATTGAATCAGTTATCGAAGGATCTGCTTGCCGGAACGGTTGATAAAACGAAACCGATTATTATCGACGCTATCGATGATACGGTGTTTTTCAGGAATTAACCCTGCTACGGCGTGTCATCTTTTCCAGAAGCCCGGTACGAACAATGAGAGGACGGTGAAGATTTCGAGACGTCCCACCAGCATAAGAAAACAGAGGTAGTATTTAGCAAATACACCGGTCGATTCAAAAGTGCCGTTGGGGCCGTAAGAACCCAGTCCTAAACCGTAGTTGCTTATGGAGGAGAGAGAAACGCTGATCGATTCTTCAAATGTCATTCCTGTCAGACTCAATACAACCGCACTGAATAGTGCCAGGGAGAGGTACAAAAAAGCGAACGCCATTACCTTGGAAATGGTCTCGTTAGAGATCACTTTCCGGTTCATTTTCACCATATAGAGCGCATTGGGGTGTACCTGACGTTTGAATACCAACAAGGAGTTCTTGGAAAGTACCACCAGGCGCGAAATTTTCATTCCACCCGATGTGGATCCCTCACAGCCGCAAAACAGGATCATTACCAGAAACAGGAGCCAATAAACGGGTCCCCACATCTGGAAATCAGTCGTGGCAAATCCGGTAGTGGTGACGGTCGCCACAACCTGGAACAGCACTGTTCTGAACGTGTCCTCTATTCCTGCCATTCGGCCTGTAACCAAAAGCGATGCGGTTATTCCAATGGTGAACAAAATTATGATACTCAGATACCATTTGAATTCCTCTTCTTTAAAAAGGGATAGAGAGAACTTGGTGAAAAGGGAATAGATAAGCATGAAATTGGTTCCGCCAAAAAACATGAGCACGGTGGTAACATACTCTGTGTAGGGAGAGTTGAAAAAGGCGATGCTTGCTTGTTTTGTGGAAAAGCCGCCGGTAGATATGGCCGAAAACGTGTGGCAAGCCGCATCGAAGGCATCCATGGGCCCGGCCCAGAGAAAGAAAAACCCTACAAAGGTAAGTCCGATATAGGTGAGTGACATGTTTCGGGTCACTTCGCTGATTCGCGGACGCACTTGTTCTTCGGCGATACCTGTGGATTCCGCATCGAAGAATTGTCCCGAGATCCCTCCGAAGATGGGCATGAACGACATCACAAAAATGATGATACCGATGCCCCCAATCCACTGAGTGAAACTCCGCCAGAAATGGAGTGATTTGGGGAACGCTTCAATGTTGAGCAGCGTAGAACTTCCGGTAGTAGTGAAACCGCACATGCTCTCAAAAAGGGCATTCGTGAAAGAAGGGATGGCACCACTGAGCAGATAAGGAAACATACCGAAAAGAACAAGCATTAACCAGGAGAGGGTAACGGTGAGATAGATTTCTCGTTTGGAAATACTGCCGGGTTTTTGTTTCCGATTTTTTCCGAGAAAAGAGAAAATCCCTCCGGAAGTAACCGTGATGATCGATGAAAAGTAAATGCTGTGTGCTGCGGTTTCATGATAATATTCACCCACGAATGCGGAAAAAAGCATGAAGACAGCTTCAATCATCAGCAGAAGTCCTATGCTGCTTAATACAAAACGATAGTTGAGTCTCGGCATGATCCGTTGTTTGCTTGAAAAATAGTGCGGTCGCGAATTATGTTTATAAAGCCAAAGGCATTGTGCATCGTGCCCTGATTCTAATTAAACAGGCTTTCGATATTTCTCAGCGATTTATTGAGGAAGAATACCACCACCTGATCGTACGGTTCAATCAACGTGTCGCCATCCACAAGCATCGGATCGCCGTTCCTGATGAGAGCGCCGAACGTAATATCCTGCGGCAGGTTCAGGTTTTTAATCAGTTTTTTCGTGACTTTCGAATTGGGCTTGGCAATTACTTCTCCCACGTTCGCATCGGCAAAGGTAAGGCTTTTTATGTTGGAGGCATCGGCTTTCAGCAACAATTCATAGATTTTGCTGGCTGAGATGAGTTTTTTGTTGATGACTGTGCCGATGTCAAAACGTTCGGCCATAGATATGTAATCGATATTCTCCACTTCGGCTACGGTCTTTTTTACGCCGTATTGTTTTGCCATCATGCACCCCAGAATGTTCGCTTCGGAATTGGCAGTGAGTGCGAGGAACGCATCCGTCTCGGTAATCCCTTCGCGTAGAAGAAACTCAGTATTTCGCCCATCTTCCAAAAAAACAGTTACGTTTGCAGGCACCATTTCCACCAGCTTTTCTGCCCGCTCCCTGTCCTGTTCAATAATTTTTATGTTGATGTTCGGCGGTAGCTGCTGGATGGTACGCATGGTGATGCGGCTTCCGCCCATAAACATGATTCTTTTTGTTTCAAACGATTTTTTCCCCAGTATTTCGGGCAGGCCATCCATGTGTTTTCTGAGTGTGGTGAAATAGAGAATGTCGTTCGGAAGAACCTGATCGCTTCCTTTTGGAATAATAGTGTGTGAATTCCGTTTGATAGCCACGAGGTGAAATCGTTTGCTATCCTGCGCCAGCTCATACAGGTATTTATTTACGATGGGAGCGTTATCTCTCACCTTGGCGGCGGCAAGGATTACCGTACCGTTGCATAAATCCCACCAGAAACGGGTCCACGGAGTTTTGAGAGCCATAGCGATCTCGCGGGCGGCTATCAATTCAGGATAAATCATGGAATGAATACCCAGTTTCTCGAAAAATTCGGTGTTCTTGGGAAGCAGGTATTCGTAATTATCAATGCGGGCGAGCGTTTTTTTTGCTCCTAAATTGGATGCGAGCATGCAGGAGGTGATGTTTTTAGATTCTTCCGGTGTTACGCCGATGTAAAGGTCCGCATTTGTAATTCCTGCCTCCGTAAGATCCTTCAGCGACGTGCAGTTACCGATGTGGGTAATCACATCGGAGTTGTCATGAATGATGGCAAGCCGCTCTTTGTCGTCATCCATGAGTGTTATGTCGTGATTTTCCTGTCCCAGTAATTTTGCGAGGTGAGTTCCCACGGCGCCTGCACCGGCAATTAAAATTTTCATCGCATGGATTGCAATTAGTTATTTTACGATCAGACGATTGTGAATCAGTTCAATGGGGCTCATGGACTTGAGCGTCACTTGTGACTTCGGGAGTTCGCCGTTTATCTCTTTATACACCTCTGTGATATGTTCGAGGATACCGTTCACATCAAGCTTGGTCAGTTCTTGCAGTTCTTTGACAGATCCGTGAGGAACGAATTCATCATTGATACCTATCCTGTGCACCTGTGTATTTCTGAAATTGTTATCAGCCAGGAATTCGAGTACGGCGCTACCGAACCCTCCGTTTATCACCCCGTTTTCCAGAGTAATAATATGGTTGAATTTCTTCGCAACTTTTCTGAGCAGCTCCTCATCAATGGGTTTCAGAAAGACCATATCGTAATGGGCCACGCTGATACCCAGTTTTTCCGCTTGGTCAATGGCTTTCGCTGCATTGTTTCCGATGGCTCCGATAGAGAGAAGCGCGATATCTTTTCCTTTTCTGAGCTTCCTTCCTTTTCCGATAGTCAGCATCTGAGGTTCGTTCTGCCAGTTGACAAGTTCACCCTGCCCGCGGGGATAACGGATAACGAACGGTCCGTCGTTTCCATATACGGCGGTGTGCATGAGGTTGCGAAGCTCGTGTTCATTGTAGGGCGCGGAAATTACCAGATTGGGTATCGGCCGCATATATGCCAGATCGAATACGCCGTGGTGCGTGGGACCGTCTTGCCCCACCAGTCCGGCCCTGTCGAGACACATGATGACTTTCGATTTCTGAAGAGCTACATCATGAATAACCTGATCATAGGCGCGCTGCATGAACGATGAATATATATTGCAAAACGGTATCAGCCCCTCTTTTGCCATTCCTGCAGAGAAGGTGACGGCATGTGCTTCGGCAATGCCCACATCGAACGCCCGATCCGGAAATTCCTCCATCAGATAGGTCATGGAGCAGCCGGTGGGCATGGCGGGGGTAACGCCCACAATCTTATCGTTTTTTGCCGCCATCTCCACCAGGGTATGTCCGAAAACATCCTGATACAATTGCGGTTGATTGTTGTCGTCTTTTACAATACGTTCGCCTGTTTCTTTATTGAAAAGGCCCGGTGCGTGCCATACGGTGGCCGACTTTTCGGCAGGTTTGAATCCTTTGCCTTTCACTGTTTTAATGTGAAGCAACTTCGGCCCTTTCATGTCCTTTATATTCGTAAGGATACGGATGAGTCCTTGCAGATCGTGACCGTCAACCGGCCCGAAATAACGGATATTAAATCCCTCGAAAAGGTTCTGCTCTTTGGTAATAAGCGATTTCATACTGTTGTTGAACCGCAGTACCAGATTTTTTCTTTTTCGGAAATCAGGTTCCTTTTCTTGAACCCTTGATATAAATTATTCCTGACCTTATTGTATTTGGCGGAAGTAGTGAGTTTTACCAAATAATCCTGTAGTCCTCCGACGTTATTGTCGATAGACATGTTGTTGTCGTTGAGAATTATAAGCAGGTTATTGGGCTGCGAACAGGCGTTGTTTAATCCTTCGTACGCCAGTCCGCCCGTCATAGCCCCGTCGCCGATAATAGCGACTACGCGGCGGTCGTTTTCATTGTTGAGCGCTGCCGCCACAGCCATCCCCAGCGCTGCGGATATGGAGGTTGAAGCATGTCCGGCAGCGAACGTATCGTATTCGCTCTCATTGGGATTGGTGAAACCGGAAAGCCCCCCTAATTTGCGGTTGGTCGAAAAGCGGTCGCGGCGGCCGGTGAGGATTTTGTGGCTGTATGCCTGATGGCCTACATCCCACACCAATCGGTCGTAAGGCGTATTGTACAGGTAATGAAGCGCCACCGTCAGCTCCACCGTACCCAAACTCGAACCGAAATGGCCGGGGTTGTTGGATAGCTGTTCTATAAGGAATTCTCTCAGATCGGAGCAAACGGTTTCGAGTTGGCTGATACTAAGCTTTTTCAGATCTGAGGGACTGTTTATTTTTTGCAAATATTTCATGCGGTTCTTTTATTTTCTCATGCTCGTTTCATCATCTATAAATCCATCTTCTTTAATAACGATGTAAGTGCGAAATAGTTTATTTGGCGTATTAATTGGCCATATCCGAGAAGAACTTGATCCGTATCAGGCGTATCTCTGTTTCCGTATAATCGGGGAGTTCTTCTTGCGCCGCCTCCAAATTGTCGGTTTCCGCTTCTTTAAAATAGGCGTATACATCCTGCATGACGTCCTGATCCATCACTTCGTTAAGGAAATAATCGATATTGATCTTTGTGCCGGAATAAACAATGGCCTCCACTTCGGATAACATCTCATTGAAATCGATGCCTTTTGATTCCGCCAGATCATCGAGCGCTACTTTACGGTCGATTGCCTGAACAATGGAAACTTTTAATTTCGACTTATTGGCAACGGTTTTCACGCGGAGATCTTCGGGACGGGTGATATCGTTTTCCTCTACGTGTTTTTTAATCAGTTCCACAAATTCTTTCCCGTATCGTTTTGCTTTACCCGCACCCACACCGGGAATATTTTGCAGTTCTTCCAGCGTAATAGGATACGATGTTGCCATCGCTTCCAGCGACGAGGGCTGAAAGATAACATAGGGCGGAACGTTCAGTTTTTTCGATAACTTCTTTCTCAGGTCTTTCATCATGGAGAAAAGCACCGGATCGGCAGCACCGCCGCTTCCTCCGCCTGTTACCAATACGTCGGAGTCTTCGCCTTCCAGTTCGGAGATATCCTCTTCCTCCTCATCGTCTTTAGTAATCTTGAAGGAGACGGGATTTTTTAAAAACTCTTTTCCTTTTTTGGTGATTTTAAGAATGCCGTAATTCTCGATATCCTTTTTCAAGTAATTGTCGAGCAATGCCTGACGAATGAGCGCTTCCCATGTGCTCGTTTCTTCATCGGAACCCGACCCGAATTCTTCCAGTTCGTTGTGCCCGTATGTTTCGATATCGGATGATTCTTTTCCGATAAGGAAATCGATCAGGTATTCGGTTTTTTGTTTTTCTTTAAGAGCAATAATCGCTTCTAATACAGTAATGAGTAATTCTTTCGCTTCCACTTTTATTTTAGGATTTAAACAATTATCACAATGTTCACAATTTGGTTCGTTATAATCTTCGCCGAAATAGTGCAGCAGCATCCTTCTCCGGCATACCGATGTCTCTGCGTAAGCAGCTGTCTCCAGCAGCAGTTGTTTGCCTATCTCCTGTTCGGAAACGGGTTTGCCCTGCATAAAACGCTCCAGTTTCTGCAGGTCTTTTTCGGAATAAAAGGCGATGCATTTGCCTTCGCCGCCGTCGCGTCCGGCGCGCCCGGTTTCCTGGTAATACCCTTCGAGGCTTTTGGGTATATCGTAGTGAATCACATAACGCACATCGGGTTTATCGATGCCCATCCCGAAAGCGATGGTTGCCACAATCACGTCGGCCTGTTCCATGAGAAACGCATCCTGGTTGTTGCTGCGGCTGGCAGCGTCCATTCCTGCGTGGTAAGGCAATGCTCGGATATCGTTTGCCTGAAGAATCTGGGCGAAATCATCTACCTTCTTTCTGCTTAAGCAATATACAATGCCCGATTTTCTCCCTTGCGAAAGGATATATTTAATGATCTCCCTGTCGATATGTTCAGTTTTATTCCGTACCTCATAATAGAGGTTGGGGCGGTTGAACGACGATTTGTATACCACCGCTCCGCTCATACCGAGGTTCTTCTGAATATCGTGTTGTACCTTGGGTGTTGCCGTAGCCGTGAGTGCAATGATAGGACGGGTGCATATTTCGCTGATAATGGGCTTGATGCGCCTGTACTCGGGGCGAAAATCATGTCCCCATTCCGAAATACAATGCGCTTCGTCTACCGCGTAGAACGAAATTTGAATGTTTCTAAGAAACTCTACGTTCTCCATCTTGGTGAGCGACTCAGGAGCCACATACAGCATTTTCGTTTTACCGGAGACGACATCTTTTTTAACCTCTTCGATCTCCTGTTTATTGAGCGAGGAGTTCAGGAAGTGTGCAATGCCGTCTGTTTCGCTGTGGTTTCGCATGGCATCAACCTGATTTTTCATCAGAGCGATGAGTGGCGATATAATAATGGCCGTACCCTCCATCAGCAGGGCGGGCAGCTGGTAGCACAGT
>AGTN01035969.1_pt1 | contig 22103 bp, 10 predicted proteins | sample 314218 | NCBI WGS metagenome assembly AGTN01 (sample SAMN02954264, study PRJNA73603) | bioreactor metagenome | biome: terrestrial; feature: non-aerated bioreactor; material: poplar woody material; isolation source: poplar biomass | place: USA | collected 2006-12 | reverse complement strand
CGTTCTGGTCGAAGTGCATCAAGTGATTTGTACCATAGCCTTCGTTCAAACTTTGCGCATGCTCGAGCATGTTTGTCCATCCCTGAACAATAGAACCTCCTCCTAAAGCGAGTAATCCCAAAAAAAGCACAAGGAAAGAGCCGAGGATAAGAATCGGCGTCTGAATTTTAGAAAGGGTCATCACACCTTTCATTCCACCGGCGACGGTAAATATACCCGTCAATAATACCAGACCGATTGCTCCGTACCAGAAAGGCAAACCCAGCAGACTTTCCATAAAGATGCCGCCTGTAAAAGCGGTTACACTCACTTTTGTCAATACGTAAGAAATCAGTGTGATGATTGACAACCACGAACTCGTATTGCGCGTATAACGGCGGTCCAGGAATTCGGGCATGGTAAATACGCCGCTATGTTTGTAAAACGGCACAAAAAGCCATCCCAAAATCAAGATCATCCATCCTTGCATTTCCCAGTGAGCCATTCCCATACCCGTTTCCGCGCCGGCGCCCGCTAATCCTACAAGGTGTTCGGAGCCGATATTCGCGGCGAAAATAGCTGCCCCCATTACGTACCACGGTTCGCCGCCTAAAAAGTATGCGCGACTTGACTCGCTTCCCTGAAGGCGTTTTTGTTTTTGTATTGCCCGCCATACAGCCCATGCTACAGCCGCAAACCCTACCGCTATAATCAACCAGTCGAGCCAGATAAATTCATGTGAATTCCAATTCATAAATTGAATTTAATTTTAGATACAAGAAAATAATTCTTTTTCGGTAAATTTACCTAATTTCAAATACTTATCGTAAACGGACAAATAGCGTTCATGATTTTCCTTATCCGGAAAATATTCGTAGGAGAAACCTTGGCCCATTGCATCCCGGGCATCTTCCACCTTTTCATACACGCCCGCTGCAACGGCTGCAAACATGGCCGCCCCGAAGGCGCAGGCCTGTTCGGTTTTCGCCACTTTGATCGGCATGCCCAACACATCGGATAAGGTCTGCATTACAAAAGGCGATTTCAGGGAAATACCTCCTATCCCGATCACTTCTTTGATTTCAATGCCGTTTTCCAGGAAACGGTCGACAATGGCTTTGGAACCGTATGCGGTCGCTTCCACCAATGCACGGAAGATCAGCGGCGCCGAAGTGCCCAGCGTCAGGCCGGCAATGGCTCCCTTTACCAGTTGATTCGCATCGGGCGTGCGGCGTCCGTTCATCCAATCGGTTGCGATCAGCGTACTTTCGGAAACAGGGATTTTTTCGGCTTCTTTGGTCAGTTCGGGAATGATATTATCAGCAACTTCAGCCATTAGTTTATGTTTTGTTTGTGCATCTAACAGACCGGATTTTCCAATCAGTTGGTGAACCGGCCATTCCAATACCCGTTTGAACCAGGCGTAAATATCTCCGAAGCCCGATTGACCGGCTTCCAGACCTATCATACCGGGTATTACCGATCCGTCCACCTGTCCGCAAATGCCGGGGATCAGCTTGTCTCCGATTTCTTCATAAGGAACGGCCATGATATCGCAAGTCGATGTTCCGATGACACGGACAAAATCCCCCGGTTTAATCTGTGCTCCAACGGCTCCCATGTGGCAGTCAAACGCCCCGACGGCAACAGCCACGTCCGTGGTCAGCCCCAGTCGCTCGGCCCATTCAGTCGTCAGGGTTCCTACTTTTACATTACTCGGATACGTTTCTTTGTATAAACGGGAACGGAAGCCGGAAAGCAACGGATCCAAACCCGTTAAAAACGCTTCGGAAGGCAATCCGTCCCACAAAGGATGCCACATCGCTTTATGACCTGCGGCACAACGGCTTCTCGGCATTGTTTCGGGTTTGAAATTCCCGGTAATTAATCCGGGTAACCAGTCACAATGTTCCACCCATGAATAAGCCGCATTACGTATTCCTTCATCCTCCCGGAGGATATGCAGCATCTTGGCCCATACCCATTCGGAAGAATAAATACCACCTTCGTACGCGGTATAATCAATCTCCCATTTTTTTGCCAGTGTATTTATTTCGGCCGCTTCTTTCACTGCGGTGTGATCTTTCCAGAGGACAAACATGGCATTGGGGTTTTCGGAAAATTCAGGCAATAAAGCGAACGGCGTTCCTTCCTTGTCGGTTAGAACGGGTGTTGAACCTGTTGTATCAAAAGCCATTCCCACCACATGCTGCGCAACATCAGCCGGCGCTTTCGATAGTGCTTCCCGGATGGTGCTTTCCAACACTTCGATATAATCAAGCGGATGCTGGCGGTAACGATTGGTCTTCGGGTCACAGTATTTGCCCTCTTTCCAGCGCGGATAATAGTTTACGGCCGTGGCTATTTCTTTTCCATTCAATGCATCGGCAATAACGGCCCGGCAGGAATCGGTGCCGTAATCTAATCCTATGATGTATTTATTCATAACTTTTTTCAAAATCTTTTTTGTCGTTCAGTATTATATTAATAAACAGGCCTTTTTATCGTCGGCCATACATCTATATCCCCTAACAATGGAAAAATCAGTAATCGGGATCGTGCGCACCGATCCTTTCTGCGGGTTTGTATCTGCCGCCAACCACCAGTTTATCACCGGAGTCATCGATCTCAAACAGGCAGGGAATACGCACGTAATGTCCGTTAACGTTCTTATGACTATGCACGGCCATCAGCAGCTTGCCCTCGAGTGTGCGGAACAGCATCCCATGACCGTAATTAAGCGGTGTAATGGGTTCTTCGTCATGAACCCACGGTCCGTCCAATGTGCCGCTTTCCGAGTACGCCACTCCCTGGGTATACTCGTTGTATATCCAGCTTGTCCAAATCATACCCAACCGTCCGGTTTGCGTATAAAACAAGTAAGGACCGTCGGTTACTTTATTCGGGACGACAGTGCCGTTTTCATCTTTTTCCCTGCTCCAGGGAGAATCGGAAGCCCGGAAAAGGACTTTTCCTTCACCTATTGTTCCGCTCAAATCGGGTTTCAACTCTATTTTTTCAATCGTACCATCCCAGTTTTGCAGCCATTCGTAGCAATATACCATATAGGGTTTTTTGTCTTTATCTATCCAGAACGTACCGTCCAGAGTCGGTTTGTCGGGAGGTAAGTAGACCGGATCTTCCAACGGCGTATAGGGACCATCGGGTTTATCGCTTACCAAAACATGGCAGGCACGACGTTCGATGGCATTTCCTTTCACCGTATCAATAATTACGTCTCGGTTGGTGAATGTTGCAAAATAATAGTATTTGTCTTTGAATGGATGAAGCTCCGCCGCCCAGATCATGGGATTGGGGCCCATCCATGAATCCGGGTCGGTCATGGCGACTCTATAAGGCCCTTCCCATAATACCAGGTCTTTGCTTTTCCAGAGCATACCGCCCGTACCGGTCATGTAATACATGGATGTTTTCCGGTCGGCCAATATGGCCGGATCGCTCAATCGGATGGAATCCAACGGCACATTCTTTCGTAGGGCTACCGTTCTGTTCTGCGATAAAACCGGCAGGATAAAACACACAGACAATAAGACAAATGCGGATCTCTTCATCATCGGTTTACTGCAGGGACTTATTCAATAAATAATACACTTCATTGACTTTGAGTTCGAATTTGAAGCTATTGATGGTCGTGTTTTTATCAATGGTTACCAATTCGATACCGGCCATATCGGCATAATCTTCAAAATACTCATTGGTCAGGGCATAGGTAAATGCCGTGTGATGCGTTCCCCCGGCGAGTATCCAGGCAGCGGCTCCGACCTCCAGACTAGGCTGCGGAATCCACAAGGCACTGGCTACAGGTAGCTTGGGAAGCGCTGCTTCGGGTTCAATGACATCCACATTGTTGACGATCATGCGGAAACGGTTGCCCATATCCACGATTGTGGTGGCTAGACCGGTTCCCGGATGTGCCGTAAATACCAGGCGGGCAGGATCGGCTTTTCCCCCGATACCCAACGGATGCACTTCCAAACGAGGTTTTTGGGTTGTGATCTCCGGCGAGATTTCCAGCATGTGCGACTGTAGGATAGCGCTTTTTTCACCTTTGAAATGATACGTATAATCTTCGAGGAAAGAGCTGCCTCCCGGTAATCCTTTTGCCATTACCCATACGGTACGCAACAAAGCTGCCGTCTTCCAGTCTCCTTCCGCTCCGAAACCGTATCCTTCGGCCATCAGGCGCTGGCAAGCCAGCCCCGGCAACTGGTTTAATCCGTGCAGGGCATTGAAATTAGTGGTGAACGCTTTGGCATTCTTTTCTTTCAGGAACCGGCGCAGCGCGATTTCTTCGCGGGCGGCTTCCCGTACCTGTCCGTGATCTTTGGCGCCTTTTTTACAATTATCGGCAAAGGTATAGAGTGTTTCGTATTCGGCTACCAGTTCGTCTACTTCCGATTCGGTTACCTTATCCTGGCATTCCACCAGATCGCCTATCCCGTAATAATCCACATGATAACCCAACCGCAGTTCCGCTTCCAGACGGTCGCCGTCGGTTACGGCCACCTGATTCATGTTGTCGCCGAAACGGACAATGATCATATCCTGAGCATCCGCCCAGGCGGCAGCCACACGCATCCATACGGCAATCCGTTCCTGTACGTTGGCTTCCGACCAATGACCTACCACTACCTTCCTGTTTTTGCGCATCCGGCTTACAATATGACCGAATTCACGGTCACCATGCGCCGACTGGTTCAGGTTCATGAAATCCATATCGATTTCATCCCAGGGAATTTCTTTGTTGAACTGCGTATGCAAGTGCAATAAAGGTTTACGGTAATTCTGCAGACCTTTGATCCACATTTTAGAAGGCGAGAAAGTATGCATCCAGGTAATAACACCGATGCACGCCGGGTCGGTATTAGCTTCCTTGAATACTTTCTCCACTTCGGGCGAGGAGTTTACGGTTCCTTTGTAAACCACCTTTACAGGCAAAGTGCCTGCGGCGTTTAATCCTTTCACGATCTCTTCCGAATGGACATTGACGGTGATCACCGCATCGCCTCCGTACAAGAGCTGTGCTCCTGTGACGAACCATACTTCCTGATTATTGAGTTCCATATTTCTTTAGATTTGTTGATTGATGATTGTTCCCGTGCAACAAATGCCGTTTGTAATCATCTCTCTGAGTTAATATTTATTTGTTATTTTTGTCCGTAATAAGCGCTCGAACCATGTTTACGGAAAAAATGCTTTTCGATTAACCATTTGTTCATAGTCAGTTTCGGATTCACCTGTAGGGAAATAGAAGCCATTTTGGCTACCTGTTCCAACACAACGGCGTTGTGAACAGCTTCATACGGGTCTTTTCCCCAGGAAAAGGGTCCATGGTTTTTTACCAGTACGCCGGGTATATGTACCGGATTGATTTCCCGGAAACGTTCGATAATAACCGTTCCCGTTTCTTTTTCATATTCGCCTTTCACTTCGGTTTCCGTCATATCCCGGGTACAGGGAATATCGCCACTGAAATAATCGGCATGGGTGGTACCGATATTGGGGATGTCGCACCCGGCCTGTGCCCATGCGGTAGCATACGTTGAATGAGTATGTACTACTCCGCCGATGGCCGGAAATGCTTTATATAATTCCAGGTGGGTAGCGGTATCGGAAGAGGGTTTATATCGGCCTTCCACCCTGTTGCCGTCCATATCCACCACGACCATGTCCTCCGGCTTCATACCGTCGTACGACACACCGGAAGGTTTGATGACGACCATCCCTTTTTCCCGGTCGATGCCGCTGACATTTCCCCAGGTAAAGATGACCAGCCCGTGTTTGACCAGATCCAGATTAGCCTGCCATACATGTTGCTTTAGTTCTTCTATACTCATTGTGTTTTCAGTTTTAGTCTACAGTTTTCAGTTTATAGTTTATCGTTGCAGTCACATGAATAAATCTGTTCTCCATAACGCATATCCCACACCTCCTATCCGCTTCTTCTTCCAGATTTTTATCCGGTATAATGTCTATTCTATTTCGAGCATCACCACCGATTTGGAAGGCAATACAACCGAAAGGGAGCTACCGGAAAGGATTGCCCCTTTGAAGTCTTTTACGGATATAGTAGACGGTTGCTCAAAGGTATTGTAATCGTTGATCTTGTCGGAAGTGAGTACTTTTCCGGATACGTTTCTTACCGATACGCCCTGCAGTTGGGTTTCGATGCGTTGTTCGTTCGAGGGATCTGCATTGACCAGCGTGATGTGGATTTTACCGTTTGCATCTTTTGATGCCGAAACGCTTATCGCATCTATTTCCCTGTTGTTTTGCCGGTACTTGTTACCGGTAAAAGAAACCGGCAGAAGGGTTGCATCCTGATGCACTTTGTACAGGTAAAACACCCAATAGGTAGGGGTGAGCACCATCTTTTCCTCGTCGGTGAGGGCAACAGCCTGTAGCACGTTTACGGTTTGAGCAAGATTCGCCATCTGTACGCGGTCGCAATGAGCGTTAAAAATGTTCAGGTTAATCCCCGCAACAATGGCATCGCGCATGGTGTTCTGCTGATAAAGGAATCCGGGGTTTGTTCCCGGTTCCACATTGTACCATGTTCCCCATTCATCTATGATCATGCCTATACGCTTCTGTGGGTCGTAGCGATCCATAATGGTAGAGTGTTTGGTAATCAGTTCCTCCATGAACAATGTTTTTTGTATGGTTGTGAAATATTCCTCTTCATCGAAATTTGTGGCGGAACCTTTATCGTTCCAGTTGCGGGGTACCGTATAATAATGCAGCGATAAACCTTGCATATGTCGTCCGGCATTTTTCATCAGGGTTTCCGTCCAGTTGTAATCAGCCTGATTAGCCCCGCAGGCGATCTTGTAGAGGCGGTTATCCCCGTAATTGCGGGAGAATGTGGCGTATTGGCGGTATAGGTCTGAATAGAACTCGGGCGTCATGTTACCGCCGCAACCCCAGCTTTCGTTGCCCACGCCCCAGAATTTCACTTTCCAGGGTTCGTTGCGTCCGTTTTGCCGGCGCAGGTTGGCCATCGGGCTTTCCCCGTCGAAGGTGATATACTCTATCCATTTGGACATCTCTTCCACCGTGCCGCTGCCTACATTACCACTGATATACGGTTCGGTATTCAATTGTTCGCAAAGGTCGAGGAATTCGTGGGTACCGAAGCTGTTGTCTTCCACTACTCCACCCCAGTGGGTATTAATCATTTTAGGTCGGTTTTCACGGGGCCCGATACCGTCCATCCAATGGTATTCGTCGGCGAAGCAGCCGCCCGGCCAGCGCAGGTTGGGAATACGGATATCGAGCAGGGCTTTCACCACATCGTTACGGATACCCCGGGTGTTGGGGATGGATGAATCTTCTCCTACCCAGTAACCGCCGTAAATGCAGTGTCCCAGGTGTTCGGAAAAATGACCGTAGATATGCCGGCTGATGGTGCCTTCGCCCCGGTCGGCGTCAATGACCAAACGGTTCTGGGCCGAAATGGATATACTCACTGTGATCAACAGTGTAAGAATCTGAAATGTCTTTTTTCTCTTCATGGATTTATCTTTTAATTCTATTTACTAATAGCTCGGTAAATTCTCGCTTAATCTGCTGATAATCGGAAGGATAAGCAATATATTTTTAACAAGGCGTAATCTGTTTACAATTAATGGATTACGAGACGCGTCGAAGCTTTTTTACCGAACTGTTGATTTACCTGATCTTTGATAAATTTATTCGAAATGATATACACAATATGCTCGTTTGTTCATCGAATGGGCGATTATGATTTTTGTCAAATGTTGATATAATAAATGAATGTAAAACTCTGTTTTATTTTCCATGTTACCTACAAAGATAAGCCGAAAAGGACGTAATTCAACTCCAATTATCACTCAAAAAAGTCAAAAAATAGTGAATGTGCAAATCCTTATCTGTTTCTGCAACGTTACATCTATTATTTTCGCCTTGTCTGCAAAAGAAATCATAAATCCTCCATAATACCGATACCTAATTACACGAATATTGAATTTACGTATAAACCTGCTACAAAATACACTGATCCGCTTCTTTAATTCGTTAGAATGACTCCCCCTTCAGGCTGAATGGCCAGAATAATTTCCCCGTCTTTTTTTACTGTAATCTGTTCAAGTTGCGGACTGCGGTCTTTTTTGTCGGAATAAATAGATACTTTTTCTCCGGCAAGCATCGGAAGATTGATTTTTATCTCTTGTACTTCTTTTTCAGCATTAATAGCCGCTACGTACCATTGCCCACCGTGACGACGTGCCAATACGCAGTATTTTCCGGGATAGCCATCGATAAATACCGTTTCATCCCAAAGCGTGGGAACATTTTTCATAAAATCAATGACGAACGACGGAAATTCTGTCAGGTTGTTGGGGGTAATCCCAAAATTCTGTACAGGCGTCTGAAACAATACAGCTGTTGCCAGTTGAAAAATCTCCGTTGTTTTGCGCATGGTTCCGCCGTCGTTGTTACGATTATGACGTTTATTCAGGAGGACGGGGCCGAAATCCATGGACGCAACACTGTTTCGAATAAACGGGTGTAACGTTGCGTTGTAGGCCTCGGTGTCATTGGCATGCTGCGTGAAGATCAGGTTTTCGGAAGCAAGCACTGCTTCGCTTCCCGCGAAGTTCGGATACATTCGTTCCCACCCGCGGGGCAACGTGCATCCGTGAAATATCACGGTCAGGCCGTAATCGTTGGCATCCGACAGAATATCTTCGTACAACTTCATGGTTTCCTGCTTGTCGCCGCCAAAGAAATCGACTTTGATACCTTTCACGCCGATGCTTTTCAGCCAGGCCATTTCTTTTTTCCGGGCAACGGACGTGTTCATGCAGTTTTTCGGTCCCTGGGGTGCATCGCTCCAATAGCCGTTGGAATTGTACCACAGGCAGATTCCGACATTTATCGATGTTGCGTATTGTGCCAGATCTTCCACTTTTTCGCGCCCGATTCGGGTATCCCACCAGTTATCAATCAGCACAAATTCATATCCCAGTTCGGCAGACAGGTCGATAAATTTTTTCTGATCATCGTAATTAATGCTTCCATCCTGCCACAAGAGCCAGCTCCAGGTCGAGCGTCCGAACCGATACTCTATGGAGGGTTCGTACAAAAGTTCTACAACATCGAACGCAACAGTAGTTTCGACAATCGGTTTCAGGTTATCGCCCACGGTGATCGTACGCCAGGGTGTTTCCCCGGGCAGGGCAACAGCCGGTTGGGCACTTCCTATACCGTTGTTTTCACCTTCTTCGGGGAAAGCAATGGTATATAATCCATCTGCAGTACCCTCGCTCAACTTTGAACCGCAAAACAAACTCCCGATGCCTGTTTCGGAGACCAACGCCCAACCGTTGTCGCCGACATGAAACAAACCGGGGAAAGTATAGCCTACTCCGTATTTGGATGGCATTCCGATCGGTTCGTCAGGCACGTATTCTTCCTCGTAGCTGGGTTTGGTACGCATCCACCCGATCATGGGTGTTGCCTGCGGGGTAAGAAACGTGGTCGTGTATTGCGGGAATTTGAATCCCGTAAGTTCTTTTTCGATGATGCAGCGGGCTGTTTCGCCATTCTGTGCCAATGAATAGTTGAACGCGATATCGTTGTTGCTTACACGGAACGTTACACTGATCTTTTCTTTTTGGGACGTTTCGTATGTACTGATAACTTCGTTTGCCAGATATTCCACACGGCTCTTCTTGATCTTAGGTTCCGTATATGTCTTACTGATAACCTGTTCTCTTTTTTCTACAAATACCAGATTCTTACTGAAATCGCTCACGTTGGTGATCATGCCCAGAGGCGAATTTTCCAAAATGACTTTCCCTTTGTAATCCACATTGTAACTGAGGCTTCCATCCCTCAAGGACAGGGTTACCCGTACATTTTTGTCGGGGCTGACAATTACAATATTTTCCGCCGAAAGCGGAACCAAAACAGATAAGAGGAACAGACAGATGATTGTTTTTCTCATTACGGATAATTCATATTTCTTGATACATTAAGAGAATTATCAAAAGAGCAACGTTAGAGTTACTTGTCGTCGCTCTTTTGATTTACAGTCCCCTCCGTTAATTCAACATGAGCTTTTGAACCTGCGTGTAATAGAATTCACTCGATACGGTTGCCCGAACACCTACCCGTACAAACACGTAATCCAGATCTGCCAGATTTGCGGATAACGGGACGGAAAGAGTGGATGATTGTCCTTCGGCAATATCCGGCAGATTTGCATTTACGGCCTGTTCGTTTCTGTTTTGATCGGTCAATATCGATTCTCCTACATACAGTCTGACTTCGGCCAGGTTTGCGGTTTCGACGATTTTATCGACAGTAAAATTTGCCGTGATAGTACCCAATGCATACTGAAAACTTTCGTTTGTAATTACGAAATAGGGGGTTACCGGCACATCATATACAGTGTTATTTTTCACATCCACGGTAATTGTATCACTTAGTTGAGGTTCCCAAGGTGCACCTGCTTTACGTACCAGTTTATATCTTCCATCGAACAAGCTGACGGAATAGCTGCCGTCATGTGCGATATATACGGGAATAGCGTATCTTAAATCATAACCATCCTGCCATAGTTCCAGTTGGGGCCCATTTGTTCTTACCCCGACAGGTTTTCCGTCATATACTACGTTACCGGAAAGTATGGCTTGCGGTTCGTCGAAATTGTCATATTCGCATCCGGCAACGATGAAACCGACAACTAAAATTATATAAAAAATATTCTTTTTCATATGGATATTATTTTTTAACATTGAGATTAGATGAAACTTGCCAAATCTCTTCTTTGTAAGAATCTTGTCTTTATCTTTATGACTTGTTTCATATTTCGTTAATTATGTATGTTAATGGAATGGATTTTTCACCAATTTCGGGTTATTGTTCAGTACAGTAGGATCAATAGACGAATAATAATTTGCCATCCTGAAAAACCGGGCCCTTCTGAAACGTGTCGGCCTCATTTTATCATAAATATATTTTCCGTCATCCGCATGTCCCGGTCTGACAACCCTATAAGGGTAAAGACCATGCACTACAGCATCATCGCTTGTATCCAAGCCGTTCCATATTTCATGGGCTATTCTCCAGCGTTTCAGATCAAAGTACCTGTGATCTTCAAATGCAAGTTCAATACGACGTTCATTGCGAATAATATCCATTGTCAGATTTGAAATACTGTTTGCCGGGAAGCCCCCATGAATCTCACGAAGCGTATTGATATATCCCACAGCTCTCGGATCGTTTAGTTCAAACGCTGCTTCTGCGGCATTCAGATATATTTCACCCAGACGGAACCAGGGCCACCAGTTTGACGCAAGACTCGGCCGAACCCCATCCTGAGGATTTTCACTGACAAATTTTCGAAGATAGAACCCGGTATTACTTACATATTGATCATCATTCCTCGGACCGTCGAATCCTGTGAGCACTTTTCCGTCTTCAAAGGTCGTACCCAGGTTACCTACCCGAAGTCTGTATTCACCATCTTCCCAAATAGCAACTCCGGCCTGAATATTAACCGGCATATTCCGGAATTGACTCCCCGGGTAGACCACGGTGCCGTACAACCGGGCATCTTTATTGGCAAATATATCAGCCATATCGTCATATACGATATAATTTCCGTCCGGATCTCTGTCTTTCAATGTTCCCGCGGATCCATCCAGATAGTCGAAGCTTTCCACAAAACTTAAAGAGGGGGATACAATGGAAGATCCTTCAATATCCGACCTGAAACTCCTGACAACATTGTCATATGTAAATCCATGGACTTTGCCGGTCATGAAATCCTTTGCAAAGAGGATCTCTTTTGCAGTCTTGTCTATAAACAGGGTGTAAAAATTTTCCTCTTTCGATGCACCGCCCGGATTATGGAGTTCATATTCGGGATTGGCAATAATCTCACCGGATGCAGCCAACGATTTTTGATAATAGTCTTCCGCTCTTTCTGCAGGTATGCCGACTTCCCCGCCCGGCGTAGTGATCGGAGCGCTCATTAGATTGTTGTATCGTGCAATAGAACCGGCATAGAGCATTGCACGACTTTGGAGAGCCAGGGCAACATACTTGTTTGCCCTGGTTCTGCTACCTTCCGTCATAGTGAAGTAATCCTTGATTTCCTGTATTTCATCATAGATAAAATCATAAATTTCGGATTCCTTTGCGCGCGGTATCTGTAACGATGTAGGGTCACCGCTTCCATCATATATCAGTTGTCTTGTAATAAGAGGTACCCCTCCCATTCTTTTGACCAACTCAAAATATACAAAAGCCCTGATAAAACGAAGTTCTGCTTCAAACTGTTGTTTCTGAACATCGGATAAGTTGATGCTGTATTGCTCCATATTTTCGAGCGACAGATTAATGTCCCGGATGAAAGTATAATCCCAATAACGGGCATAATCATCCCCATAGTTTATGTCGTTCCTCCAGTTCTGATCTACATGGCCGGACCACATAGCATCGTCAAATTCGGTCATGGTTCCCGTATTGAATACTCCGGCCAGTTGGGGTAATCTGTCATAGAAATTAGCCAACAGCCCCAGGATCATATTTGGGTCGTTCCAGAGCTGCTCGTCTGTTATTCTGTCTTTGGGTGTTCTCTGCAGCCAATCATCTTCATTACAGCCGGCAAATACCACCATAGCGATCAGTAATATTAATAAATAGTATATATGTTTACTTTTCATGACCATGTTTTTTAAAATGTTACATTAAACCCTACCAAAAATGTCCGTTGCTGCGGATAAACCACTGCTGCTCTTGCTTCAATTTCAGGATCAATCTCATATTCACTCATATTGTCCAATGAGAACAGATTGGATGCGCTTGCATAAACACGTAATCTGTTTACACTTATTTTATTGAGTAGATTTGCAGGTATGTTATATCCCAACTCTAAATTTTTCAGACGGAGAAAGCGAACATCTCGTTGCCAGAAATCGCTGTTTCTGCCGTTATTTACACTGGTACCTCTTCTGATTGCAGGATATTTTCCGGGAATCCATTCGCTATCAGGATCGTAAACATCAGCACGATGCCATCTGTCTTCCAGGAGGTATGCAGGAGAGTTTCCACCGGCATGGAACGGATTTCTCAACTCGTAGTCCTGAAACCAGGACTGCATGGATGCACCGGCAAAATCCATATTGAGATCAAAATTTTTCCATTCTAATCCGATGTAACCACCAAAACTAAACATGGGCGCCCAACCTGTAGGGTAGCCTATAGGTCTTTCATCCATAGAGTTAATGATTCCATCGCCATTCACATCTTTATAGATAATATCTCCGGGGAGTTGGGTTCTGTTATTTTGTCCGTCATTGTCAATAGGATGATTTCTAATCTCTTCTTCAGACTGGAATCGACCTATAGCCTGGTATCCCCACCATATTCCACCCCATCGGTCTTCTATGGAATTACGATATTCATTCCAGGAATTACCGAATCGTGGTTTGTATGTTTCCAAATTCCTGAACCGTGAATAGGTCGCATTTGCACTTACCGAAAAGTTAACTTCTCCCAACTTGTCTGTATATGTAATAATACCTTCCGCTCCTCTATAAGCATCTTTGTTCAGGTTCTCATTGGGAAGAGAGTAACCTACTTCGCTTGGAAGAAGTACATCGTAGCGTGCAGCAGGCCTACCGGAAATTATTTTTGTAAAGATGTCGGCCGAAACCGACAGCCTGTTATCAAGAAACTGAGCATCGATACCTGCATTATAAGTCGTATTTTTTTCCCAGGAGAGATTTGTTATAGGTAAACCGCGTGGTCTCAATCCAATTACGTAACTCCCGTCAAGGACAGCACCTCCGCTACCGAAGTCGTACCCACCGATATAACCAAACATATTTACACCGGCCTCACTACCTGTCTGGCCTATAGAGGCTCTTAACTTCAGATCATCAATACCGCCTTTTAAACTGCCAAAAAATGGTTCATCAGAGATACGCCAACCGGCAGAGACTCCCGGGAAAAATCCCCATCTACTTCCCGGTGCATACAGGTAAGAGGCATCATATCTGCCGAGTAACTCAACCATATATTTATCCCTGTAGCTATAATTTATCCTTGCGATATAACCTGATCTTGCCTGATACGCCCACTCATCTCCATATCCCGTGAGTTCCGGTAATGTTTTAAACGGGATATAATTGTTTGTCGGCGCTGTATTGGACCATCTGTTAGCCCGGTCATAATCTGATCTTTCGTAGGCGAAAACAGCCTCCATATAGTGATCATTCAATGATTTCACATAATTCAGCATAAACTGCCCATATCGTGACTTGGAATCGGTTTGTTCCTCAAGTCTCCATCTTGCACTCTGTCCGCCACCCGGAATATATCTATCATTAGGCCTGTCATACGTATAAAAATCATACGAATATTGAAATCCATCGAAATCAAGGTGAGTATAGTTGTAAGAATAGGTAAACTTAGCTGTCAAACCAAAATCGAATTTATACTGTGCATACAGGTTTGTATTGAAATTTTTTGTATGATTATCTTTGTAACCTGCAATATCCCTTGAGAAAAGAGCCGGATTTAAGTCCGGTCTATTGGGAATTACATTCATATAATCCGGATTATCATTTGCATAGGGACCATAAGTAGGAATACTACTGAACAGGGAAAGAATAGATGAAAAATATCCGTCACCACCCGGAAGACCGATATCTCTCGTTCTTTCCATCCTGGCACTGGTTTGTGTTCCGATAGTGACCCTGTCGGAAATCCTGCTCTCTACATTTACCTGAAAATTATATCTTTGGTAATCAAAATCTTTCATCGTCGCCTCTTGTGAAGTATGGGAAAGCGACAGATAGTAGTTGGAACGGCTGGAACCTCCGGATACGTTCGCATTTATGCTATATTGCGGAACATTTTTACGCATGATAATGTCGTAATAATCGTAGCTCTTATAACCGGGTTCTACGCCTGCTTCCCATTTTGCCAACTCTTGCGGAGTATATAGTGCACTCGGATCATTCCCTGCGTTCTGTTCAGCTTCCAACAATCCTCTTATGTATTGTGGAGCAGTTGCCAAAGTAGGGAAACGGGTGAGATTCTGCCAACCATAATAGCCATTCACGCTTACCGTTGTGCGTTCGTCTCTTTGTCCTTTTTTCGTAGTAACCAGCACGACACCACTGGAAGCTCGAAGTCCGTAAATAGAAGCAGATGCATCTTTCAATATTGAGATGCTCTCTATGTCTTCCATACTAAGAGCATTGAAAGCATCTTCACCTGAAACGTTCGATTTCCCTAACCAGTTTCTGCTGGCATCTCCGCCATATGGAATACCATCTATCACATACAATGGTTTCCCCATATTACGTATCTCTATATTGATTCCACGGCCGGGACGAGAGTCGATAGCCCTTGTAGAAACACCGGGTATTTTACCGGAAAGAGCGCCTGCTGTGGTAGTAGAAGATGAACGCATGATATCTTCCGCATCAATATTGCTTACGGCGGTGGTAATCCTTCTTTTTGACTGGGTTCCATAACCTACGACTACTACCTCGCTCAGTAACTCCGTATCTTCATTCAGTACTACATCAAGGGTAGTACGTCCGTTCAGTTCAATCGTTTGTGTCTGCATACCGACATAGGAAAATTCCAATACTGCGTCCGGCGGAACATTCAAAAGAACATATTCGCCGTCGACATTGGTAATCGTGCCCGCGGTGGTTTCCGGCACCCGAACGGTAACACCGGTCAGCGGTTCATTTTTTGCGTCTTTCACTGTACCTCTTACAGTTGCATTTTGTGCAAACATACAGAAAGAAAGTGTCCACATAATTGCAAGCACAATCTTTCTCATCTTAAATGGATTTCTCTTTCTCATTCTTTCATGCTTTTTTAGATTAATAATATAAATTGAAATCACAAAAACTCACTATAGAGAATTCTCATCCGGCTTCAATTCTTAACTTAATATGTTGAAAATAAGAACAGACAACCGAAAGCTGGTTATCCAAGTTATTGTCTGTGTCATTGTCTTTTCCGCATCCGAAAGTTTAAAAGATCAATAATGGAAGCGATAGCATTCAAAACGAAAACTGTACTATATAATATATTTGAATTAAGCGTTAATAACAGTTTCTTTTTCTGATGATATTATAATTATGGCAAATTTATGACAAACTTCAAGCAGGAACGGTAAAAAATCATGCAGAGACAGACGTTAAATCGTTCAATGAATGATTTAACATCCATTACTCAAAGATTTAATAGTATATTTGAACATTGCAATTATTTTTCATACGATAATATTTTATTTTTTACACTAAGGTCGTATGGAACTCGCAGATTATCATGTTCTTTAGTGTAAACTTTTCTCATGCTCGTTTCATAATAATATGAGATTCTTACTGCTTACCATAGCGATCGGATTATTTATAAAATCGTATCCGCAACCGTCTTCCATTACACAGTTGGCAGTTGAGCAAGGTCTGTCCAATAATCATGTTGTCAGCATCACCCAGGATAAAGACGGTTTTCTGTGGTTTGCCACGGAAGAGGGATTAAACAGATTCGACGGCACACGATTTATTCACTACTATAAGCATAATCATGGCATAAGCGGTAATGAACTGAATTGTGTGTATGCAGATCCGGAGGAACCTGTTATATGGATCGCTACACAACGTGCGGGTTTAAATGTCTATAATTACGAGCAGGAATCCCTTGAAGTTTTTAAACACGCAGACCAACAGGCAAACAGCCTTATCACGAACGATGTGACAGCCATAGCACCGGCTTCCGACGGAAACCTCTGGATCAGCACCTATCACAGGGGTGTTGAGTATTTTGACAAAGAGAAAAAAGAGTTCACCCATTACAATAGGCAAACATTACCGGATCTCCTGTCAAACAATGTATGGACAATTATGGATGACGAGAACGGGAACCTGTATATAGGACACGTTTCTCAGGGAATGAGCATTCTTTCGCTAAAAGATAGACAGATGAAAAACTATACATATAATCCGGCCGATCCGGAAAGTATTCCGGGGAATGAAGTACGACGTATATACAAAGACAACAATAACAATATCTGGGTTGGTACAGATAAAGGGTTGGCGTTATTTAATACGGAAACCGGAGACTTTATCAGACCGGACAGATTCCATGGAAACCCTTTTACTTCCGCTATCTTTGATATCCGGCAAACGGACGATAACAAGCTGTGGATAGCTACGGAGTTAAACGGTGTTTTTGTGATTGACCTGAAACAGCTTTTTTTAATGTCATCCAACCGATTAAACATGCAGCACTATACCGTGGGATACAACAGATACAGCCTTTCCAATCCGACAGTACGTTGTGTGTTTCAGGATTCCTTTAAGAATATCTGGCTTGGGACTTATGGAGGAGGGATTAATTTCATCGGGCATACATCGCCCTTGTTCAATGTTTTCAGTTATTCCCCTACACCCGATGATCTGTACAGCATGAACAACAGAGTGGCTCTCAGTTTGTGCTTTGATGCGGAAAAGAGACTGTGGATCGGAACAGACGGCGGAGGAGTAAACGTATTTGAGAACGGAAAGCGTATACACGTTTATTCAAAAGAAACAGGCGATCTGTCCCATAATACCGTACACACCATGTTGAAAGATTCCCATGACAATATCTGGATCGGAACTTTTCTCCAGGGAATAAATCATTATAATAGCAGAACAGGAAAATTCACTCCCGTTCTGCTTGACGGTAAAAACAATCATGATATTCGTTGTTTCTATGAAGATAATAATGCGAATATATGGGTAGGAACAAATATGGGAATATTCGTACTGGATGCTGAGAAACAAAATGAGATCCGGCATTATAACAGAATAAATGACCGGCTACCCGAAGATCTTGTCCGCAGTATCGGGCAAGACCGCAGAGGACGTATGTGGATCGGCTCTTTTGGCGGGGGATTGGCCGTTTATACTCCGGATATGGAGATATTGGCATCTTTTAATGAATATACCGGTTTTTGCTCCAACACGATCAATTTCATATTCTCCGATTCACAGGAGCGTATATGGATCGCCACCGGTGAAGGATTGGTTTGCTTTGCCGAACCGGATTCGTTGGAATACCGGGTATTCCGGCGTGAAGACGGATTATTGAATACCTACATACGAGCCATTACGGAAGATAAAAATGGGAATATATGGTTTAGCAGCAACACAGGAATTAGCTGTTATATAACAGGATCAGCGCAGTTCCAGCACTATGACCATTTCGGTAAAATACCGATGAGAAGCTTTTCCAGTACCGTCATTAAAGATAATGACAAAAAAATGATCTATTTCGGATCCATCAATGGAGTCTATTTTTTTGAACCGTCTGCGGTATTACGCAACCGGGAAGTACCGCCGGTCATCATTACCGAAATGAGGATCTATGACGCCCAGGCTGTACAGGGTGAAGATAAGACCATTAATTATTTTAATGACAAAAACAAAGAGGTAAAACTTGCCCATAAGCAAAATACATTCAGCATCTTTTTCAATATCCAGGATTATTCATTGGCAGATCAGGTCAATTATGTTTATAAATTGAAAGGAATAGACGATTTATGGCATACCGTGGAAGATAACAACGTAACCTTCCGGAATATTCCTCCCGGCCATTATCAGTTTCAGGTCAGCACACGAATGAAGAACCATGAATGGCCAAATGACATATACTCCCTTTCCATCTATATACAACCACCCTTATGGCTATCCTGGTGGGCAAAAACGGCTTATTGTATCATGATTGCCTTGATCGTGTTTTCCATTTTATACGCATACAAGAAAAAAGTAGATATCCAGAGTTCGTATGAATTGGAAAAGAAAAACCATGAACAGGAACAGGAACTCAATAATGAACGCCTGAGATTTTATACGAATATCACTCATGAACTCCGCACTCCCCTCACTTTGATATTGGGGCCTCTGGAAGATCTGCAAAAAGATCCGGATCTCTTACCGAAACAGCATCAAAAGATTTCCGTTGTAAGACAGAGTGCTTTACGTTTACTTAACCTGATCAATCAATTACTGGAGTTTCGGAAAACGGAGACCCAAAACAAAAAGCTTTGTGTTCGTAAAGGGAATATTGCAGCACTGGTAAAGGAAGTGGGACTAAAATACAGGGAACTCAATACAAAACCTGCCGTTGAATTTTCAATAGCATTGGAAAGCGAGAATATGCCTTTGTATTTTGATAAGGAAATTATCAATATCATCCTGGACAATCTTATCACAAACGCTTTTAAATACACGAATAACGGGAAAATAACACTTTCTTTGTATACAACTGTAACAGACAATATTTCTTATACGGAAATAAAGGTGGCCGATACCGGCTATGGCATTCCGAAAGAAGATCAGGAACAAATTTTCGAACGCTATTACCAAGTAAAGAGCAATAAACAAGCCTCCGGCACGGGAATCGGATTAGCGCTGGTAAAGAAACTGGTTATACTGCATGAAGGAGAAATATATGTGGAAAGTGAATTGAACAAAGGGAGCAGTTTCCGTTTCTCACTCCTTACCCATAACTCTTATCCGGATGCTTTGCACAGTGATGAAAGCGAGGCAGAGGCAGGGGAAGACCATACGGACGAATCGGCAGAAAGTTCAACAGAGCTGCCTTCCAATGGAAAACCCATCTTATTGGTTGTAGAAGATAATACGGATATACGTGATTACATTTCCGATTCTTTTTCCGATTCTTTCGACGTGATCACTGCCGGCGAAGGAGAAGAAGGATGCAAGGAGGCTTTCACCCATATACCCGATATCATTGTAAGTGACATTATGATGCCCGGTATGGATGGTATCGATTTCTGTAAAAAAATCAAAGGAGATATACGCACAAGTCATATTCCCGTGATCCTCCTGACAGCCAAGACTTCACTTCAAGATAAGGAAGAAGGATATGTATCGGGAGCCGATTCGTACCTGACCAAACCATTCAGTGCAACATTATTACGAAGCCGCATCAATAATCTGCTGGATATCCGGAAAAAACTGGCCGATCAGTTTAAAATCAATTTGAAACTGGATAATAAAAGTGACCTATTAAAAGAGTCCATCAATCAGCTCGATAATGAGTTTATCAGGAATATTACCCAGCTCATCGAAGACAATCTTGAGGATGAAAAGATAGATATCGGTTATCTGTCGGACAAATTGTTTATGAGCAGTTCCACACTGTACCGTAAAATAAAAGCGCTTACCGGTATATCAACGAACGAGTTCATCCGGAAAGTAAAAGTACAGCACGCGGAACAACTTTTGCTAACGGGAAAATACACTATATCCGAAATTGCATTCCGTGTAGGGATGAATAGTCCGGTTTATTTCAGACAGTGTTTTAAAGAAGAGTTCGGCCTGTCCCCTTCGGAATATTTAAAAAGGATAAAATCAGAGTAGTGTGCAGTAATACATAGTGAGTTTTTCAGGATATTTTCATTCAGTTTTACAGCATATACCTGTCTCATGAAAAGGATCGGGCTGAATGAATCATTCAGGTAAAAAATATTTTAATGATAATTTTAATAAAAATGCTAAAGGTTAATTGGAAGATCGTTTCGTTGATTACCGCTTTGTTAGGAATCATCACCGCTCCCGTTCCTTCCGGAGCACAGGTTTCATTCGGAGATGCAAATGCAATAAATCAGGATTGGAAGTTTATTCTGAAAGATGTCAAAGACGGTCAGTCTGTAAGTGTTGCGGATGAAAGGTGGCAAACCGTTGATTTGCCTCATGACTGGAGTGTCAGGGGACAACTCAGCCCCACACTTGCCAGTTGTACCGGTTATTTGCCCGGAGGTATCGGTTGGTATCGCAAAACGATCAACATCCCAAAGGAAAAACAGGGAGAAAAAGTGTATCTGTATTTCGAAGGAGTTTATAATCGCAGCGAGGTGTTTATCAACGGCAATTCTTTAGGCAAACGTCCCAATGGATATATCTCATTCATGTACGATGCCACTCCTTATATAGAATACGGTAAAGATAATGTAATTGCAGTACGTGTTGACCATAGCCAGTCGGCAGATTCACGATGGTACACCGGTTCGGGGATCTATAGGAACGTATGGCTGGTATATGCCAATCCCATACATATTGCCCAGTGGGGAGTATATGCATCCCCTGAAATAAAGGGAGATCGCGGAACGCTTCATGTCGAAGTGGAAGTTGAAAACGGTTCGGGATCTCAGGTCTCGCTTACCGTAATCAATGAACTCTTCGATTCCGGAGAGAAAAGAGTAGCTAACAATACACAAAAACTGGACATAGCTTCAGGACAAAACAATAAGATAAGCTTAGCCCTGAATGTGCGTAAGCCTCAATTGTGGGATCTTGACAGTCCCGTTTTGTATCAACTGAGAACCACAATAGTCAAAGAGGGAGAGGTGATCGATCAAACAACCACTACCACCGGCTTTCGGTCCTTTACATTCGATGAAAACAGAGGGTTCGCTTTGAACGGCGAATGGATGAAAATGAAAGGAGTTTGCATCCATCACGACGCGGGAGTATTGGGAGCTGCCGTTCCCCGTGAAGTATGGAAGAGAAGACTGTTGACATTAAAGGAAATAGGAGTTAATGCCATTCGTACCAGCCATAATCCGCAAGCGCCCGATCTATATGAATTATGTGATGAGTTAGGGTTACTGGTACTCAACGAAATGTATGATGAGTGGGTATACCCCAAACGTAAATGGATTGAAGGATGGAATGTAGGCACTCCCGGATTTCAGGGTTCTTATGATATATTCAAAGAATGGGGCGAAAAAGACCTGGCTGATTTTGTCCGCCGTGACCGGAACCATATTTCCGTTTTCGCGTGGAGTATTGGCAATGAAGTGGATTATCCCAACGATCCGTATTCTCACCCCATCCTCGGAGGGAAAAAAGCCGGGTTTACTCAGGCATCTTATGGCGGGTACAATCCCGATGCACCGGATGCCATGCAGTTGGGAGAGATAGCCAAACGTTTGGTAAAAGCGGTCAAGGAGTATGATACATCCCGTCCGACAACTGCAGGACTGGCCGGGGTCGCTATGTCCAACGAAACCGAATACCCGGGGGTAT
>AGTN01586954.1_pt1 | contig 22139 bp, 32 predicted proteins | sample 314218 | NCBI WGS metagenome assembly AGTN01 (sample SAMN02954264, study PRJNA73603) | bioreactor metagenome | biome: terrestrial; feature: non-aerated bioreactor; material: poplar woody material; isolation source: poplar biomass | place: USA | collected 2006-12 | reverse complement strand
AAAAAGAATGTCTGTAAAAGGAATTTTGTTTACATTATTGTGGACTCTTTCCTTATGTGTGTTCGCACAGAATATTACTGTGAAAGGTACCGTAACAGACACAACGGGTGAGCTACTGATCGGTGTTACCGTTCAGGTACAGGGAACGACCTCCGGTACGGTAACTGATGTAGATGGACATTTTGTGATACACGATGTTTCACCTGATGCCAGGCTGGAAATCTCTTATGTAGGAATGCAAACCGAAGTAATTCCGGTTGAAGGACGTACCGATTTTAATGTTGTATTAAAAGATGTCACCGAGATTTTGGATGAATTGGTTGTCGTTGGGTACGGAACACAACGGCGTAGGGAAATCACCGGATCGGTAACAAATGTATCATCGGAAAATTTCAACAAAGGGGTAATGCGTGATGCTGCCGATTTGTTGCAAGGGAAAGTTGCCGGTTTGAACATCACTACGCCTTCGGGTGATGTAACCGTCGGTTCCCGTATCCGCTTAAGAGGTGTTTCCACTTTGCAAAACGACCAAGGACCTTTTATCGTAATTGACGGCGTACCCGGAGGTGATCTCCAGACAGTAGCGCCCCAGGATATTGAATCGATCTCCGTACTGAAAGACGCTTCTTCCGCGGCGATTTATGGTTCGCGTTCCGCAGGCGGAGTGATCCTGATTACAACGAAGAGAGGTTCAGGCGTACGACCAATGGTGTCTTACGATGGCTATCTGGCTGTTTCCTCGCTGGCGAACAAACCGGATTTATTAACCGCCGACGAATGGCGTGCGTATGCGAAGGAAACAGGAAGAGATGCTTCTGTCTATGATAAATATGGCGCCAATACGGATTGGTTCGACGAAATTACCCGTATAGGTGTTACACAAAACCATAGTTTATCTTTGTCCGGCGGCGGTTCGAAAAACAACTATCGGGTTTCGTTCAACTATTTAAACAGAGAAGGTGTTGTGCGTGACAATGATTTGGAACGGTATAATTTCCGCTTTCAATTCCATCAACGGGCCATCAACGATCGCCTGCGTATCGGGTTGATCGGTTCGGCAACAATGGGCGACTGGAGCGAGGCGAACAGGTACAACTTTGTGCTGGCCTACAATATGCTTCCTGTTTACCCTATTAAATTGCCGGACGGCGAATGGTTCGACAGTCGGGATTATGATCAAGGCAATCCGGTGCGTAACCAAAAGTACAACAAAGATGCAAGAAAAAATGTACACTTCTACGGAGCCGGCAATCTTTCCTTCACTATTTTCGAAGGACTGGACATTAAAACGACCTTATACAAAGATCGTCATACGGAAGAAAGAAGCCAGTACTATCACTCCGAAACACAGGCAGGGCGTAACGATGGAGGATATGCACTGCGCGAGAACAAGATCTGGGATAAGAACCTGATGGAATGGTTGCTGGATTATACCACCTCTTTCGGTACATCCGATGAACACAGGCTGAATGCACTTGCCGGATACTCTTGGGAGGAAAATGAATATTCCTATATGAAAGCCGCCAATCGCAACTTTACCACCGATCTGTTAGGAGCCAATAATCTGGAATCGGGACAGGGTCTGCGTCCCAGTGATGTTGGATCGGCAAGGAACATGAGCCGCCTGATTTCTTTCTTTGCCCGCGCTCACTATAGTTACCTGGAACGCTATATGATAACTGCCACGTTGCGCCGTGACGGGTCCTCCAAGTTCGGGGCGAATCACAAATGGGGGACTTTTCCCTCCGTATCGGCCGCTTGGGGTGTTTCGCGGGAGTCCTTTATGCAGAATGTAAACTGGGTCAACGATCTGAAAATAAGGGTAGGTTATGGTATCACCGGCAATCAATCGGGGCTTGATCCTTACAAAACGCTTCAGCTTTACGGAACAAGCGGCACATATTATGATAACGGTTCCTGGCTGACTGCCTATAAAATTAACCAGAATGCCAATCCTAACCTGAAATGGGAAGAAACGGCTATGTTTAACATCGGATTAGACTTTTTTATTTTTAATGAACGTGTGAGTGGTACGATTGAATGGTACGATAAACGCACCAAGGATATGCTTTATACCTATCGTGTGCCGACTCCTCCTTTTTTACATGAAAACATGATGGCAAATGTAGGGGATATGAAAAATACAGGTGTGGAACTGGCGTTGAATATCGATGCTGTCCGTACCCAAAATTTCAACTGGAATACCTCTCTTACGCTGGCGCATAACAAGAATAAAATTACCAGTCTGTCGGACGATGTATATACTACCAGCCGCATCCTGGTTGGCGATGCCTGGGTGCGCGGTGGCTCCGGTCGTACAACCCATGTAGTGGAAGAAGGTTATCCGGTTGGGCAGTTCTATGGACCGCAATGCATCGGTATTTCCGAAGACGGAAAATATATCTTTCTGAATAAAGACGGGGAAGAGGTCAACTCGGCTACGGCGGAGGACTATACGTATATAGGCTCGGCACAACCCGATTTAACGTACGGATGGAATAATCAGTTCACTTATAAAGCATGGGATCTTTCTTTTTTCCTTCGTGGAACAATAGGTAACAAGGTGTTGAATATGGGGCGTATGACTTACGGGCATCCGGGTTATCTGATCGGTGCAAATGCCCTGAACGATCCGCTGATATATCAGTTGAAAGTAGTTCCCGAGTTTTCTTCTCTATATGTAGAGGATGCCTCGCATATACGCCTTGACAACCTCTCGTTAGGCTATACTTTCAACACAAAAGGGAGCAGTTGGTTGGATCGTGCCAGAATTTATGCAACCGCACAGAACCTCTTTATCCTCACCGGCTACAAGGGATTGGATCCCGAAGTAGATGAGAACAGAAACAATGGATTGGCGCCGGGTGTGGAAGACCGTGAATACTATCCTAAAGCGCAAACACTTTCTGTAGGAATCAGCCTTACTTTCTAACATTTATAATAATCGTATGAATATGAAAAAAATAGATAAATTATCATTATTATTGGCCGCATTTGCTTTTTTAGGAGGTATATTCTCCTGTACCAATCTTGATGAAACGGTTTACGACACTATTCCGGCAGACAAATTCGGACAGAAACCGGCGGAAATCAATGCAATCATCGCTCCTATTTACAAAACACTGAAAAATATATGGCCCGGCGATTTTTTCGTGGTTATGGAAGAATCCGGAGATATGGCGATCACACCTACCCGGGTGGGTGGGGATTGGTGGGATGGTGGTATCCACATGGAAATGAAACTGCATAAATGGCATGCCCGTACCGGTATAATATCAAACGCCTGGAATGCCTGTACTTCGGGTATCACTACGTGTAACCAGATATATGCGACTATTGAAGAGACGGCGATGGATGAAGACCTGAAGGCCCGCACTCTGGCCGAAATACGGGGTATCCGCGCTTTTTGGTATTATATGTTGATTGATAATTTCGGGAATGCTCCATTAGTAGCCGACTACAAAAGCACGGAATTGCCGGAGATGTCTTCCCGCACTCAACTCTTCAACTTCGTTATGGATGAACTGAATGAGATCAAGGATGTACTGCGCGAAGACGTAAGCAGCGAAAGTTACGGCAAGTTTACAACAGGAGCCGTTTACACCTTGCTTGCTAAGATGTACCTTAATGCGGGGGTATGGACGGGAACACCCAACTGGCAGGGTGTAATTGATGCCTGCGATAAGGTAATGTCGCTCGATTACATTATTGAGCCGAACTGGAAGATAAACTTTGAGGTGAATAATCAGGTATCCAAGGAAATCATTCTCCCGATATGCTTCGGCAAAGCAGATGGTGGCAACCACTTGCATTACCGCACGCTTCATTACCTCGACCCCATTGCTTTAGGGATGAATATAGGTACCTGGAACGGCATCAGTGCACAGCCCGGTTATGTAAAACAGTATGACGACACTGATCAGCGTAAATCGGGTTCTTTCCTGATGGGGGCGATGACCGATCCGGCAACCGGACAAGTATTGGTTACCGCTCATGGGCGCGAGCTCATTCATACGGTGGATTTCAATATCATACCGGGAACCGAACGGGAAGGAATGTGGGGGGAAGTCCATCAGGAAGAAGGTGCCCGCGCGAATAAATGGGTATTTGAAAAAGGGCTTTCCAGTTCCGACCAGGAAAACGACTTCGCGATCTTCCGTCTTGCCGATGTTTATCTGATGAAGGCCGAAGCGTTGCTTCGCCTCGGTCAGGACAATGCTGAAGCTACCCGCCTGATCAACATCATCCGCGAACGCGGATTCGGCAATACAGAACACAATTATGAAGCGGCTACGCTGGATGACTTGTATCTGGAGCGTCGACTGGAATTAGCATGGGAATGCTATAACCGACAGGATATGATTCGTTTCGGAACTTTTCTCGGACCGGGCTATCTTCGTCCTCAGCAGTCCTCCGAACACCTCCTGCTTTTTCCCATACCGGAATCGGCATGGCAAACAAACAACAAGTTGGTACAGAATCCGGGCTATCCTCCATTCTAAAATAATAGCAATAGGCAGCTAAACTCACGTTCGGCTGCCTATTCATCGTTTAAATATAAAAAAGAAAAAGTTATTTGTAAAAGACCATGAATGTATGTTTCTATTTTTACTCTGTGTTTTCTTCCTTCCGGAGTGTCTGATCGTTTTTGAGTGAGCCCGACAATTTCGATATGGAATTAAAATCAATTTTTCCCGATACCGTAATGATGGTTAGTTGGCTGTTGTCGTCCAAAGAGATGAGGATGAGATCCTGCATTTCTTCATCACGCTTTTTCATCAATACGGAAACCTTCGATTCTCTTTCGTTCACCGAAACCACCTCTTCGTAATCACCGAACGCTTCTTTCACCAGTTCGTTCGCTTTTTTGAAGTAATATCTGGAGTCCCCTCCATCTTCGCTGCTCACAATGCGAATACTGCTCAACTCTTTGAATGCATTCTTTAATTCTTCATCATTCGTATTTGCAGCCATCTTGTCGAGCATTGTTTTCCCGATATTTACGTTACTCAACGGGCGTTCCTCCTCTGCATATTTTTCAATGAACTGAGTCACAAAATCGTTGGCGGAAACCGTAGCGGAAACCACTAAGATAAATAGTATCAGTAGCGTTTTTCTCATAAGCCGTTGTCTTTATTAATCATTTCCATTTCGTTCGTGTCGTCAATGCGTAAGGAGTCGAGCGAAGACCAATCAATATCCAATTCATCAATGAACTGTATGGTTTGCAAGGATGCTTCTTCGCTCACCCGGAGAGCGTGAGACAATTTCTCCAATGCATAGGTTGCTTGTTTGATGGCTGCATTGGGGTCCTGGTATGTTTCCGTAAAATAGGGTTTGTTGTTCTGTCGTGAAATAAAAAATACGCTTATTCCCAATCCCATGATCAGCAGAATGGACGCCGCAATGCGTAGCAGAGGGGTGAAAAGGCGGATGGTGATGTATTTCTTCTTGTCGGCTTTTCCCATGGCTGCGTTCAATTTCTTGTCGAAATCGGCGCTTAGGGTGATCGACTGTTCTTCCTCAATATATGCGAATAGAGGAACATACTGTCTCAACTCTTCCGGCACATCGTTTCCGGAGAAAAAATCCTTCAGAACCTTCTCTTCTTCTGTCGACGTTTCGCAGTTCCAATACTTGTCTAATAAGGTATCTATAGTATCCCAATTCATTTTATTCTTCCATTAGTTATTTTCCAAAAATAAAAACGTTCAGACATTTTCCAGCATAACCATTCGTAGTTGTTCTGTAGTGTACGTTCATTTTTTCAACCTTTCTTCAAATACCTTAGAAAAAGTTGAATTTTATTTTACTTTTTCTCGCGACCATCTATTCAGGTAAACGTAGTCGTTTTCAAACTTTATTACACTTTTTCTCGCGATAACATATTCAAATAAATTTAGTTGTTTTCTGCGCTCGACACAGGAAAAACTTGTTTTTCCTGTGTACTCGCTTAACGAAAACATTCCGAATAAATTCGTCTTCTGTAATATCGCTTAATGAAAAAGTTCATACTCGCTATATCCCGATAACAATTCTTTCATTTTTTTCGTGCCCTGAAAAGGCTTATTTTCACCAGATCCTCACTGATGCCGAGCACTTCGGCTATTTCCCTGTAGCTCATACCTTCAATTTCCCGAAGCTGGAAAACCAACCGTTGATTTTCGGAAAGCTCTTCTATGCATCCGTTAATAATGGAACGTTGTTCTTTCCGAACCATTTCGCGGTGCGGTGAATGATAGTCTACGAAATAGAAATCCTCTTTTTCCCGGTCAATACCCCCGGTTTTTCTGATCGCCATAGATGCCAGCCTGTCCAGCGCCATGTTTTTTGTTGCCCGAAAGCAATAAGCTTCCAAATTTTCTATTCCGTTCCATTCTTCTTTTTTGCTCCAAAGCTTCAGTAGCACGTCCTGTAAAATATCTTCCGCTTCAGCCTGTTCTCTCACAATGCTGTACGCCACTCTAAAAAGTTTATCCTTCAGAGGTAAGATAATTCTATGAAATGAATCAGAACTCATTATATAATGACGGACGAACCCCCGAAAAGTTACAACGGCAAGCAAAATTATTTTTTTTACTAAAAACATCCCGAAACACTTGTATATCTTGTTGATTATTTGTAATTTTGTGCCGTTTTTCACCCGTAATAAAAGGTTATTTGATGATAATCAAGGCGTTATTAATGACCAATAGGGTGGAAAAGAAGATAATGAGAATAATTTTTAAAAAAATAAAAATACGTAAAAAGAAAGCAGAAAATGCCTACAATTCAACAATTAGTAAGAAAAGGACGCAACACCCTTACGGAAAAAAGCAAATCGCCTGCTTTGGATTCTTGTCCGCAACGCCGTGGCGTTTGCGTGAGAGTGTATACCACCACTCCCAAGAAGCCGAATTCAGCTATGAGAAAGGTTGCGCGTGTACGTTTGACTAACTCGAAGGAGGTGAATGCATACATTCCGGGAGAAGGACACAACCTGCAGGAGCACTCTATTGTGTTGGTGCGTGGCGGCCGTGTGAAAGACCTTCCCGGCGTACGTTATCACATTGTGCGTGGTACCTTGGATACTGCCGGTGTAAACGGTCGTACCCAAAGACGTTCTAAGTACGGGGCTAAACGTCCTAAAGCAGGAGCAAAAGGAGCAAAGAAGGGATAATTATCCAAAAGCACTTTATTAAGTAGAATAATATATAGAATCGCTGTTGAAATTTTTGGAATACGCTACTTATACAGGTTGAGTAAATGAATTCGGAGGAGTTCGTTGAAGACAGATAAAAGCAACCAAACAACACTAAATTTTTTTAAACAATGAGAAAAACAAAACCTAAGAAAAGACAGGTTCTCCCTGATCCTGTTTATGGTGATGTAAGGGTAACAAAATTTGTTAACCACCTTATGTATGACGGAAAGAAAAGCATCTCTTACGATATTTTCTATTCTGCACTGGAAACCGTGAAGGCTAAAATGCCTAATGACGATAAGTCGGCTCTTGAAATCTGGAAAGCCGCTCTCGATAATATAACCCCTCAAGTGGAAGTGAAATCACGCCGTGTTGGCGGAGCAACATTTCAAGTTCCTACCGAAATAAGACCGGAAAGAAAAGAATCCGTTTCAATGAAAAACCTCATTCTTTATGCACGCAAAAGAGGAGGAAAAACGATGGCAGACAAATTGGCTGCCGAAATCGTTGATGCATACAACAGCCAAGGCGGTTCTTTCAAACGGAAAGAAGATATGCATAGAATGGCAGAAGCGAACCGTGCTTTTGCTCATTTTAGATTTTAATTAAGATAGAAGGTAAATAAAGATGGCTAAGGGTTCAAAAGAAGCATTAAAATTCACTCGTAATATAGGTATCATGGCTCATATTGATGCCGGCAAGACCACCACGTCTGAGCGTATCCTGTTTTATACAGGATTAACGCACAAGATTGGGGAGGTACACGATGGCGCAGCAACCATGGACTGGATGGCGCAGGAGCAGGAACGTGGAATTACCATTACTTCCGCCGCTACCACTACGAATTGGAAATATGATGATAAAACGTATAAAATAAATTTGATAGACACTCCGGGGCACGTTGACTTTACGGTTGAGGTAGAGCGTTCGCTACGCGTACTCGACGGTGCTGTGGCTGCCTTTTGTGCTGTAGGAGGTGTTGAGCCGCAATCGGAAACGGTGTGGCGTCAGGCTGATAAATATAAAGTTCCCCGAATCGGGTATGTCAATAAGATGGACCGCTCCGGGGCCAATTTCTTCGATGTGGTTCGTCAGGTAAGAGAGATGCTGGGCGCCACCGCGTGTCCCATTCAAATACCTATCGGAGCCGAAGAAAGCTTCAAGGGAGTCGTCGATTTGGTTACAATGAAAGCGCTCTATTGGCACGATGAAGCTATGGGTTCCGATTATGATGTGGTAGATATTCCTGCGGAATTATTGGAGGAAGCGAAAGAGTGGCGTGAAAAAATGCTTGAAACCATCGCCGAATGCGACGACGGGCTAATGGAAAAATTCTTCGACGATCCCGATTCAATAACGGAAGAGGAGATTCGGAGAGCTATCAGAAAAGGTACCTTGTCTATGCAGATCAATCCGATGATCTGCGGCTCATCTTTTAAGAACAAAGGTGTTCAGACACTGCTTGATGCCGTTTGCGCCTATCTGCCGAGTCCATTGGATACGGATGCTATTGTCGGGACCGATCCGGATGATCAGGAAAAAGAACTTGTCCGCCATCCCGATCCGGAGGAGCCCATGAGTGCTTTGGCATTTAAAATTGCCACAGACCCCTACGTGGGGCGTTTGTGTTTCTTCCGTGTATACTCCGGAGAAATTGAGGCCGGCTCCTATGTGTACAACCCTCGTTCAGGAAAAAAAGAACGTATTTCCCGCTTGTTCCAGATGCACTCCAATAAACAAAATCCGAAAGAATTTATCGGAACGGGTGATATAGGCGCCGGAGTCGGATTTAAAGATATTCGCACCGGAGATACGCTGTGCGATGAAGCCCATCCTATCGTTCTGGAAGCAATGGATTTCCCCGATCCCGTTATCGGAATCGCGATTGAGCCCAAAACACAGAAAGATTTGGATAAACTTTCCACCGGATTGGCTAAGCTGTCGGAAGAAGATCCGACCTTTACCGTTAAGACCGATGATGAAACAGGGCAAACGGTGATCTCAGGCATGGGGGAACTTCACCTGGAGATCATTATCGACCGTCTGAAGCGTGAATTTAAGGTGGAAGCCAACCAAGGACGTCCTCAAGTGTCGTATAAGGAAGCTATCACGAAACCGGTTGAATTGCGTGAAACCTATAAGAAACAGACCGGTGGCCGCGGTAAGTTCGCCGATATGATTGTACGGGTGGAGCCTGCCGATAAGGATTTTGAAGGCGACCTGCAGTTTGTGGACGAAGTGAAAGGGGGTAATATACCCAAAGAATATATTCCTTCCATTCAGAAAGGCTTCCAGCGTGCAATGAAAAATGGGGTACTGGCAGGATATGCGTTGAATAAACTGAAAGTTACGGTAATCGACGGTTCGTATCACGCGGTGGACTCCGATCAGTTGTCATTTGAAGTATGCGCCGTGCAGGCCTTCAAACATGCCTCTGAAAAAGCAAGTCCCGTACTGTTGGAACCGATTATGAAAGTGGAAGTGGTTACCCCTGAAGAAAATATGGGAGATGTTATCTCTGATTTGAACAAACGCCGCGGGCAAGTAGAAGGGATGGAATCCAACCGTTCCGGAGCGCGTGTTGTGAAAGCGAAAACTCCGCTATCGGAAATGTTCGGTTATGTAACTTCGTTGCGTACTATTACATCGGGGCGTGCCACGTCAACCATGTCGTTTTCACACTACGAAGAAGTATCTTCTTCCATTGCAAAACAAGTATTGACGGAAGTGAAAGGCCGTGTTGATTTGATCAAATAATTAGAATAAATATATGAGCCAAAAAATCAGAATTAAACTGAAATCCTACGATTATAGTCTGGTGGACAAATCAGCCGAAAAAATCGTAAAAACCGTAAAAGCTACGGGAGCGGTGGTAAGCGGTCCTATTCCATTACCCACTCACAAACGCATCTTTACCGTTAACCGTTCGACGTTCGTGAATAAAAAATCACGTGAACAATTCGAACTGGCTTCTTTCAAACGCCTCATCGATATTTACAGCTCAACGGCCAAGACCGTAGACGCTCTGATGAAGCTTGAATTGCCCAGTGGTGTGGAAGTGGAAATTAAAGTGTGATAAAATGCCCCTGAATTCCCCGACGGGATTTTCAGGAAAACGGTAACCCCGGAGGTTACATGACTATAAAATAAACAAAGAATCATTCACTGCCTTTGCGGGTCTCCTTGAAGGGAGGGGTAAAGCAAGGGTATATAAACAACAGAGAAATGCCAGGATTATTAGGAAAAAAAATCGGAATGACATCCGTTTTCAGTGCCGAGGGAAAAAATATTCCATGCACTGTTATCGAAGCAGGTCCTTGCGTGGTTACTCAGGTGAAGACCGTCGAGAAAGACGGCTACGACGCTGTTCAGCTTGGGTTTGTCGATAAAAAAGACAAACATACAACCAATGCTGAAAAAGGCCACTTCACGAAAGCAGGAGTAACTCCCAAGAGACACTTGGCCGAGTTCAAAGGTTTTGGGAACGACTATACGTTGGGTTCCGAAATCAATGTTGATATTTTTAACGGCACCATTTACGTGGATGTGATTGGAACATCGAAAGGAAAGGGGTTCCAGGGTGTGGTTAAACGCCATGGTTTCGCCGGTGTAGGCCAGAGCACTCACGGACAGCACAACAGGTTGCGTGCACCCGGGTCCATCGGTCAAAGTTCATATCCCGCAAAAGTATTTAAAGGAACTCGCATGGGCGGACAGATGGGTAATGAACGTGTAACCGTTCAAAACCTTCAAATACTTAAAGTGATCCCCGAACACCATCTTCTACTCTTGAAAGGTTCGATTCCGGGAAGTAGAGGTTCAATCGTTGTAATAGAAAAATAAAATGGAATTAAGTATTTATAATATCAAGGGAGAGGTAACGGACAAGAAGGTGACACTCGATGATTCCATTTTCGGAATTGAACCTAACGATCATGTTATCTGGTTAGATGTAAAACAATACATGGCTAACCGGCGTCAAGGTACGCATAAATCGAAAGAGAGAAACGAGATTTCCGGAAGTACCCGTAAACTGATTCGTCAGAAAGGGAGCGGCGGTGCCCGTCGCGGTGATATTAAATCTCCGGTATTGGTGGGGGGAGGCCGTGTTTTCGGCCCCAAACCAAGAGACTATAGTTTTAAGGTGAATAAAAAAGTGAAAGCGCTGGCACGGAAATCGGCCCTTTCCCAGAAAGCGAAGCAAAACGCCATTATCGTGGTGGAAGATTTCGATTTCGATACACCCAAAACACAGCGCATTGTTGAGTTGACAAAAAATCTGCAACTCGCTGATAAAAAGCTACTTTTCGTTTTGCCGAATCAAAATAAAAACGTATATTTGTCGGCTCGAAATTTAGGAAAAGTTAATATTATAACAGCTTCAGACATAAATACATACAGGATTATGGATTGCGCGAATCTCGTGCTCACGGAATCGTCTGTTGCTGTGATTGACAACTTATTTAAAGCATAAGGAGAAACAAAATGAGTGTAATTGTAAAACCCATATTCACAGAGAAACAAACCGCGATATCGGAAACGTTCGATAACCGTTACGGTTTCATTGTAGCCCCTTCTGCCAATAAAGTTGATATCAAGAACGCCGTTGAAGCGCTGTATAACGTACATGTAGAACGCGTGAATACGATGCAATATGATGGTAAACAGAGAAGCCGATATACAAAATCGGGTGTAGTTACGGGCCGTACGCCATCGTATAAAAAAGCAATTGTAACCTTGAAAAAAGGTGAAACAATCGATTTATTTAGCAATATTTAAAAAAAATGGCAATACGTAAATTAAAGCCCACTACACCGGGGCAAAGACACAAGATTATCGGTTCATTTGATACTATCACTGCAAGTGTACCGGAGAAATCTCTTGTTGTTGGTAAGAAAGCGTCAGGTGGACGCAATCACCGTGGTAAAATGACCATGGGATATCTGGGCGGCGGACACAAAAGACGTTTCAGAATTATCGATTTCAAGAGAACGAAAGATGGTATCCCTGCCGTTGTAAAAAGCATAGAGTACGATCCGAACCGCTCGGCACGCATCGCGTTATTGTATTACGCAGATGGTGAAAAAACGTACATTCTGTCGCCAAACGGCTTAAAAGTAGGGACCACAGTGATATCGGGGCCAAATGCAGCCCCTGAAGTTGGAAATGCGTTGCCCTTGTCGGTAATTCCTATCGGAACCGTTATTCATAATATTGAATTGCGCCCCGGACAAGGAGCCAAAATGGCTCGCTCTGCCGGAACATTTGCTCAATTGGTTTCTCGTGAAGAGAAGTATGCCATTATTAAAATGCCTTCGGGAGAAATCCGCAGAATTCTATCCGCATGTAAAGCTACTATTGGTAGTGTTGGTAATTCGGATCATGCTCTGGAAAAATCAGGTAAAGCCGGTCGTTCACGTTGGCTCGGACGCCGTCCACATAACCGCGGGGTGGTTAAAAACCCGGTGGATCACCCAATGGGTGGTGGTGAAGGACGCGCATCGGGAGGCCATCCGAGATCACCGAAAGGCTTATATTCAAAGGGCTTGAAAACAAGAGCTCCTAAAAAACATTCTTCTAAATACATCGTAGAAAGAAGAAAAAAGAAGTAATCTGATTAATTATTAAACAACTATGAGCAGATCATTAAAGAAAGGTCCATATATCAATCTCAAATTAGAAAAGAAAGTGAACGCCATGAACGAGAGCGGTAAAAAAACCGTGGTCAAAACATGGGCGCGCGCTTCTATGATATCTCCTGATTTTGTTGGACATACCATTGCTGTACACAACGGGAACAAATTTATTCCCGTGTATATTACTGAAAATATGGTTGGACATAAACTGGGCGAATTCGCTGTTACCCGAACGTTCCGCGGGCACGGCGGCAACAGAAAGAAATAATCAGGGCGCTTAACGAATAACGAAAAACAGAAAAAGACATGAGTGCTAGAAAAAGAATATCAGCCGAACAGCGGAAAGAAGATCGAAAAGAGGTTTCTCAGGCTGTGTTGAAAAATGTTCCAACTTCGCCGCGCAAGATGCGTTACGTAGCAGATATGGTGCGTGGGATGGAAGTGTTTAAAGCGTTGGGCGTTTTAAAGTTTTCCAACAAAGAGGCATCCAACAGAATTGAAAAATTATTGCTTTCGGCCATTTCTAACTGGGAACAGAAAAACGAACGCAAAGCGGAAACCGGCGAATTATATATTAAAACAATATCTGTAGATGGCGGTGCTATGCTGAAAAGACTTCGTCCTGCTCCGCAAGGCCGTGGATACAGAATTCGCAAACGTTCGAATCACGTGACTATTGTGGTGGATACATTTAATAAAGAAGAACAAGAACAAAATTAATAAGATGGGACAAAAAGTAAATCCGATAGCAAATCGTTTAGGGATCATCAAAGGATGGGACTCTAATTGGTACGGCGGAAATAATTATGGTGATATTTTGTTGGAAGACAGTAAAATACGCAGCTATTTGAATGCCCGTCTTGCCAAAGCAAGTGTATCTCGCATTGTCATTGAGAGAACATTGAAGCTGGTGACAATCACCATTTGTACTGCCCGCCCCGGAATCATCATTGGGAAAAGGGGGACAGGAAGTAGACAAATTGAAGGAAGAATTAATGAAAATTACCGATAAAGATATACAAATCAATATCTTCGAGATCAAAAAACCGGAATTGGACGCCGTGATTGTGGCAAACAATGTGGCTCGCCAAATTGAAGGAAAGATCGCTTATCGACGCGCAGTAAAAATGGCTATCGCTTCCACGATGAGAATGGGTGCCGAAGGCATCAAAATTCAGGTGTCGGGACGATTGAACGGAGCTGAAATGGCGCGTTCGGAGATGTACAAAGAGGGAAGGACCCCCCTGCACACGTTCCGTGCCGACATTGATTATGCGCAAGGTGAAGCACTGACAAAAGTAGGTTTGATTGGTATTAAAGTATGGATTTGTCGCGGCGAAATCTACGGTAAGAAAGATCTTGCCCCTTCGTTCTCTTCCACCAAAGACAACCGTTCCCATAGCGGGGGCAACCGTGGCGGAAATCGTAACGAAGGAGGAAGAGGCGGACGACGCAACAAAAGAAATAACAAAAACAACGCTTAATTGAAGAAAATATGTTACAACCTAAGAAAACAAGATTCAGAAGACAGCAGAAAGGCCGCATGAAAGGCAATGCCGGTCGTGGCAATCAGCTGGCATTTGGTTCTTTTGGGATAAAATCATTGCAATCTAAGTGGATCACCGGAAACCAGATTGAAGCCGCACGTATCGCTGTGACGCGCTATATGCAACGTCAAGGACAGGTGTGGGTGCGTATTTTCCCCGATAAGCCCATTACCAAAAAGCCGGCCGAAGTACGTATGGGTAAAGGTAAAGGAAATCCCGAAGGATTTGTTGCGCCTGTTACTCCCGGAAGAATAATTTTTGAAGTAGAAGGTGTTTCTTTTGAAGTAGCAAAAGAAGCCCTGCGTTTAGCCGCTCAGAAATTGCCGGTTACTACCAAATTTGTGGTGAGAAGAGATTATGATCACGAGCAAAAATCATAAAGCGAGATGAAGAAGCAAGAAGAATTAAGAGAACTATCCGATAAGGATCTGAAAGAGAGGTTAGATGCCGGAGTGATTGAGTTAAGCCAATTGAAAATCAACCACACTATTACTCCACTCGATAATTCAGGCTCGTTAAAGGATAAACGCAGGAATATTGCCCGCATCAACACTGAACTGCGTGCAAGAGAATTGAAAAAAGATCAATAACATAGAGAATGGAAACGAGAAATTTAAGGAAAGAAAGAATCGGGGTCGTTTTCAGCAATAAAATGGAAAAAACTGTTACCGTTGCTGTAAAATGGAAAGAGAAACACCCTATATATGGGAAGTTCGTTAATAAAACGAAGAAATTTCACGCCCATGATGAGGCTAATGACTGTAACATCGGTGATACAGTACGAATAATGGAAACACGTCCTTTGAGTAAAACAAAGAGATGGAGAGTGGTTGAAGTAATGGAAAGGGCTAAGTAAGATGATACAACAAGAATCAAGATTAACGGTTACTGACAACAGCGGAGCCAAGGAAGTACTTTGCATTCGCGTGCTGGGAGGAACAAGAAGACGTTACGCGTCTATAGGGGATATCATCGTTGTTGCTATCAAGAGCGCCATCCCTTCGAGTGATATTAAGAAAGGTGCAGTATCCAAAGCAATCATCGTGCGCACAAAAAAAGAGATTCGCCGTGCCGACGGTTCTTACATACGCTTCGACGACAATGCCTGCGTTCTGTTGAACAATGCCGGAGAGTTGAGAGGAAGCCGTATTTTCGGGCCCGTTGCCCGCGAGCTCCGTGCTACGAACATGAAAATTGTTTCCTTAGCTCCTGAAGTATTATAATCTATTAAGCAATCACAGGCAATGAGTAAATTACACATAAAAAAAGGAGATACGGTTTACGTGAATTCCGGGGAAGACAAAGGGAAAACCGGACGCGTGCTCGAAGTTCTGATTAGCAAGAACAGGGCGGTGGTAGAAGGCGTAAACATCATATCCAAACATACAAAACCCAGCGCTCAGAACCCCAATGGCGGTATTGAGAAGAAAGAAGCATCCGTGCATATCTCGAATCTGAACCCGGTGGATCCTAAAACAGGAAAACCTACCCGCGTTGGACGAAAAGAAAACAATAAAGGCAAAATAGTGCGTTACGCTAAAAAATCGGGGGAGGAGATTAAATGAGTACTACAACATACGAAGTAAACTTAAAAAAGGATTACAAAGAACGCATTGTTCCTGCTTTGGTGAAGGAGTTCAATTATAAATCGGTTATGCAGGCCCCTAAACTCGAGAAGATTGTCATCAATCAAGGGTTGGGAATAGCCGTAGCTGACAAAAAAATCATCGAAACGGCGATTAACGAGCTGACGACCATTACCGGACAAAAAGCCGTAGCAACTGTTTCACGCAAAGATATTTCGAATTTTAAACTGCGTAAAAAAATGCCAATCGGCGTTCGGGTAACGCTGCGTCACGATAAAATGTATGAATTCCTCGAAAGACTGGTGCGCGTGGCCCTGCCCCGTATCCGTGACTTCAAAGGAATCGGAGCTAAACTCGACGGCAGAGGAAACTACACGTTGGGTATTGAAGAGCAGATCATCTTCCCGGAGATTAATATCGATAACATTCCCCGCTTGCTGGGTATGAACATTACATTCGTTACCACTGCTCCCACCGATGAAGAGGGATATGCACTCCTGAGAGAATTCGGATTACCTTTTAAAACAGAACAAAAAAATCAGTAGATAATGGCAAAAGAATCAATGAAAGCCCGTGAGGTGAAAAGAGCTAAAATGGTTGCCCGTTATGCCGAAAAAAGAGCAAAATATTTGGCCGAAGGCGATTACGAAGCGCTTCAATCCATCCCAAAAAATGCTTCTCCGGTACGCCTGCACAACCGTTGCAAACTTACCGGCCGCCCAAAAGGATATATGCGCCAGTTTGGCCTATCACGTATCCAGTTCCGCGAAATGGCATCGAAAGGGTTGATACCCGGGGTGAAAAAAGCGAGCTGGTAGTTCCATTTACCATTTGACCATTTACTGTTTACCCTTTGTTTGTGGAAAATCACGAAAACAGGAAAAATAGTACATGGTAGATGATAAAATAGTAAATAGTAAATAGTAAATATTGTCCCGGCAGTCGGGATCAATTTAAATTTTTAGTATATGACAGATCCAATAGCAGATTATTTGACGCGGTTAAGAAACGCCATTCAGGCGCACCATCGTGTGGTGGAGATTCCCGCATCGAATTTGAAAAAAGACATCACGAAGATTCTTTTTGAAAAGGGTTACATCCTTAATTATAAGTTTGTAGAGGAAGGACCACAAGGCACTATTATGATCGCCTTGAAGTACGATCCTGTGAACAAAGTGAATGCAATCAAGAAGTTGAAGCGTGTTTCAACGCCCGGCTTGCGTCAATATGTAGGACACAAGGAAATGCCCCGCGTACTCAACGGGTTGGGGATTGCCATATTATCTACTTCAAATGGAGTGATGACAGATAAGGAAGCCCGCGAACAAAAAGTGGGCGGAGAAGTATTGTGTTTCGTTTATTAATTTGAAGGAGAAAGGAATATGTCAAGAATAGGAAAATTACCCATTACCCTGCCCTCGAGCGTCGCTGTGACAGTGGGGGAAGATAACGTGATTACACTGAAAGGCCCGAAAGGAGAGTTGCATCAGCAGATAGGCACCGGGATGAAAGTGGAAGTAGATAATGGAGTGCTTACCATTAACCGGCCCAATGATGAAAAAGAGAGTCGTGCGTTGCATGGCCTTTACCGTTCTTTATTGAACAACATGGTATCCGGCGTTTCAGAAGGTTTCCGTAAAGAGCTGGAACTTGTCGGGGTTGGTTATCGCGTAGCCAACAATGGACAAATTCTGGAATTATCGCTTGGTTACACACACACTATTTTCTTGGAATTGCCCCAGGAGATAAAAGTGGAAACCAAAATGGAAAGAAACAAGAATCCTCTTATCATTCTGGAATCTTGTGATAAACAATTACTCGGACAGGTATGCGCTAAAATACGCTCGTTCCGCAAGCCGGAACCCTACAAAGGAAAAGGTATCCGTTTTGTTGGAGAGCAGGTGCGCCGCAAATCCGGTAAAACAGCAGGTAAATAATTTACGTAAACTGAAATTGCAATGTTAACAAAGAACGAAAGAAGATTAAAAATAAAAACTCGTGTTCGCGGTAAAATTCAAGGTTCTCCTGAGAACCCGCGCCTTTCCGTATTCAGGAGCAATAAGCAAATATATGCACAAATCATCGACGATACTACCGGCACAACGCTGGCATCGGCATCTTCTTTAAAACTGGAAGAAAAACTTCCTAAAAAAGAAATTGCCGCCAAAGTAGGAGAGCTTATTGCTCACAATGCCAAGGAAGCCGGAATAGAAAAAGTGACTTTCGACAGAAACGGTTACTTGTATCATGGACGCATTAAAGAACTGGCTGATGCCGCTCGCAAAGGAGGACTTAAATTTTAACGATTATGGCAGGAGTAAATAATAAAGTAAAATCGACAAACGATATCGAATTAAAAGACCGTTTAGTGGCTATTAATCGTACCACCAAAGTAACCAAAGGAGGGCGTACGTTTACATTCGCCGCAATGGTTGTTGTTGGAAACGAAGACGGTATCATAGGCTGGGGATTGGGAAAAGCGGGTGAAGTAACCACGGCTATTGCCAAAGGAGTGGAAGCCGCAAAGAAAAATCTCGTGAAAATTCCCATCCACAAAGGAACCATTCCTCATGAACAGGTAGCCCGTTACGGGGGTGCCGAAGTATTCCTCAAGCCCGCGGTTCTCGGAACCGGCGTGAAGGCCGGAGGCGCTATGCGTGCCGTGTTGGAAAGTGTAGGCGTTACCGATGTACTGGCAAAGTCAAAAGGATCGTCCAACCCCCACAACCTTGTAAAAGCGACTATCGTTGCATTGAGCGAATTGAGAGATCCCATTATGGTTGCTCAAAACAGGGGTGTGAGTCTGGACAAAGTGTTTAACGGATAAAAAGGGACATTTGCGTTAAGCTAAATGAGCAAAAGTCAACCTTGTTTGAACTTTGCCATAGCGAGCAAATGACTAATAATAATGAATCTGAAATGGCTACAATAAAAGTAAAACAGACAAAAAGCAGAATCGGAGCTCCTAAAGATCAGAAAAGAACGTTGGACGCTTTGGGACTTACAAAAATGAACCGCGTAGTGGAGCACGAAGATACTCCCGCTCTGAGAGGGCTTATCCGTAAAGTTCACCATTTGGTAACGGTTGTAGAATAAATGAGTTATAAACGATAATAAGATATAGAAATAATGGATTTATCGAATTTAAAACCGGCTGAAGGTGCGACCAAAACCCGAAAAAGAATCGGTCGCGGGGTCGGATCGGGAAAAGGGGGAACTTCAACCAGAGGACATAAGGGACAAAAATCAAGATCGGGTTATTCAAAGAAGGTGGGTTTCGAAGGAGGACAGATGCCTTTGCAGCGTCGTGTTCCCAAATTCGGATTCAAACCCCTGAAAAGAGTGGAATACAAGGCTATCAATTTAGAAACATTGCAGGAATTGGCAGAGGCGCAAAAGCTCTCCAAAATTGATCCCGAAGTATTGATGAATGCCGGACTCATCTCTAAAAAGCACTTAGTGAAAATTCTTGGTAGAGGCACCCTGTCGGCTAAAATAGACGTAGAAGCACACGCTTTCTCAAAAACAGCCGAACAAGCAATTACCTCTGCAGGTGGAACCGCAGTAAAACTCTAACGAAATGGGATTTGTACAAACAGTAAAAAATATATGGAAAATAGAAGACCTTCGGAAAAGGCTTCTAATTACCATTGGTTTTGTTGCCGTCTATCGGTTTGGTTCGTTCGTGGTGTTACCGGGAATCAATCCCGAACAGCTTGTGGCGCTCCAGTCTAATGCCAGTACCGGTTTGTTGAGTCTGTTGGATATGTTCTCGGGAGGTGCATTTGCCAACGCATCTATTTTTGCGCTGGGAATTATGCCCTACATCTCTGCTTCCATCGTGATGCAGCTATTGGGTATTGCCGTACCGTCATTCCAGAAAATGCAGCGTGAAGGCGAAAGCGGACGTACGAAAATGAATCAGTACACACGCTACCTCACGGTAGCTATACTGCTCGTGCAGGGACCGGCGTATTTGTACGGAGCCGTAGGAAACGCCATTCCCGGTGGTTTCTGGGATTGGGTCTTACCTTCGACGATCATTCTGGCCGGCGGAAGTATGTTTGTGCTGTGGCTTGGAGAACGTATTACGGACAAAGGCGTAGGAAACGGAATTTCGTTTATCATTCTTATCGGTATCATTGCCCGCTTACCTCATTCGCTGGTTGCGGAATACGACCGGTTGATTGATGCGCCGGGAGGACTTATCCTTCTGCTGCTCGAGTTGTTGTTCCTTGTGGCTGTTACCGCCGCGGCTATCATGTTGGTGCAAGGTGTCAGAAAAGTTCCCGTTCAATATGCAAAACGCATTGTGGGAAACAAACAGTACGGAGGTGTCAGGCAGTATATTCCGTTGAAAGTGAATGCGGCAAACGTAATGCCCATTATCTTTGCCCAGGCTATCATGTTTATCCCCGTTACCATTGCTCAGTTCTCTGTAGGCGAAGGGGGGGGATTCTGGGCATCGCTGATGGATTTTACCAGTCTCTGGTATAACTTCATTTTTGCTATGCTTATCATTGCCTTTACCTATTTTTATACTGCCATCACGGTAAATCCGGTGCAGATGGCGGAGGATTTGAAACGGAACAACGGATTCATACCCGGAGTGAAACCCGGAAAGAGAACGGCTGAGTACATCGACACTATCATGTCGAGAATTACGCTGCCCGGTTCTATTTTCCTGGCAACAGTGGCTATTTTGCCTGCTTTTGCCGGATTGATGGGAATCAATTCCCAGTTTGCCCATTTTTTTGGAGGGACATCGTTGCTGATTCTGGTTGGCGTGGTTTTGGATACGCTGCAACAGATTGAAAGTCACTTATTAATGCGCCATTATGACGGTTTCCTGAAATCGGGAGCCAAGATTAAAGGTAGAACAGGATCAATAGCCGCTTATTAATGTTTTGGTGAATAAATGAATAGCAACGAGATTATACTGAAAACCGACGAAGAAATCGAATTCATGCGTGATGCCAACCGTTTGGTTGGAATGACGCTCGGGGAACTGTCTAAACACATCAAACCGGGAGTCACAACACTGCAACTCGATAAAATTGCAGAGGAGTTTATCAGAGATCACGGCGCAATTCCCACTTTTTTGGGATATGGTGGTTTTCCCAATTCTATTTGTACTTCTGTGAACGAAAATGTGGTACACGGCATTCCGAACAACAATCCTTTAAAGGAAGGTGATGTTATTTCGGTTGATTGCGGTACGCAGAAGCGAGGTTTTTGTGGCGATTCTGCCTACACCTTTTGTGTGGGAGAGGTGGACGAAAAAGTGAAAGAACTTCTTCGGGTTACCAAGGAGGCGCTTTACAAAGGCATCGGAGAGGCAAAGGAAGACAAACGAATCGGCGATATCGGTTCAACGATACAGTCTTATTGTGAATCGAACGGTTTTTCTGTCGTTCGTGAACTGGTGGGGCACGGTATCGGCAGACAGATGCATGAAACTCCGGAAGTCCCCAACTACGGCAGGCGCGGAACAGGCCCGCTTATTAAGAACGGGATGTGTATTGCCATTGAACCGATGATTAACATGGGTGGTAAAAAAGTGGTATTCGAAAATGACGGATGGACGGTACGGACAAAAGACCGTAAGCCATCGGCACATTTTGAGCATACGGTGGCTATCCGTAACGGAAAAGCAGATATCTTATCCACATTTGAATTTATTCAGGAAACCAACTATTTCTGAAAGAAATAGTCTAACTTTAGTGAACAACTAAAAAAGAACATTGAGTGAATGGCTAAACAATCAGCAATAGAACAAGACGGAACAATTATAGAAGCATTGTCGAATGCTATGTTTCGTGTAGAACTGGAAAACGGGCATGAAATAACCGCTCATATTTCGGGGAAGATGCGCATGCATTACATTCGTATTTTGCCGGGAGATAGGGTACGGGTAGAAATGTCTCCGTACGATCTTTCGAAAGGGAGGATTTCTTTTCGATACAAATAATTTCAGGTAAACAGAACACGGTATCTGCCATCTGACAGCAAAAGAAACTATAGATTATGAAACGTACATGTACATCGTTTAATGAGACAATGTGATGGTGTGACAATTCAATCTATCAATCATAAATGAAAAAATAAACAAATCATATGAAAGTAAGAGCATCTTTAAAAAAGCGTACGGCCGACTGCAAAATAGTGAGAAGAAAAGGCCGTTTGT